>TARA_R110002020_G_scaffold10364_4_pt1 | contig 23655 bp, 15 predicted proteins | sample TARA_R110002020 | Tara Oceans TARA_R110002020 (sample SAMEA4396489) | marine metagenome | biome: Westerlies Biome; feature: [MES] marine water layer (ENVO:01000295) within the mesopelagic zone...; material: water (ENVO:00002006), including particulate matter (ENVO:01000060) such...
TGGTTTACGCCAGATACGTGCGGGCGAGCGTTTCGGACAGATGCCCCAGATCCCGCTCGAGCTTCAGGTAGACCGCCGGGGTCATATCCTCGGCGGTCATGACGACGAGGCCGGACTGGAGCCGCATGACCTCGCGAAACAGTGGCGACATCTGCCCGTCCGCATAGGCATTCGGCAGTTGCTCTACCTCGGTGCGCAGTTCGTTCAGCTGGAACAGGATGGAGCGCGGGTTCATCGGGTCGAGCGCCAGCAGGTCGGTCACCGTCAGCCGGGTCGTGTTGACGTTGTAGCGGCGGCGATGGGTCATGACGTTGTCGCCGATCTCCAGCAGCATGTCGAAGGCGCCATCGGGGGGCTCGCGCCCGGACATGTGACCGAGCAGCCGCGTCATGTGCAGGGCGCGCTCGATGTAGCGACCGATCGACAGAAAGCGCCAGCCGGTGAAGCGGTACATGTTCTCGTGGACGAGGCCCGCAAAGCCCGCAAGCTTGCGCAGAAGCACGGTCATGGCATGGGCGGCGTCATCGCCGGGATTGACCGTGTCGTGGAAGCGGCGGGCTGTCTTGGCAAGGTCGTTCAGCGCCAACCAGCCATCCGGAGAGAACCGGTCGCGGATGTTGCCGGCCGCATAGGTGGCGCTTTCGATGCTGCGCAGCAGCGGCGCGGGAATGCCGGCGGCCGGGTCCATGCCGACGCCTTCATGGAGATAGCGCGCGACATCGGCCAGCAGCGGCTGGTTGGGATCGGCGGCCTCGGCGTAGCGCTGGTGCCAGGCGCGGGTGATGCGCAGGGCGCCCTCGGCCCGTTCCGTGTAGCGGCCGAGCCAGAACAGGTTGTCGGCGGCACGGCTCGGCAGGCTGCCGGCCGCCGCGCGGGCGAAGGTCCCCTCCGGCGACAGCAGCGTCGGCGTTGCCACCGGCTCCTGGCTGACGACCCAGACGTCGGCGGCGGTTCCGCCCGCCTGCATGGCGATCGCCGCGACGTCGTCGCCCGCACCGATCCGGGCAAAGCCGCCGGGCATGATCTGCCAGCCGCTTTCGGTACGGGCTGCGAAGACGCGCAGCGACATGGGCCGGGGCACCAGCTTTCCATCGACATAGGCGGGCGTCGTCGACAGCGTCACGACCTCCTGGCCGACGAGTTTGGCTCCGTCGCTGGCAAGCCATGTGCTGATCGAGTCGCGGGCGGAATCGCGCAGCGACAGGCCGAGCACGGACTGGCTGTCGTCGTCGAAGAAGGGGCGGGTGGAGAAGGCCGGTCCGATGACCATGCGCTCGATGTTGCGCGTCACATGCTCGCGCTCGGCACCCTGGCCGCACCACCAGGTGGCGATCGAGGGCAGTTTCAGCTTCTCGCCGAGCAGGTGTCGCGCGATGGCGGGCGTGAAAGCGAGGAGCGCGCGGGTTTCCAGGATGCCGGAGCCCAGGGCGTTGACGAGCGTGACGGAGCCGGACCGCAGTGCCTCGACCATGCCGGGCGTGCCGATGTGGGAGGTCTGGTCGAGCTCGAGGGGATCGGCATAGGAGGAGTCCAGGCGGCGCCAGAGCACGCCGAGCGGCTTCAGGCCGGCGACCGTGCGCACCATCAGCTGCCGGTCGACCACCGCCAGATCCTCGCCCTCCAGAAGCATGAAGCCGAGGTAGCGGGCGATATAGGCGTGCTCGAAATAGGTTTCGTTGGCAGGACCCGGGGTGAGGACGGCGATGCGGTCGTCCGGCGACTTCCGGCGTGCCTGCAGCGCGTCACGGAAGCTGCCGAAGAAGGAGGCCAGCCGATGGACGTGCATCTCGGCGTAGATGTCGGAGAAGGAACGGGTCGTGGCGACGCGGTTTTCCAGCGCGAAACCGGCGCCCGAGGGCGCCTGGGTGCGGTCCGCCAGCACCCACCAGGTGCCGTCCGGGCCGCGGCCGATCTCGAAGGCGCAGAAGTGCAGGTAATGGCCGCCCGCCGGCCTGACGCCGACCAGCGGCCGCAGGAACTCCGGGTTGGAGGCGATCAGGGCCGGCGGCACGAAGCCTTCCGTCACCAGCCGGTTCTCGCCGTAAATGTCGGCCAGGACCGCTTCCATCAGATCGGCGCGCTGGACGAGGCCTTCGGAGACCTCCGCCCACTCCTTCTCGTCGATCAGCACCGGAATATGGGAGAGCGGCCAGCTGCGCTCTGCGGTTTCCCCGGATGCATAGGATCGGTAAAAGACGCCGGCGTCGCGCAGATAGCGGGAGGCGCGGGAAAAACGTTCCTGCAGCTCGCCGTCGGGCATGCCCCGCAAGGCTGCAACGAACTGCTGCCAGACCGGACGGATGTTGCCGTCGGCGTCCACCATCTCGTCGGCGATGCCGGGGAGGGCGCTATAGCCCAGGAGCGGATCGACGCCGCCCGGTGCTGCCTGCCCAAGGTTCGCTGCCGGTGCCTTTGCCATATCCTCTTTCAGCTCCTTGCTGCCGGCGCAGAATGAACGCGTCGGAGTGTGTGCAATGCAGAAGGGGAAAGCAAGGTGGCGCCGGCACATTCGCCCGGCAATCGGCAGTCAGCCGGGAGCGACGGCGTCAGGCGTCTTGGGGAAGGCCGGCTGCCGCAGGGGCGCCGGCCTTCAAACCCGGTGTTGCCGGATCAGCTGCGGCCGAACTCATCGACGATGCGGATGATGTCGTCCTCGCCGAGATAGGAACCAGTCTGAACCTCGATCATCTCCAGCAGGATCTTGCCGGGGTTGGCCAGGCGATGGACCTCGCCCTGCGGGATGTAGACGGATTCGTTCTCGCGCACCGTCTTCACCTCGTCGCCGACGGTCACCTCGGCGGTGCCCTTGACGCAGATCCAGTGCTCGGAGCGATGATGGTGCTTCTGCAGCGAGAGCTTCTTGCCTGGCAGCACGAAGAGACGCTTCACCTGGAAGCGGTCGCCGTTCAGCACCGAGGTGTAGCCGCCCCAGGGGCGGTAGGACGTGGGATGCGTCTTCGTCAGCGCCGAGGTCGCCTTGCCCGCGGCAAGCAGTTTGACCAGCTGGCCGACGTTCTGGCTGTCTTCCAGGCGGCCGATGTAGACGGCGTCTTCGCTGGCGATCACCGCGACATTGTCCAGTCCCTGGACCGCCAGATGGCTGGTGCGCGACATCACCAGCGAGTTGCGGGTGTCGATAAGCGTGGCATTGCCGGAGACAACGTTGCCGGCCTCGTCGCGGGTGCCGAGCTTCCACACGGCGTCCCAGCTGCCGAGATCGGACCAGGTGAAGGAGGCGGGAACGACCGCGGCGTTCTTCGTCTTTTCCATGATCGCGTAGTCGATGGAGATGTCCGGGCTTCTGGCGAAGGCGCCGGCGTCGAGGCGGACGAAGTCGAGATCGGCGACCGCCTTGTCGACCGATTCGCGCGCTGCCGCGGCGACGTCAGGCGCAAATGTCTCCATCTCGCTCAGGACCTGGCTCGCCACGAACATGAAGATGCCGGAGTTCCAGTAGAAGCCACCGGCGGCCAGCATGCGCTCGGCTTCGGCCAGGACCGGCTTCTCGACGAAGCGCTTGACGGCGTGGGCGCCGGTCGGAAGCGCGTCGCCGGTCTCGATGTAGCCGTAGCCGGTGGCGGGCTCCGATGGGTTGATGCCGAAGGTGACGAGCTTTCCGGCAAGGGCCGTCTCGCGGGCGATCCGGATCGCGTCGAAGTAGCGCTCGTCTGCAACGATCTCATGGTCGGAGGCGAGAACCTGCAGGATCGCGTCCTCACCGGCGCGATCGGCCACGAAGGCTGCCGCTGCCGCAACCGCTGCCGCGGTGTTGCGCGCCATGGGCTCCAGCAGCGTGGCGGCGAGCGTGATGCCAAGTTCGCGCGCCTGCTCGGCGACGAGGAAGCGGAAGTCTTCATTGGTAACGACAACCGGCGGTTCGTAGAGATCCGGGTTGGAGACGCGCGACAGTGTCGCCTGGAACAGCGTCTGGTCGCCGACAAACTGGATGAACTGCTTCGGCGCACTTGCCCGTGACAGGGGCCACAGACGCGTGCCCTTGCCGCCCGCCATGATCACGGGAGTAATCTTCTGAACCATATCCGTCCGCCCCTGAAAAACGCTTGTCGATCGACCAATTTGCCGCCTTCGCAACCCTATAGCGGCTCATTTCAACAGCGAGAAGTCAGACGATGAAAATCTAGAAAAATCAAGTGGGGAGGAAGGCGCTGGAAGTCGATTCCGGCAGTCGCCGCAATTATACTCCGTGATCAGAAATCAAAGAAAGTCGCATTCCATGAATACTTCATCTGTCGATGATACGTCTTCTGCCGTCCGCTGTGTCGTCTGCGGAAAGTCTTATCCGGTCCGAAAAATGCACAAGGTGGAGGAACTGAAGCCTTCGCTCCGTGCGATGATCGCCGAGGATGTAAGCGGGATCACGGATCCAATGATCTGCGATGACGATCTTGCGCGCTGCCGGCGCAGTTATGTGGAGAAGCTTCTGAACGACGAGCGGGGAGAGCTTTCCGAACTCGACCGCCGGGTGCTCGACAGCATCGAGAAGGGTGCCTCGACGGTGCAGTCGAGCGCAGAGCTGGCGCTGGAGCCGTCGCGATCCTTCGGCGAACGGGCGGCCGATGCGGTCGCCTCCTTCGGTGGCTCCTGGAGCTTCATCGGCACGTTCGGCGTCGTCCTTATTCTCTGGATGCTCGTCAATGCGTCCGGGATGCTGTCCACGGCGTTCGATCCCTATCCGTTCATCCTGCTCAATCTCGTGCTTTCCTGCATCGCCGCCCTGCAGGCGCCGATCATCATGATGAGCCAGAAGCGGCAGGAATATAAGGACCGGCAACGGGCCGAAAGCGACTATATGGTCAACCTTCGGGCGGAGCTGGAGATCCGCCAGCTGCACGAAAAGATCGACCACCAGATGGCGCGCCAGTGGAACCGGCTGGCCGAGCTACAGCAGATCCAGATCGAACTTCTGGAGCGCAACGGCGGATGGAGGGACGATGGCGGGAAATCATGAGGCGGTGCGAACCGGCCGATGAGCTGCCCAGACATGAAAAAGGCTCCCTGCGGAGCCTCAACATCTTGATAAACAAGGGATCGGATGGTGGGCGTGACAGGGATTGAACCTGTGACCCCTACGATGTCAACGTAGTGCTCTCCCGCTGAGCTACACGCCCATCCGACGACGGCGCATAGACCACAAGGTCGCCGGGTCGTCAACTGGTTTTGCGGCCGAATGCGAAGCTTTTTTGAACAGCTCCGCGTCCGGCCCTTGTGGGTCAGGCGGCGGCGAGCATCTTGTTGACCTCATTGACGAGATCACGCAGGTGGAAGGGCTTGGAAAGCACCTTGGCGTCCTTGGGAGCCTTCGAATCAGCGTTGAGGGCAACGGCCGCAAAACCGGTGATGAACATCACCTTGAGGTCGGGATCGAGTTCGGTAGCGCGGCGGGCGAGTTCGATGCCGTCCATCTCGGGCATGACGATATCGGTCAAGAGCAGCGAGAAGGGCTCTTCGCGCAGCCGATCGTAGGCGCTGGCGCCGTTGTCGAAGGACGAGACCTGATAGCCTGCCTTTTCCAGCGCCTTCACCAGAAATCGGCGCATGTCGTTGTCATCTTCAGCGAGAAGAATTTTTTGTATCATCCGGGGTCGTCATCCATCACGAGAAATTTCAAGCGTCCAGCCTAGCCAAAATGCGTTAAGGGCCCATTTAATGGCGGCGGACGCAGATCCTTATAACACACAGATAGTATGGACTTCACCATGGGCAACTGGCAACATGCCGCTTATGGAAGTTCGTGACATGGTAAAGGCTAGATGGATTGCGTGACGGGCGATTTCGAGCACTTCGAGATAAGGGAACCGACCGCTCACACCATCCCATTCGTCTACAATTCGCCCCATAGCGGCAACCGGTACCCACCCTCATTTCTCAATGATGCACGGCTTGATTCGGTCGCCATACGGCGCTCTGCCGATCATTATGTGGACGAACTCTTCGCCGCGGCGCCGGAGCTCGGCGCGCCGCTTCTGGCGGCCCATTTCCCGCGGGCCTACCTCGACGTCAACCGCGAGCCCTACGAATTGGATCCGAAGATGTTCGACGGGGCCTTGCCGCCCTTTGCCAACATCAATTCGCTGCGGGTGGCCGGCGGGCTCGGCACCATTCCCCGGATCGTCGCGGAGAACATGGAGATCTACCGGCGGCGGCTCAGTGTCGAGGAGGGGCTGTCGCGCATCGACGCGCTCTACAAGCCCTACCACGCCGCATTGCGCAGGCTGATTGCCCGCACGCACACGCGCTTCGGTTTCAGCATCCTGATCGACTGCCATTCGATGCCCGGCAACATCCGGATCGCCGGATCGGAGATCCGGCCGGACTTCATCATCGGCGACCGATTCGGCACGAGCGCTTCGGCGGATCTGTCGCGGGCGGCCATCAGCTTCCTCACCGACCTCGGCTTCTCGGCGGCGCGCAACAAGCCCTATGCGGGCGGCTTCATCACCGAGCATTATGGACGACCGGTGCGGGGTCTGCATGCATTGCAGATCGAGATCAACCGGGCGCTCTATGTGGACGAGGTGACGCTCGAGAAGCGGCCGGAGTTCGAGGCCGTTGCCGGCGCGCTGTCCTGCTTCATGCGGCTGATGGCGGAATTTGCCGATGAATTCGGCAGCACCACCGCGCTGGCGGCGGAATGACCTCTCGAATCACCCGCAACGTTTCGGCTTTCCCTCGGGCAAAAAAAACCGCGCCGAAGCGCGGCTAGTCTAGGGAGGAAACACCCAAGGAGGGCATTACAGTCAAAGACTGCACTGTCACGCTACTTTCACATTGCACAAACGTCAAGCATGGTCCTCCGCTGGCTAAATATTGAACAGTTGTGTTGCATCTCTCCCACATAGCCTCGTGAGCCGGCTGAGTGCCCCGAGGTTTCCATTCCGAGGTTTCCATGCTTCCCGATCGCGCCTTCTTCAACACACTCGCCGATGCCGCAAAGGCGGAGACACTGCCGCGGTTTCGCACCGGCGCCTCCATCACCAACAAGCTGGCAGGCGGCTTCGATCCGGTCACGGAGGGCGACCGTGCAGCCGAGAGCGCCATCCGGGCGCTGATCGAGGCGCGGTTTCCGGGGCACGGCATTCTCGGCGAAGAACACGACGACATCGGTCTCGACCGCGAGCACATCTGGGTCATCGATCCGATCGACGGCACGCGTGCCTTCATCTCCGGCGTGCCGATGTGGGGTACGCTGATCGGCTTCCAGAGCGGCGGCCGGTCGGTCATGGGAATGATGGACCAGCCATTTACCGGAGAGCGCTATTTCGCCGACGGCGAGCGCGCCTGGTACAGCGGTCCGGACGGCGAGCGGCAGATTGCGACGCGGGCCTGCAAGGATCTTTCCGACGCGATCCTCTTCACCACCTCGCCGCACATCTTCCTCGAAGAGGAGGCGGAGCGTTATTATGCGGTGGAGCGGCACGTGCGGCTCTTCCGCTACGGGACGGACTGCTACGCCTATGCGCTTCTCGCTGCGGGCCATGTGGATCTGGTGATCGAAAGCAGTCTCAAGCCCTACGACGTCGGGGCGCTGATCCCGCTGATCGAGCAGGCGGGCGGCATCATCACCACCTGGGACGGCGGGCGGCCCGAAGGCGGCGGCAACATCGTTGCTGCCGGCACGGCCGAACTGCATGCGCAGGCGATCAGCATCCTGGGCAATAGCTGACGGTCAGGCCGCGCTTTCCGAAAGGTCCATGCCGCCGTCGAGACCGGGCATGAAGGCCTCGATGGCGGCCAGTGCCTGCGCGCGGTAGATATCGCGTTCCTGGAAAAGCTCGTGGCGGGCGCCGTTGATCGTCACCAGCTGGCCGGCGCGGAAGTTGCGCGACAGCTCTTCCTGCGCGGCATAGGGGATCACGCCGTCGAGAACCGGCGCCAGGATCAGCGTCGGGATGTGGATGCGCGTCAGGTGCTCCTGGCTCGAGACGCGCTGTGCCGCCCGCAACGTCTCGTGCAGCCAGCGGAAGGTCGGCGCCCCGACCGTCAGCTCCGGATGCGCCGCGATGATGTTGGCGTTGCGGGCGAAGCGTTCAGCCGAGGATGTCAGGGGATTGCCGGCGAAGGGGCGGGCGCTGCGGTCGCCGCCGGTGGACGCTCGACCGAAGCCGGTCCAGCTGGCGATGGCCGCAAGTGGGCGGATGATCCCGGTCGGGAGCCGTTCATGGCGCAGCCCGACGTAAGGGGCGGCGAGCGCCATGCGGCTGACGCGGTTGGCCAGCCGTGGTGCCGCCGACAGCGCGACGAGCGCGCCGGTGGAATGGGCGACGAGGAAGAAGGGCAGGCGCGTATCGGGCAGGACGATGTGCTCGAGGAATATTTCCAGGTCGCGCTCGTAATCGGACAGGCGCCGGACATGGCCCTTGCGGCTGTTCTTCAGGAGGCGATCCGAGCCGCCCTGGCCGCGCAGGTCGAAGGTGGCGACCCAGAGGCCCATGGCGTTGAGGTCGCGGACCGTCTCGAAATACTTCTCGATGAACTCGTTGCGGCCCTGGACCAGCACGACCGTCCCCCTGGCGGGCGAAATCTCCGACCGGAAGATCGCGTAGCGCAGGCGCGCGCCCTTGTGGCCGGTGAAGTAGCCTGCGGTGCAATTGGCGGGCGGCGGATTGTCCGGCGTGAGGTGAAGGATGTCGTCCATCGGTCCGAGAAGGGCAGGAGGGATTTTCTCCAGCGATAGGCCCTGGGGCTGCAAGGTCAAGGAAAAAAGCCGGAGCAGGGGGCCGATTGGCCCTCTGCTCCGGCAGTCTGACTGAAGAGAAGGGACGTGGCTCCAGTCAGCGACGGACTTGCGTCCGCCGGTGAGCGAGGGTTTATCCGCCAGGGCGTGAACCCCGCCGGAACCGCGCATTCATGCGGTGTTCAGCAGCCTGTCAGGCGTGCGCGACCGCAGGTCTTGACGCGGAAAAATCCAGTTCCCATCTAATTCCTGCGGGCGCCAGAACGGGCCCGTTGACCGGCCGCCGCATCGCCGAACGGGGTGCGGACGGCCACCTGAAAAATCGCAACGTCGCTTCCCAGGAGGACACACATGCGTCACGTCGACTTCGCCCCCCTTTATCGCTCGACCGTCGGTTTCGACCGTCTCTTCAATCTTCTCGACACCCGGGGACAGCCGGAGCAGGCACAGACCTATCCGCCCTACAACATCGAACGCACTGGCGATAACACCTACCGGATCACCATGGCCGTCGCCGGCTTCGACGAGCAGGAGCTCAGCATCGAAGCCCATGCCCATGTGCTGACGGTGAAGGGTGAAAAGAACGAGGAAGAGAGCGCCGGCGAGAGCGAATATCTCTACCGCGGCATCGCCAAGCGCGCCTTCGAGCGCCGCTTCCAGCTGGCCGACCATGTCGAGGTCCAGGCCGCCTCGCTGAAGAACGGGCTGCTGCACATCGACCTTCTCCGGAACATCCCTGAAGCCATGAAGCCGCGCCGCATCGCGATCGCTGCCGAGGGCAACGATACGGCGAAGACCATCGAGGCGCAGGTCGCCCCGCAGCAGATCAACTAACGGTCTCGATATCTGCCCAGACATCAGGCGGCTCCTCCTTGCGGAGGGGCCGCCTTTCGTTTGCGTGGCGCCTAGGCGATCGCGTCCAGGAAGGCGTCGACGTCGTCCGCGGTGGTCGCGAAGCTGGTGACGAGGCGGATGAGGGTTTCGTCGTCGGACACCGTATCCTGCATGTTGCTCGGCTGCAGCCAGTCGTAGAACTTCGCGCCCTTGTCAGCGGCGGCCTTCGCGGATGCTTTCGGGACGATGGCGAAGACCTCGTTCGATTGCGTCGGCCATGCCTGGCGGGCGCTGTTGGAGGCGCGAAGGCCCTGGCGCAGGCGGTCGGCCATGGCGTTGGCATGGGCGGCGAGTTCCAGCCACAGGCCATCCTTCAGATAGGCCTCGAACTGGGCGGCGATGAAGCGGGACTTGGAGAAGAGCTGCGCCGTCCGCTTGCGGATGAAGGGCAGTTCTTTCGCCATGTCCGGATCGAAGAAGACGATCGCCTCGGCGCACCAGCAGCCGTTCTTTGTGCCGCCGAAGGAGAGGATGTCGACGCCGCGCTTCCACGTCATCTCCGCCGGCGTCGTGTCGAGCCCGATCAGGGCATTGGCAAAGCGGGCGCCATCCATGTGCAGCGGCAGGCTCCCGGCCTTGGCAATGCTGGAAATGGCCTTGATCTCGTCGAGGCTGTAGATGCTGCCGACCTCGGTCGCCTGGGTCAGGGTGATGGCGGCGGCACGGCCGTGATGGACCGCGTCCTGCGGGTAGCGCGCCATCCGGGCTTTCAGGTTGAGGGGGTTCATCTTTCCCTCGCCGCCGTCCACTGGTATCATGCGCATGCCGCTGAAGAAGTCGGGAGCGCCACATTCGTCTTCGATGACATGCGCTTCGGTATGGGCGAAGACGACGCCCCCCGGCCGTTCGACGCTGGCAAGCGCCAGTGAGTTTGCCGCCGTACCGGTGGCGACGAAGAAGACGGCGACTTCACGCTCGAAGAGGTCGTTGAAGCGCTGCTCAATGGAGCGGTCGAGTTCGCTCGTTCCATAGGCAGCCGCAAATCGGGTCGACTCACGCATGAGCCGCTCATTGATGGCGGGATGGGCACCGGCCCAGTTGTCTGACGCGAAGAACATGGATGCTTCCTTAGGCTTGGGAGAGAGGCGACCTTAGTGGTTTTGCCTTCAGGATCAATCCGGGGCTCGCGATGTTGGGTGGTGAGCAAGAAGCGGGCACCGCCAGCGCGCGATCCGGACATAAAATGTCTGGTCAAGCTACATGGGCGGCAATCTTCTGTCGGCGTTGACTTGCAAGGTGTTAACGCGGCCCCTTGCGGCGGGGTGAGAACTATGCGATAGAAAACGCAGGAATAGGTCATAGATGTTGTCCTATTTTGCTCGATAACGCGTTTAGTCCGCCGTGCTATCCTGAACAGGGAAGGCAGAGGCGGTGTCCGCGCGGCGGGTATCGAGCCAACCGATTGCCAACCACCTTGTCCTGCGGGACCAAAGGAGGAAAGACGATGACGAAGACTGTCGAGACGCATGCTGCCGGCATCCTGGATGACGCGAGCAAGACTGCGGAAACGCGCCCAGCCTTCGTGGCGTCCGGCCTGCCGGCGGCGCAGGGGCTTTATGATCCGCGCAATGAGCATGATGCCTGCGGCGTCGGCTTCATCGCCCACATGAAGGGCCAGAAGTCGCATCAGATCGTCAAGGACGGCCTCTTCATCCTCGAGAACCTGACGCATCGCGGCGCCGTCGGCGCCGATCCGCTGATGGGCGACGGCGCGGGCCTGCTGGTGCAGATCCCCGACCGCTTCTTCCGCGAGGAGATGGCGAAGCAGGGCGTGACGCTGCCGAAGGCCGGGGAATATGCCGCCGGCCATATCTTCATGCCGCGCGACCCGGCGCAGATCGAGCATTTCAAGAAGGTGATCGTCGAGGTGATCGCGGAGGAGGGTCAGCAGTTCCTCGGCTTCCGCGACGTGCCGGTCGACAATTCGTCGCTGTCGAAGGCGCCCGAGATTGCCGCCACCGAGCCGCATCACGTGCAGGTCTTCATCGGCGCCGGACGCGACGCTGCGACCAACCATGATTTCGAGCGCAAGCTGTTTACCCTGCGCAAGGTGATCTCGAACCGCATCTACGACGCCTTCGGCGGCCAGGAGACCGGCTTCTATCCCGTGTCGCTGTCGTCCTCGACGATCGTCTACAAGGGCATGTTCCTCGCCTATCAGGTCGGCGCCTACTACAAGGACCTGTCCGATCCGCGGTTCGAATCGGCGGTCGCGCTGGTACACCAGCGCTTCTCCACCAATACCTTCCCGTCCTGGAAACTCGCCCACCCGTACCGGATGGTCGCCCATAACGGCGAGATCAACACGCTGCGCGGCAACGTCAACTGGATGGCTGCACGCCAGGCGTCGGTGTCTTCGCCGCTCTTCGGCGAGGACATCTCCAAGCTCTGGCCGATCTCCTACGAGGGCCAGTCGGATACGGCCTGCTTCGACAACGCGCTGGAGTTCCTGACGCGCGGCGGCTATTCGCTGGCGCATGCGGTGATGATGCTGATCCCGGAGGCCTGGGCCGGCAACCAGTCGATGTCGCCCGAGCGCAAGGCATTCTACGAATACCATGCGGCCCTGATGGAGCCGTGGGACGGACCGGCGGCGGTTGCCTTCACGGACGGCAAGCAGATCGGCGCGACGCTCGACCGCAACGGCCTGCGGCCGGCCCGCTACGTCGTGACCTCGGACGACCGCGTCATCATGGCCTCGGAAGCGGGCGTGCTTCCCGTGCCGGAAGAGACGATCATCAAGAAGTGGCGCCTGCAGCCGGGCAAGATGCTGCTGATCGACATGGAAAAGGGCCGCATCGTCTCCGACGAGGAGGTCAAGCGCGAGCTGGCCACCAAGCATCCCTACCGCAGGTGGCTCAACAACACGCAGCTGATCCTGGAAGAGCTGAAGCCGGTGGAGCCGCGGGCGCTGCGCCGCGACGTGTCGCTGCTCGACCGCCAGCAGGCCTTCGGCTACACCTCGGAAGATACCCGCATCCTGATGTCGCCGATGGCCACCACCGGCCAGGAGGCAATCGGCTCGATGGGCACGGACACGCCGATTTCGGCGATGTCGATGAAGTCGAAGCTGCTCTACACCTATTTCAAGCAGAACTTCGCGCAGGTCACCAACCCGCCGATCGATCCGATCCGCGAAGAACTGGTGATGAGCCTTGTCTCCTTCATCGGACCGCGGCCGAACATCCTCGACCACGAGGGCGCAGCGCGGGCCAAGCGGCTGGAAGTGCGCCAGCCGATCCTGACGAACGGCGACCTGGAGAAGATCCGCTCCATTGGTCACACGGAGGACCTGTTCGACACCAAGACGCTCGACTTCACCTATGACATCGAGCGCGGTGCCGAAGGCATGCCGGAGATGCTCGACCGCCTCTGCGAGCGGGCGGAAGCGGCCGTCAAGGGCGGCTACAACATCATCGTGCTGTCCGACCGCCAGGTCGGGCCGGACCGCATCGCCATTCCGGCGCTGCTGGCGACGGCCGCCGTCCACCACCATCTGATCCGCAAGGGACTTCGCACCTCCGTCGGCCTCGTCGTGGAGACGGGCGAGCCGCGCGAAATCCACCATTTCTGCTGTCTCGCCGGTTTCGGCGCGGAAGCCATCAACCCCTATCTCGCCTTCGATACGCTCATCGACATGCACACCCGTGGCGAGTTCCCGAAGGAGGTCGATGCCAGCGAGGTCGTGACCCGCTACATCAAGGCGGTCGGCAAGGGCATGCTGAAGGTCATGTCCAAGATGGGCATCTCGACCTACCAGTCCTATTGCGGCGCGCAGATCTTCGACGCCATCGGCCTGTCGACCGAGCTCGTCAACAAGTACTTCTTCGGCACGGCGACCACCATCGAGGGCGTCGGCCTGGCCGAGATCGCCCAGGAGACGGTGACACGTCACCGGGCCGCCTTCGGCAAAGATCCGGTGCTGGCCCGCACGCTCGACATCGGCGGCGAATATGCCTATCGCATCCGCGGCGAGAGCCATGCCTGGACGCCGGACGCCGTGGCCTCGCTGCAGCACGCCGTGCGCGGCAACAGCCAGGAGCGCTACCGGGAATTCTCGGCGATGGTCAACGAGACCGCGATCCGGATGAACACCATCCGCGGCCTGTTCAAGATCAAGTCGGCAGAGGATATCGGTCGCAAGCCGGTGTCTGTCGACGAGGTCGAGTCTGCGGTCGACATCGTCAAGCGCTTCTCGACGGGCGCCATGTCCTTCGGCTCGATCAGCCGCGAGGCGCATACGACGCTCGCCATCGCCATGAACCGGATCGGCGGCAAGTCGAACACCGGCGAGGGCGGCGAGGAGAGCGACCGCTACTTCCCGCTGCCGGACGGCTCGCAGAACCCCGAGCGTTCGGCCATCAAGCAGATCGCCTCGGGCCGCTTCGGCGTGACGACCGAATACCTGGTCAATGCCGACATGCTGCAGATCAAGGTGGCGCAGGGTGCCAAGCCCGGCGAGGGCGGCCAGCTGCCCGGCCACAAGGTGGATGCGACGGTTGCCAAGACCCGGCACTCGACGCCGGGCGTCGGCCTGATCTCGCCGCCGCCGCACCATGACATCTATTCGATCGAGGATCTGGCGCAGCTGATCTACGACCTGAAGAACGTCAATCCGGAGGCCGATGTCTCGGTCAAGCTGGTCTCGGAAGTCGGCGTCGGCACGGTTGCGGCGGGCGTCGCCAAGGCGCGCGCCGATCACATCACGATCGCCGGCTTCGACGGCGGCACGGGTGCCTCGCCGCTGACGTCGCTGAAGCACGCCGGTTCCCCCTGGGAGATCGGGCTTGCCGAGACGCAGCAGACGCTGGTGCTGAACGGGCTGCGGTCGCGCATCGCGCTGCAGGTCGACGGCGGCCTGAAGACCGGCCGCGACGTCATCATCGGGGCGCTGCTCGGCGCCGACGAATTCGGCTTCGCGACGGCACCGCTGATTGCCGCCGGCTGCATCATGATGCGCAAGTGCCACCTCAACACCTGTCCGGTGGGCGTGGCGACGCAGGATCCGGTCCTGCGCAAGCGCTTCAAGGGCACGCCGGAGCATGTTATCAACTACTTCTTCTTCGTGGCGGAAGAAGTGCGCGAGATGCTGGCAGCCCTCGGCTACACTAGGCTCGATGACATCATCGGCATGTCCGAGCTTCTCTCCAAGGACGAGATGATCGCCCACTGGAAGTCCGAGGGTCTCGACTTCTCCAAGATCTTCCACAAGGTGGATGCACCGAAGGAAGCGACTTACTGGACCGAGCGGCAGAAGCACCCGATCGACGACGTCCTCGACCGCAAGCTGATCGAGAAGTCGATGCCGGCCCTGGAAAACAAGGAGCCGGTGGTCTTCGAAGTGCCGATCAAGAACGTCGACCGGTCCGCGGGCGCGATGCTCTCGGGTGCGCTGGCCAAGCGCTGGGGCCACAAGGGGCTGAAGGACGACACCATCCACGTGACGCTGCGCGGCACGGCCGGCCAGTCGTTCGGGGCCTTCCTTGCCCGCGGCATCACCTTCGATCTGGTGGGTGACGGCAACGACTATGTCGGCAAGGGCCTGTCGGGCGGCCGCATCATCGTGCGCCCGCCGGAAAACTCGAGGCTGAAGGCGGAAGAGGCGATCATCGTCGGCAATACCGTGCTCTACGGCGCCATCACCGGGGAGTGCTACTTCCGCGGCGTGGCCGGCGAACGCTTTGCCGTGCGCAACTCCGGAGCGCTGGCCGTCGTCGAGGGCGTCGGCGACCATGGCTGCGAATACATGACCGGCGGCATCGTCGTCGTGCTGGGCGAGACGGGCCGCAACTTCGCGGCCGGTATGTCGGGTGGCGTGGCCTATGTGCTCGACGAGATCGGCGATTTCGCCAAGCGCTGCAACATGGCGATGGTCGAGCTGGAACCGGTTCCGGAAGAGGACGACATGCTGGAGAAGCTGCACCACCACGGCGGCGACCTCATGCACAAGGGACGCGTCGACGTGTCCGAGGACATGACGCGCCACGACGAGGAGCGGCTCTACCAGATGATCTCCAACCACCTGCATTACACGGGTTCGGAGCGGGCCAAGGAGATCCTCGACCGCTGGACCGAATTCCGGCCGAAGTTCCGCAAGGTCATGCCGGTGGAATACCGGCGTGCGCTGGAGGAGATGGAGCGGATGCGCATGGGCGTTGCCGCGGAGTGAACCGCCTGCGCCTCATTCATCGGCTGCTTGCCGTGGGTATAGCGGTCGCCGTTCCGGCGGCTGCCTTCGTCGCAAGTGGTATTATCGGAATCGAATTGTTTGTACTGGGGGCGGCCTTGGGCTTCGCCTACTGGTACTGGGGGCCGACAGGCACCCTGCTTTAATAGGGGACGACACATGGGCAAGGTTACAGGTTTCATGGAAATCGACCGGCAGGTGATGAAATACCAGCCAGCGTCGGACCGTATCCGCCATTTCCGTGAATTCACCATTCCGATGTCGGATGCCGAGGTCACCAAGCAGGCGGCGCGCTGCATGGATTGCGGCATTCCCTATTGCCATGGGCCGACCGGCTGTCCGGTTCACAACCAGATTCCGGACTGGAACGACCTCGTCTACAGCGGCAAGTGGGAAGAGGCGATCCGCAACCTGCATTCGACCAACAACTTCCCCGAGTTCACCGGCCGTGTCTGCCCCGCCCCTTGCGAGGAAGCCTGCACGCTGAACCTCGAGGACTCGCCGGTCGCGATCAAGACGATCGAGCAGGCGATTGCCGACAAGGCCTATGAACTTGGCCTGGTCGGCCCGCAACCGGCGACGGAAAAGACGGGCCGCAAGGTCGCCGTCATCGGATCCGGTCCTGCCGGCCTGGCCGCGGCGCAGCAGCTTGGCCGTGCCGGCCATGACGTGCATGTCTATGAGCGCGAGAGCAAGCCAGGCGGGCTGCTGCGCTACGGCATCCCGGACTTCAAGCTGGAGAAGAACTTCATCGACCGCCGCGTCGAGCAGATGAAGGGCGAGGGCGTCACCTTCCATTGCGGCGTCAACGTCGGCGTCGACATGCCGGTCGAGCAGATGCTCGCCGAGCATGATGCGGTGCTCTACTGCGGCGGGTCGGAAACGCCTCGCGCCGCCGGCATTCCCGGCGTCGACCTGCAGGGCGTCCATGACGCCATGCCCTATCTGGTGCAGCAGAACCGTCGCGTCGGGCGCGAGAACATCGACAGCGTCGGCTGGCCTGCCGACCCGATCCTGGCGGGCGCCAAGCACGTGGTGGTCGTCGGTGGCGGCGACACGGCCTCCGACTGCGTCGGCACCGCCTTTCGCCAGGGGGCCGTCAAGGTCACCCAGCTCGACATCCGCCCGCAGCCGCCGGAGAAGGAAGACAAGCTCGCCGTCTGGCCGTTCTGGGCCACCAAGATGCGCACCTCGTCGAGCCAGGCCGAAGGCGCGATGCGCGAATTCCAGGTCGCAACGCTGGAGTTCGTCGGCGAGGACGGTCATCTGACCGGCGTACGCTGCTGCGAGGTCGACGACCGCCGCCAGCCGATCGCGGGGACCGACTTCATCATCAAGGCGGATCTCGCCTTCATCGCCATCGGCTTCTCCGGGCCGCTGCAGGAGGGTCCTCTCAGCGAGCTCGACGGCAAGCTGACGCTCAACGTCGACCGCCGCGGTTCGACCAACGTCGTTGCCAACGACCGCGACTACAAGACCTCGGTGGAGAAGTTCTGGGTGGCCGGCGACGTGCGCCGCGGCCAGTCGCTGGTGGTCTGGGCGATCCGCGAAGGCCGCCAGGCGGCGCGCGCCATCGACGAAGCGCTGATGGGCGCCTCGGTGCTGCCGGCCTGAGGGCAGCACCATCGGTCACTGGGTCGATGGCAGAGCGTAGTCATCGATCCGGCCCTTGGGCGCCGGCGGAAGTTCGCCGCGCCGGACGAGCATGTCGCGCGGTGTCTCGATGAGCTGAGCGGGCGGCGGGGCGCCGCCGAGGAGCACGCTGCCGCCATCCAGCTCCGGATCCGTCAGGCTGATCGGCTGAACGGGGACGGCAGCGCTCGGCGAAGGCGGCAGGATCTGCAGTTCCGGCAGGCTGCTGGCGTCGAGCGTCACCAGTTCGGGGCTTGCCATCTCGCCGAGGTGGCGACGGGCGTATTTCTCCACATAGAAGGCCAGCTTGCGCTTGCCGGCGGTGGTAAAATTGATGCCGTCGGAGCCGCGCAGGCGCGCCTGCTGGCCGTTCATGTCGGAACCTGTGACGATGAACTTGCCGTCCTCGTCGACGAAGCCATCCCAGATATCGACGAATTCGCCGCCGATCTTGGCGATCTCGGAGCGATAGACACCGTTCAGCTTGACGGCGTCCCGCATCAGGGACGGCGACTGGAAGGACGGCAGGCCGACCCACAGCAGCGGTATCTTGCGGCTGGTGACGATCGTGCCGAAGTCGCGCACCCGCTTCTCGTATTCCTTGAACCAGGCGTCACTTGGGAAATCGACGCGCCCGCTGCCGGTCTGCATCTCCTGCCGGTCGTTGGCGCCGATCATGACCACCACAAGCGCCGGCTTGACCTCGTCGATGAGAGCGGGAAGCTGGCCGGGCCAGTTGTAGTAATCCTGGCGCACCAGACCGGAGGAGCCGTTGCTCCGCTCGGTGATGGCAACGCCTGGGGATTCTTCGAAGGCGGTCTTCAGCTCGTCTCCGAGGCCACCGGCAAGGAAGTCGCCCACCACGAGGATCTGACGGGCGTTCTCGAGCTTTGCGACCGGATCGGGTTTGGCGGGAGCGGCAGGCGCTGCCGGGCGGGGGGCGGAGGCGCGGGCCGTCGGCGCGCGATTGCGCCGCGGCTGCGACTGTTCGCGCTGCCGCTGACGCGGGCGCCGGGGTGCGACTTCCCGGACCGGAGGCGGCGGATCGATATAGCGCCGACCGCCGCCGAAGATCATGTCGAGGAGGTTGCGGCGCGGAAGGGGTTCCTGTGCGGCCGCCGGGGCCCACTGCAGGGGCCATGCCAGCAGCAGGGTGAGGATCATCACCGTGCACCGGCTGAATATGCGTCCGCCGCCCATGGTCTGCAAAACCTTCATGCTTTTGCCGTGTGCTCTCACCCAAGCCGTTCAGAAGAGCGATTTGGGGCGAGAGACTGTTCTTGTCAACGAAGCGCCCGCAAAAGGTTGTGCGAGGGTTCGCCGTCCGCCGGCATGCCGAGCCTTTGCTGGATGGCCTGGACGGCGGCCTTGGAGCCTGAGCCGAAGTTGCCGTCGATCTCGCCCTCGTAATAGCCGAGCTGCTTGAGCTTCGTCTGCAGCTCGAACTTTTCCACCATGTCGAGCGTGCCGTCCGGCCGCGGCCAGCGCTGCTGCATGCCGCCGTAGCCGGCGATCTGGTCCGCGAGCAGGCCAACGCCGAGCGCATAGCTGTCGGCGGCGTTGTAGCGCTTGGTGACGAAGAAGTTGCGCATCATCAGGAACGCCGGGCCATTGGCACCCGCCATCAGCTTCAGCTCCGCCCGGTCGCCCGGGCGCGGAAATGGCTTGCCGTTCGGCCGCGAGAAGCCGAGAGCGGCCCACTGCGCAAGCGTCTTCGTCTGACCATCGTATTTGGCTGCTCCGCCCGGCAGGACGGCCTCATAGCCCCATGTCTTGCCGGTCTGCCAGCCGTTCTTGGCCAGCAGGTTGGCAGCGGTCGCCAGGGCATCGGGGATGGAATCCCAGATGTCGGCATTGCCGTTGCCGTCGGCGTCGACCTTGTAGAGAAGATAGCTCGACGGGATGAACTGCGTGTGGCCCATGGCGCCGGCCCAGGAGCCGGTGAGGTGGTCCGGCGTGATTTCCCCCGACTGGAGGATCTTGAGGGCCGAGATCAGCTGGGTGCGGGCGAATTTGCCCCGCTTCGGGTCGCCCCAGGCAAGCGTCGCCAGAGCCTGCGGCACATGGTGCAGGCGATCCCGCTTTTCCAGAACCGCGCCATAGTTGGACTCCATCGACCAGATGGCCAGCAGGACGTGCTTGTCGACGCCGAAATGATTTTCCAGCGCGGACAGGGTGCGGCCGTGTTTCGACAGCATCTCCTGGCCGATCTTGACGGTATAGGGGTTCACGCGGGAATCCAGGTAGTCCCAGATCTGCGACTTGAACTCCGGCTGATAGGCGGCCTTTTCGAGGACCCGCTTGTCGGGGCCGTCGACACCGGCGAAGGCCTTCTGGTAGGTCGAGCGGCTGATGCCACTTTTAGCGGCGGTGGCGTAGAAATCTGCAACCCAAGTCTTGAAACCCGTGTCGGCACGGGCATTTATCGGGTTGGTCGCGAGGGCTGCCCCTGCGATCAGGGCAAAGGCAAATCCGCGAAAGCGATTGATGGTGGATATTGTCATCGGCAGTCGTGTCCGTTGCTCTTAAAGTTCATACTTCACCGAGCATGGTGTCCGGCTTAACGAATGGATAATACATCAGAGTCAACAAACTCTTTACCATATCGAGGCAGGCGACGTCACCGGTTGTTAAACGGTAGCAAATCAGGGTTAAATAACCGCATTGTGATTGGCACCATGATGTGTGCTTCAGGAGGTGTGCGTGGCACAGACGAAAATTCGTAAGGCTGTATTTCCCGTTGCTGGACTTGGGACCCGGTTCCTGCCGGCAACGAAGGCGGTGCCGAAGGAAATGCTGACGGTGGTCGACAAGCCCGTCATCCAATACGTCGTCGACGAGGCGGCGGAAGCGGGGATCGAGCACTTCGTGTTCGTCACCGGACGCGGCAAGGGCGTCATCGAGGATTATTTCGATATCCAGTTCGAACTGGAGCAGATGCTGCGCGAGCGCAACAAGAATGCCGAGCTCAGCCTGCTGGCGGACCTCCTGCCGACAGCCGGCACGGCGAGCTTTACGCGCCAGCAGGTGCCGCTCGGTCTTGGTCATGCGATCTGGTGTGCCCGCGACATCGTCGGCAACGAGCCCTTCGCCGTGCTCCTGCCCGACATGATCATGTCGTCGGAAAAGAGCTGCCTCAAAGGCATGATCGAGATCTACGAGGAAACCGGCGGAAACGTGCTGGCCGTAGAGGAATGCGACCCGGAGATGGCCCACAAGTACGGGATCGTCGGTGTCGGCGACAAGGTCGGCGAAGGCTTCAAGGTGACCGAGATGGTGGAGAAGCCGGCCAAGGGCACGGCGCCTTCCAACTTCTACATCAACGGCCGCTACATCCTGCAGCCGGAAATTTTCGGCATCCTGGAAACGCAGGAACGCGGTGCCGGCAACGAGATCCAGCTCACCGACGGCATGCTGGCGCTTGCCAAGCAACAGGAATTCGCCGCCTACCACTTCAAGGGCGAGACCTTCGACTGCGGCGCCAAGGACGGCTTCATCCTCGCCAACCTGGCCTTTGCCCTGCAGCGTGGCGACATTCGCCCCGCCATCGAAGGGCCGCTGCGGGAGATGGTCGCAAAGCTCAGCTGATGTCCCGATCGGGATCGGCAAACACAAGCGCCCGGGTTACAGCCCGGGCGTTTTGCTATCTGCGCAGCGTCAGGCCGAGACCCGCCCGCAGGGTCTTCGTGTCGGTGCCGGTGCGGTCGGTGTATTCGTATTCGACGGCACCGGTCAGATCGAGATAGCGGCTGAGGCTCCAGGTGAGGCCGGCGCCGCTGATCCAGGTGGTCTCGTCGGAGGCCTGCGGAAAGACGCGTTCCGTCGCGCCACCGGTCAGGCGGCCGACGAGGTTGTGTCGCAGCTGGTGCGTCAGTGTCGCCGCCAGATTGTATTCCACCCAGCCGCTTGCTCCCGCTGCGGTGGCATCCTGCAGCGTCGTCCGCAGGGCCAGCTCCAGCTCCGTGCCGCGCTGTGGCGACCAGACGGTGCGGCCGTCGACGGTCAGGCCGTCGAGCGCCGCGAGCCGGCTGTCGTCGTACTCCACCCGTTCGTAGCCCAGCCCCAGTTCGCCCCTCAGCTTCTCGCTGAGATCGAACTCCACACCGCCGCGACCGCCATAGGTCCATGAGGAGCGCTCATAGCCGGCGGAATCCTGCGTCCGGTCATAGAAATTGCGGCCGCCCCGGACTTCGACGAAGGGAATGAGGGCCGGCGAGAGCTCGTAGCCGAGGCGCAGGCGACCGTCGACCAGGGTGTGGTCGCGATCGCCAAGGTCGAGGCTGGAGCCGTCCTGGAGTTGGGCATCGCCGTAGATCTCGCGGCTGATGCCGAGACCGGCCAGTCCGCGAAGGATGCCGGCGTCCCGTTCCAGGGTGAGGCCGCCGTTGAACTGGTGCACGCCGGACTGCGCCGAAGCGCCGCCGATGGCGTTCGGGTCGCTGTTGTCCTCGCGCTCGAAGTCGTAGCCGGCGGAGATATTAGCGATGGTCTCGTCGGCAAGGTCGAGCCGCAGGTTGGCGTCGATCTGCCCTTCCGGCTTCGGCTGCTCGCCGCCGCCGAGGTTGCGCTCGATGACGGTTTCGCCGGTCACGGAGAGCTGGTGGCGCGCCCAGTCGGAGGTCAGCGTGCCGCGGATGGTGGTGCCCAGATAGTTGCGCTTCGTCTCCGTGTCGCCGTCGCGAATGGTCTCGCGGTTGATCGACTGGCCGATCGAGGGACGCAGGAGGAGGGTGCCGAGCCGGATGCCGGTTGGATCGCCGGGAAGCGCCGCCGCCTCCTCTGTGGCCGGATCGTCGGCGGGCGGATCGAGCAGGTCCGGATAGGGCTGGTTCAGATCCTCCGCATAGGGCGGATCGTTGACCGGGGTGCTGTTGCCGGAGGTCACCGCGCCGGTGGTCAGCGATGCAGGGTCGGTGGCATCGGTTATGTCCGTGGCAGCCGCGGTCGGGTCAGTGGAGGTGCCCGAGAGGAGCGCTGATGCTGGCTCTGCGGAGGCGTTGGAGGACGTTGCGGGCATGGCCGGGCGGGTCCGCAAGGGCGTGACGCCGATGGCCGGCGCCGTCGCCCAGGTTCCCTCGCGACCGTCGTTGTTCACCGGGTTCGTCGGGCTGTAGATGTTGCGCTCCTGCGGCTCAGCCGGGGCGGGATAGAGTGTCTGCGCAAGGGCCATCGCCGGGGCGGACAGCGTCGAGCAGGCAAGCAGGATCGCGACGGCCTGCCGATGCAGCGCCTGTCGTCCGCCTTGCTGTTTCATCACTGTCATCTGCATGCCCGGGTCTTGCGATCGTTACGCAAAGGTAAAGCCATGTGGTTAACACTTGGTGTGAGCAGCGCCGGCGGGAGCGATTCCGCCCGCTTCATGTTTGTGGACATCATTTGAAGAAGGCGCTACATGCCGCTGATGACCAAGAGCGCACCCCAGCCGGTCGAGGCGGACGTGATCGAATCCGCCCTTCGCACCATCAGCATCGAGAGAAACGGTCTCGAGTCGCTCGAGCGCGCGCTGCAGAACGGGCTCGGGAAATCCTTCCAGCGCGCCGTCGAGCTGGTGCTCGGACTGTCCGGCCGGGTGATCATTACCGGCGTCGGCAAGAGCGGGCACATCGGCGCCAAACTGGCTGCCTCGCTTGCCTCCACCGGAACACCGGCTTCCTTCGTGCATGCCGCCGAAGCGAGCCACGGCGACCTCGGGATGATCTCGCGCGACGACGCCGTGCTGGCGGTGTCCTGGAGCGGCGAAACCGCGGAACTGCAGACCATCGTTGCCTACTGCCGGCGTTTTTCCATTCCGCTGATCGCGCTGACGGCCGGCGAAATCTCGACGCTGGCGCGCGAATCCGACGTAGTGCTGCTGTTGCCGAAGGAGCAGGAGGCCTGCCCGCACGGCCTGGCGCCGACCACCTCGACGCTGATGCAGCTGGCACTGGGCGATGCGCTGACGGTCGCGCTTCTGGAGGCGCGGGGCTTTACGGCGCTCGACTTCCGCATCTTCCATCCAGGCGGCAAGCTCGGGGCGATGCTGAGCTACATCGGCGACATCATGCACACCGGCGACACCATTCCTCTGGTGGCCAAGGGCACGCCGCTGCCGCAGGCGGTCATGGTGCTGTCGGAGCGGCGCTTCGGCTGCGTCGGCGTGCTGGACGAGGAGGGCCGGCTCTGCGGCATCGTCACCGACGGTGATCTGGCGCGTGGTCTCAACCTCAATCTCGGCGCCATGCTGGTCGACGACATCATGACGCGTTCG
>TARA_R110002020_G_scaffold80747_3_pt1 | contig 23630 bp, 18 predicted proteins | sample TARA_R110002020 | Tara Oceans TARA_R110002020 (sample SAMEA4396489) | marine metagenome | biome: Westerlies Biome; feature: [MES] marine water layer (ENVO:01000295) within the mesopelagic zone...; material: water (ENVO:00002006), including particulate matter (ENVO:01000060) such...
TCCACCGGGAAGGCAGACGCGCTTTTGCCGCGGGGCCGGTCGTCGCACCGGACATCGTGCCAGCTTTACAGGGATGCGCGAACTTCACAGAGTGCGGCCGGGAGCGCGCTTGGACACCGGCGCACCAACCTAGGAAAGTCGCCCCGCCATGGATGCCTCACCCCGTACCGACACGCCCGAGACCGGCCCATCGGTCCTGCCGAACTTCCTGATTGCAGGTGCGCCCAAATCCGGCACCAGTTCGGTGCATCGCTGGCTGGCAGAGCACCCCGAGGCAAAGGGATCGATCCGGAAGGAGACCTATTTCATGGTCGACCCGGGCACCCACATGTTCGATGCCGAAAACCACGTGTCGGCCACCGGGCTCGCCGGATATGCTGACAATTTCGAGGAGGGCCCGGACATGCCCGCGATCCTCTTCGAATCGACCCCGTCCTACCTCTACAGCGACACCGCCCTGCAGACGGCGGCCCGCTTCCCCGGGCCGGTGAAGGTATTCTTCGTTCTCCGCGAACCCGGGGACCAGATCTATTCACTCTATCGCTACTTTCGCAGCAACTGGGACTGGATCCCGGCGGACATGTCCTTCGGCGATTTCCTGGAGCATGCCCGCGCCGGCACCCATCCCTTCAAGGGCAACGAACTGGCGGTGAACTGCCTGCGCTTTGCCTGCTATGTCGATTACCTGCGCAAGTGGCGCGATGTCGTCGGCCCCGGAAACATCCGCGTCGATCTCTTCGAACGGGTGCAGTCGGATCCGCGCGGGATGATGCAGGATCTGGCCGCTTGGCTGGGCATCGATCCCGGCTTCTACGACGATTACGCGTTCCCCAGCATGAACCGCACCTACAAGGCCCGCAACAAGATGCTCCAGGCGATCAACCTGCGGGTCCGGCGCGCGATCCCGAAAAGCGCGCTGCGCCAGAAGATCCGCGCGGCCTATCACGCCGTCAATTCCGCACCGCCCGACAGCGCGGCCAGCGAGGATGAGCAGCTGAAGCGGCGCATCTCGGAAGAATTCGCGGCCTGCAACGCGGCCCTGGCCGCCGAATTCGGCCTGGATGTCGGCGGCTGGCCCGGCGGCACCCCGGGCGCTGCGGGAACATGACCATGCCGCTGACCGGAGACCCTCGGGTCGGAATGACATCATGAGCGCCGCGAAACCCGAAGGCCTGAAACGCAGCCTGTCGTGGTCGGCCATAGGCTACGGCGTGTACATGCTGAGCCAGATCGCCATGATCATGATCATGACCCGCCTGGCGCCGCTGGAGGATGTGGCCCGCTACGGTGTCGCCCTGTCGGTCGCGACGATCGTGCTGACCTTCACCAATCTCAACCTGCGGATGGGCAATGTCACCGACACGACATCGATCCACCGCTCGGGCGTCTATGTCGCGACCCGCATCCTGTCGACGTCCCTGGCCATGGTCGGCATCGCGATCCTGTCGTGGATCTTCGGGTCCGACCTGCGCGGGGTCGAGGTCGGCCTGATCGTGGGCGTGATGAAGTGCGCCGAGGCGCTGTGCGACCTTTTCTACAGCAATTACCAGAAAGCCGGGCGCATGGTGCTCATGGCCCGCTCGCTCATGCTGCGCGGCCCCATCGCCATCACCCTGTTTGGCGTCGTGCTCTATGCCACCGGCGATATCCGCATCGCCCTGGTCAGCCAGATCGTGGTCTGGTGGTCCGTCCTGCTGCTGCACGAACTGCCGCAGGCCGCGCGCCTGGCCGACATCCGACCGGAATTCGATCTCGGGCAGATACGCAAGCTGGTGGTGGAATCCCTGCCGCTCGGATTTGCGGGCTTTCTCGCCGCCGTCACGATAAATTCGCCGCGCCTCATCGTGGCCCAGATCCTGGGGCTGTCCGAAGCCGGTATCTACACCTCGGTGTCCTACATTCTCCAGGCCGGAACCGCGTTTTCCTCCTCCGTGAACCGGACCATTGCCCACAGGCTCGCCAAATCCTTCCAGTCCGGGAACACCGCCGCGTTCTACGGGCTGATTTTCAAGACCGCAAAGGTGATGGGGGCCGTGGGCATCGTGGCCATCCTGCTGTCGCTGCTCGGGGGGCAGACCTTCCTGACCCTGGCCTTCGGGCCCGAGTTCAGCGATCAGAAGACGCTGTTCGTGCTGCTCTGCGTCGCCCTGGCCGGCCGCCTGCTCATCCCGGTCCTGCAGACCGGGCTGATGGCACAGCGCCGGTTCATGCTCTTCGCGCGGTTCCGCTTCGCGATCATGATCCTCATGGTCGCGGCCTGTTCGGCCGGCGCTTACCTCGGCGGGATGATCGGCGTGAGCGTCGCGCTGATGATCGTGATCTTCGTCCAGGTGGTCGTGCTCTACGTCCTGGTGAAAGGCCAGCGCCCGCCGCTGCCGGACCCCGGGACGGAAGGCCAGTGATGGGCACGGTTCCGAACCGCCGTGGCGTCCGGGATCAGGGCCCGCCGCACGGGACGGCCGGCCGCCCGGCCGGGCCTTTCGCGGCCCCCGGAGAGGGGCGGACAAAGCGCTTTACTCGGTTTTGGGGCTTGGCTAACTGTCGAAAAAGCGGACGGGGCGAAACGCCCCCGTGCAGGCCTCGCGTGGTTTCATCGCGCCATGCCCCGCTTTCGCTCTGCCGGATACAGCGCTTCACGTTCTTCATTTCAACCAGACCAGTACAAGATTTATTGCCATGACATTCAACCCTATCCACAAGGTCCGCATGCGGGCACTAGAGTACATCCATGGCAGGCGGATCCATGATGTCGGTCGCATCGAAGGCCTGGAGTACACGGACGATCCCGACATACAGTCGCTGGTCTTCATCTGCGGACTGCACCGCAGCGGCACGACGCTGCTGGAACGCCTGCTGACGGCGCGTTTCGAAATCTCCTACCTGCGGGCGACGGTGCCCGAAAGCGAAGGCCAGCACATGCAGGAGGTCTTCTCCCCCGCCTCCAAGTTCAGCGGCCCGGGGCTTTTCGCCTTCAGCCGCGCCATGCGGGAAGAACTGGAGGCGCAAACCGATTACGCGGCCTACGGCCCCCGGATTCTCGACGAGTGGCGCAAATACGTCATCGGCACCGCGCCGGTGCTGCTGGAAAAGTCGCCCCCGCACCTGACCAAGATCTGGTGGCTGCGCAAGGTCTTTCCCGGCAGCCGCTTCATCATCATGGCCCGCGATCCGCGCGCGGTCTCGGGGGCCACGCAGAAATGGTCCAAGACCTCGCTTCCGGAGCTGATGATGCACTGGAACGCCGCCTATTCGACCGCGATGGAGGACTTCAGCGAGGAGGACTGCATCATCACCCGGTACGAGGACCTGATGGAAACGCCAGAGGAGGAAATCGCGCGGCTCGGCGCGTTCCTGTCGCTTGCGCCCCGGGCCCGGACCGGCAGCGTCGAGACCCGTTTTTCCGATCTCAGGAACTCGAACCCGAAGTATTTCGAGGCCCATAACGGCACGGTGTACGGGCGGGGCGTGTGGGACAGTTTCGGCTACACGGTATAGAATCCGCCAGTCTCGTTGCGGAATGATCCGGCCCGACGTGCCCCTCCGGCCACCGCGCCCGTCCCCTGTTTCAGGGCCGAGACGTGCCAACGCCAGGCGGCACGCTCCAACGACAGAAAATGGATGGCAGACACATGAATTACAGAGCGGATATTGACGGCCTGAGAACGGTCGCGGTCGTGCCTGTGGTCGTCTACCATGCCGGGCTCGGCCTGTCGGGCGGGTTTGTCGGGGTCGACGTCTTCTTCGTGATCTCCGGTTTCCTGATCACCTACCTGCTCGCGAACGAGATCGACAACCGGCAGTTCTCGCTCCTGCGGTTCTACGAGCGGCGGGCCCGCCGGTTGTTCCCGGCCCTGTTCACCATGCTGGCGGCCACCACCGTGGCCGCGATGCTGATCATGGTGCCCTTCGACCTGAGCGACTACTCGAAATCCCTGGTCGCCACGACGATGTTCGCAGCGAACATCTGGTTCTACAGCCAGGAAGGCTATTTCACCGAAGCGGCCGAGCTCGAGCCCCTGCTGCACACCTGGTCGCTGGGGGTCGAAGAACAGTACTACATCATCTTCCCGCTCCTCCTGTTCGCCCTCTCCCGCCTGTTCGGGGCCGGGCGGACCTTCGCGGTGATCCTGCTCCTGGCGGTCGGGTCCTTCGTGGCGGCGGTCGTCACGCTGTCGGTCGCGCCCGAGGCGGCCTTCTACCTGCCGCATCTGCGCGCCTGGGAACTGCTCATCGGGTCCCTGCTGGCGCTTGCGGTCTGGCGCGGATGGTGGGACGCGTCACGGCTGCCGCCGTGGCTCGCACAGGGGCTTGCGCTGGCCGGTCTTGCGGCCATCCTCTGGCCCGTGCTGGCCTACAGCACCGAGACGCCGTTTCCCGGCCTGGCCGCATTGCCGCCCTGCCTGGGCGCGGCGACGCTCATTGCCGTCGGCGCCGGCAACAGCAGCCTCGTCACGCGGTTCCTGTCGCTGCCGGTCATGGTCTTCATCGGCAAGCTGTCCTATTCGCTCTATCTCTGGCACTGGCCGGTGATCTCGCTGACCTACTATCATTTCGGTGCCCTGACACCGACGCTCGGGCTCCTCTGCCTGGCTGCGTCCTTCGCCCTGTCCTACCTGTCGTGGCGCTATGTCGAACGTCCGGTTCGCAACCGGCAGCGCATCGGCGACCGGAAGATCGTGGCCGGCTCGGCCACCGCCATCGTGCTGTCGATCGGGATCGGCCTGACGATCTGGCAGCTGGACGGGCTTCCGAACCGGATGGATCCGGAGCTGATGGCCATGGCGGATTCGCGCAATTTCCTGCACGATCGCCGCGACTGCCATTTCGTGACCCCGCAGCGCGCCCGTGCCGGCGAGGTCTGCATCCGCGGGGCGGAAGGTGTCGATCCCAGCTTCGTCCTGATCGGCGACAGCCATGCCGATGCGCTCAGCCCGGCCATCTTTGCCGCGGCGGCCGATCTGGGTCTGGCCGGCTACCAGTACACCGATGCGGGTTTCGTACCGCTGCCCGGGGTGTGGCCGCTTGGCCAGCGGGAAACCGACGAGGTCGAGGCGCTGACAGCCTTTCTCGAGGCGCGGCCCGACCTTCGGACGCTGATCGTCGCGCGGTACTGGCAGCACCAGATGACCGGCTATACCTACCGTCACGCAGGTGACGTGTGGGTCGATGCAGAGTACGATGGCTCTGGCACCCGCTACAATGGGGTCGCGACCCGCAACGGCATTGCCCGCCTTGCGGCGCGGTTCCCGGACCGGCAGATCGTGCTGCTGGACGACTTTCCGTCAGGGTCCGAACTTCACATGCGCGACCAGTTGCGCCACATGCGCCTGGGCGAGGCGCGGGCGGAAATGGGTCTGCCCACCCAAGAGCGGGATGCACAGCGGGCAAGCTACGAGCCCGTGCTGGCGGACCTTGCCGCAGAGCTGCCGAACCTGCACTACAAGCCGGTCTTCCAGAGCCTTTGCGGACCCGAGCGCTGCGCGCTCTTCGATGGCGACACGCTGCTGTTCCGCGACGGGGATCATCTGAGCTGGGACGGCGCGCTGCGACTGAAGGCGCCGTTCTCGACCCTCCTGAGCACCCTGCCCCCGGCCGGGCACTGACCCGGCCACGCGCCCCCGGGCGCGGCGGCCGCCTACTGGTTCACGTCGTACCCAAGGACTTCGAAATCGTCCTTGTAGAGCTCCCAGATGACGTCCTTTTCGTCTTCCGACAGGGGCTTGGGCGCCCGCGCTCCGCCGGTGCTCTTGTTCGTGTGGGGGACCGGGTTCTTTTCAAGCCCCAGCTTCTCGAAGACGACATCCATGCCCTGATCGATCTCTTCAAGCTTGATGATGTCCTCGACCAGGCAGTTTCCCCTGAAATCGTAAAGGAACGAGATCTGCTCCTGCCACTGCACATGATGGCGGCGGTAGGTCTTCTTCAGGTATTCGAGGAAGTCATCGGATTTATCCATGCCGATCCAGTGCAGGAGATCCGGTCTTTGCTTGATGTACTTGTACTGCGACTGGCTGCGTCGTGTCGGGTGCCGCACGACCGCGAACCGGTAATAGCTGTCGAACAGCGCCCGGCCCATGGCGTGGCGCATCTGCAATGCCGTCAGATGCTGCAGCCCGCCGGTCTGGTACCTGTTCATCATCGCCACGACGGGTTTTCCGCGGCCCCCATTCAGCCTCGAAAGCCAGCCCGTCTTGCCGAAGCCCATCCAGAAGTTCTCGACCGTGCGCTCTTCTTCCGGAAACAAAAGCTCTTCGATCGAGGTTCCACCACATTTCGGAATGTGGACGAACACGGTCTTCAATCGATCTGATTTCATGATTGCTTTCAGGGAAATTGGGGCAGGAAACACAATATCGAAAGGATGCTAGGCAGCTTGATTGGGACCGTCAATGGCCCAGGCCGGGCGCGTGCCGGCGTGCGCTGATTGGTCCTGCGGGGTGCATTCGGGCGGTGCATCCGGCCCGTGAAACCATCCGTTTGCAGGACCCGTCCGGCCCCGATTGCCGGCCCGCCGATGCAGGGTCACGTGCCGCGGGCGGCCGCCGCCTGCGCCGGACATGTTCCGGCAAAGAGACCCTCACCGCCGGAACGCCTGCCCTGTCATCCCGCCTTGGCCAGCGCGTCGAAGGCCTTCATCCGCGCCAGAAGCGGGGCGAGGTCTTCCAGCCGCAGCATGTTGGGCCCGTCGGACGGCGCGTTGTCGGGGTCGTCGTGGACTTCGAGGAAGACCGACGCCGCGCCCACCGCCAGCGCCGCGCGGGCCAGGACGGGGACGAATTCGCGCTGCCCGCCGGTCGAGCCGCCCAGGCCCCCCGGCTGCTGCACCGAATGGGTGGCGTCGAAGACCACCGGGTAGCCGGTTTCGGCCATCACCGGCAGCGACCGGAAATCCGAGACCAGAGCGTTGTAGCCGAAGGTCGTGCCGCGTTCGCAGAGCATGATGTTTTCATTGCCGGTCGAGGCGATCTTGTCCGCGACATTCCCCATGTCCCAGGGCGCGAGGAACTGGCCCTTCTTCACGTTGATCGCGGCGCCGGTTTCGCCGGCGGCCAGCAGCAGGTCGGTCTGCCGGCACAGGAACGCCGGGATCTGCAGCACGTCGACGGATTTCGCCGCCTGCACGGCCTGTTCCGCGGTGTGGATGTCGGTCAGGACCGGGCAGCCGAATTTCTCGCGGATGCCCGACAGGATCTCGAGCCCCGCGTCGATGCCGATGCCGCGCTTGCCCGAGAGCGACGAGCGGTTGGCCTTGTCGTAGCTGGCCTTGAAGATCACGGGGATGCCCAACTCCCCCGCGATGCCAACGATCCGTTCGGCCAGCATTTCCGCGTGATCGCGGCTTTCGATCTGGCAGGGCCCGGCGATCAGGGTGAAGGGGCGGTCGTTCGCGATCTGAAGATCGCCGACTTTGACAGATTTGGCAGAAACGGTTTTCGTGTTCATGACGTGCCCTCCCGGGCGAATATGCTTTCGATGCGGGCGACGTCCTGCGGATTGTTCAGCTCCCAGAAGACGCGGCCCTGCCCCTCGACCTCGACGCATTGCAGCACCGCGCCGTTTTCAAGGAAGCGCAGCTGTTCCAGCCCTTCGAGCTTTTCCAGCGGGCCTTCGGGCCAGCCGAGGTAGCGTTCCAGCGCCGCCGGGCGGTAGGCGTAGATCCCCACGTGATGGAAGACCGGCACGGGCTGCGCGTCCGCGTTCCACGCCCCGGTATAGGGGATCACTTCCTTCGAGAAATAGAGCGCGCGATTGTCATTGCCGAACACCGCCGTCGTCCCGCCCACGCGGCCCGCGCGGCGGTCTTCAAGGAACATCGCAAGCGTTTCGGCATCGCAGCGCAGAACCGGGGTGGCCGCGTCGATCCCGGGCGCGTCCTGCATCGCGCGGATGAGGCGCGACAGGAAATCCGGGGGCGTCAGCGGCGCGTCGCCCTGCAGGTTCACCACGATCTCGGGGGCGATCCCGGCCTGTCGAAGCGCATCCGCACAGCGTTCGGTCCCGTTACGGCAGCTCTCCGACGTCAGGACGACATCCGCGCCGAAGCCACGGGCCGCCTCGGCGATGCGGTCGTCATCGGTGGCGATGTAGACGGCGTCGGCCTCGGGCACCTCTCCCGCGACTTCCCAGACCCGCTGGATCAGGGGTTTCACGGCCCCCCCTGCCCCTTTCAGCCCGACAAGCGGCTTGCCGGGATAGCGGGTCGAGGCGAAGCGGGCCGGGATGACGATGGCGACACCCGTCATGCCACACCCGCGCGCAGACAGTCGTGAATATGCAGAAGGCCCAGCACGTGCATCTCCTCGTCCACCACGAAGAGCGCCGATATCTTCCGTTCCGTCATGACTTTCAAGGCCTCCGAGGCCAGCATCCCCGGCCGGATCGTCAGGGGCTGGCGGGTGGCGACCTCGATCGCGGTGGCCTCCATCAGCCGGTCGAGGTTCCGCCGAAGGTCCCCATCGGTGATGATGCCATGCAGCGTGCCGCCCTCTTCGACGCCGGCCAGGCCAAAACCCTTGGCAGTCATGGTCAGAAGGCCTTCGCGCATGGGCGTGTCGGGGGACAGGAGCGGCACGGCATCGCCCGTGTGCATGAGCTTTTCCACCTTCATCAGCTGTGCGCCCAGCTTGCCGCCGGGGTGGAAGATCTCGAAATCCTCGCGCCTGAAGCCCTTGCGGTGCATCAACGCCACGGCCAGCGCATCGCCCAAAGCCAGCGTCGCGGTGGTGGAGGTCGTGGGCGCCACGCCGATGGCGCAGGCCTCGGGCGCGTCGGGCAGCAGCAGCGTCACGTCGGCGGCCTGGCCCAGCGTGCTGCCGCCCTTGCGGGTGATGGCGATAAGCGGGATCGCGAAACGGCGGGAATAGGTGATGAGATCGGACAATTCCGACGTCTCGCCCGAGTTCGAGATCACGAGGCAGACGTCCCGGGGCGTGATCATGCCCAGGTCGCCATGGCTGGCTTCCGTCGGATGGACGAACTGCGCCGGTGCCCCGGTCGAGGCGAAGGTCGCCGCGATCTTGGCGCCGACATGGCCCGACTTGCCGATGCCCGACACGATGATCCGGCCCTGGGCCGCCGCCAGCAGATCGAGCGCGTGAGCGTGGTCCGGCCCCAGCTCTTCCGCCATCCGGATCAGGGCGGCGGCCTCGATGCGCAGGACCCGGGCCAGCTGGTCCAGATCCTCCGGCGCTGTCGCCCGGGTCTCGGTCCTGTCCATGATGTTCTCCCGCATCCGCCCGCCCCCGGCGGGCGCGGCGGTCAGTTATTGTAGTACTTCGACCCGTAGGCGCCATAGCCGCCATAGGCACCGTAGCTGCCGTAGGTCCGGCCATAGCTGCGCATCTTGCGCTGGTTGATCTGGTTCAGCACCAGCCCGTCGACACCCCGGTTGACGCCGTCGAATTCATGCAGCCCGGCCATGACCTGGGCCTTCAGCGTCTTGTCCCAGCGGACCACGAACAGCACCACATCCGCCAGCTGTGCCACGATCCTTGCATCGGGCACCACCAGAACGGGCGGCGTGTCGATCACGATCTGGTCGTAGGTCTCGCGCGCCTCCTGCAGGAGCGCCGCGAACTTGTTCGACGACAGCAGGTCGGCCGGGTTGGCCTGGCCCTTGTCGCCCAGCAGCACGTCGAAATCGTGATCCGGAACCTGCACCACCGACTCGGCCAGCGACCTGCTCTCGAACAGCACCGATCCCAGGCCCTTCTTCTCGGGCACGTCGAAATACTCGCCGAAGATCCGGCGCCGCACGTCGCCTTCGATCAGGAGCGTCTTGCGCCCCATCGAGGCGGTGTTCTGCGCCAGCGCGATCGACACGGTGGTCTTGCCCTCGCCCGGCAGGGAGGAGGTGACCATGATCAGCTTTGGCGGGTTGTCGATATTGGACAGAAGGACCGAGGTCCGCAGGTTGCGGATCGCCTCGGCCACGGCCGAGGTCGGCTTCTGCCGCAGGTAGGCGATGGCGTCCTTGCGTTTGCGAGTCGGGATCAGGGGGATCTGGCCCATCGCGGGACGTCCGGAGATGCGCTCCAGGTCGCCCGCGCTGCGGAACGTGTCCCGCGCCGCTTCGCGCCAGAGCACAAGCCCCATCCCCAGAAGCAGGCCCACGAACATGCCAGCGGCCATGATCAGCGGTTTGTTCGGCGCCGAGGGTCCACCCGGAATCACCGCTTCCGACAGGACGCGGCTGTCGGCCTGCTGGATCCCCTGCTGGACCGACGTCTCCTTCAGCCGGCTCAGGAAGTATTCGTAGAGCAGCCGGTTGGCCTCGGATTCCCGCGTCAGCTGCTGCAGCTCGATCAGGTCGCTGCTCTGCTGGTCGATCTGGTTCTCAAGCTGCGTCCTCAGCGATTCCAGCGAGGCGACCTGGTCATTCATCCGCGTCACGTCGAGCTGCAGCCGCAGCCGCGCCTGTTCGGCGTCGGGGCTCTCAGTCCCGTCATCGGCGGCGGCCTGCATCTCGGCCAGCCGGGTCTCGGCGGTGTCACGGGCGGCAACCACGTTGGCAATCCGGTCGCGGATTTCCTTCAGCTGCACTTCAAGTCCCTGCAGCGCCTCGGTGCTGACCAGGTCGGTATTGGCCCGGAACAGCTTTACCTTCTCTTCCGCCTCTTCCAGCTGGATCTGCAAGTCGGCAACGCGGCTTGACAGCCAGCTGGTGGCCTGCTCGGTCGCGCTGAACTTCGCATCCAGCTGATCGCGGATGTAAAGTTCCGCGATCGTGTCGGCGATCAGGGCGGATTTCCGCGGATCCGTCGTCTCGACGATGATCTGGAACACGAGGCTCTGCGGCACGACGCGGATGTTCAGCGACCCCAGCAGCTGGCTGATCGTCCCCTCACGCTGCCGCCGTGCCTGCAGTTCCGGCGTCGAGGACGCGCCCGACCCGCCCGAGGCGCCGAAAATCGACCTGATCGACTGTTTCAGCGAATCCATCGTCGACGGGGGCACCAGCGACCTGTTGAATTCCGGATCCGACATCAGGTCGAGCCTGTCCACGACCTTGCCCAGAAGGCTCCGGCTGCGCAGCACCTCGACCTCGGTCGCGATGATTTCGCTGCCGCCGCCAAGCCCGCCGACAACGCTTTCGATATCCACGACCTGCTCTTCACGGCTGTTGAGCACCACCACGGCGGTCGAGGTGAATTTCGGCACGGCCACGGCATAGGCATAAAAGCCCGCCAGCAGGGTTGTCGCGATCATGAAGGCGGCGATGATGAACTTGCCGCGCCAGAGCGCGCCCAGCAGGGAGCTGAGATCGATCGTGTCGCCTGCATCTTCGGGTCCCTGTCGCGCCTGGGTCACCTGAGACGGTTTCTGGGAAATCATGTCGACCGTATTCACTAAGGTGCTCTCCTGTCGCGGGGAAATCGCCGCTGCCACGGGCACGGCTGCCCGGGACAATTTTTAATCCAACTTCATATCCGGCTCCACTGTGGAATATCGTCCCAGCCACTTCCTGCCCCGGTTCGGTTAATATCTGTGCTTTCGTTTCCGGCAAGACACCGGGGCAGAGGTCCGGAACATTCCGGTTTTCTGCATCTGCAGGCCACCCGGAGCCGGGAACTTTGCGCAATTCAGTTCGATATCGGGCCATACAGGCCGCATCCCCGGGACGATCCGGAATGTCCGTCGGACCGCGCCTGGTGCCAGATGCGATTCGCCCGGCCTTCGGTCGGGGCCCGGAGGGGCGTCAGAACAGGCCGTCTCCCATGTCGGGCAGCGGCACCCGAAGCGCGGTGCCAAGCCCCTCGGCCCCGGCGAAAAGGTCTTCGGCGTCGAACGGACCGTCGTCGCCGCGGACCTTCACCTTCGTGCCGTCGAGCTTGATCATCGCGCCCCAGGCGCGGCCCTTGATGACCAGCTGGTCCGGGTCCATCAGGCCAAGGGCGGCGCTCAGGTCCAGCCGGTCGATGCCGGCTTCGAAATCGGCGATCACGTGGCAGCCCTTCGCGACCGGCGCCAGGACGAACGTGTCCGCGCCGGCGCCGCCGAACATCTTGGTGCCCTTGCCGCCTGCGTCGCCGTCGCCGCTGACCAGAAGGTCGGCGCCCTTCTGGCCCTTCAGCGTGCCGCGGCCATCGCCCGCGACAAGGATATCGTCGCCGCCGCGCCCCGTCAGCACGTCGCGGCCTTCGCCCGCGATCAGCAGGTCGTCCTTGCCGCCGCCCTTGATCTTGTCGCGCCCCGGATCGCCGGTGCCGTCCCGCACCCGGCCCAGATCCGACAGGTCCAGATCCGACAGGCCCGGCGCCGCCGCGGCATTGCCGCCGGTGCTTTCCAGGTGCACCAGCCGCCCGTCGGGCAGGAGCGTGAAGAGGCTCGATCCGCCCTCGCTGCCCGACACGGTCACGAAGCTCTGCCCGCGCACGGTTTCGACCGACAGGCGGTCGGCCCCGGCAAAGGACGTATCGGCGGTGTCGATCAGCTGGTCGACGGGGATCAGCCTGCCGCCGGGTTTCAGTTCCATCACGGTGAGAGAGCCCGAACCCTCGGCCGCCAGCACGGCCCAGGTCCGGCCATGGGCGTGGGCCAGTTCCAGCGCGGCGGGCGCGGCGATGCCCAGCCCGGTTTCCGCGCCGACCGCGTCCACCTTGTCGAGCAAGCCCCTGCCGCCCACCCGGTAGCTTGCCAGCCCGGCCGAGCCGGTCTCGGCCACCACCAGAAGGCCGTCGGTGCCGGCCAGCGCCACCGCGCCATCAAGGCGGAAATCGCCCCGCGGCCCTTTCGTGCCCAGCGTCCCGTCACCGGCAGATGAGGCCGACAGCCAGCCATCCGCACCGATCCTGTACGCAATCGCCGGCCCGTCGTCCTGGGCCACCCTGAGGGACAGGCTCTGCCCCCCCCGGGCCGCACCCTCGCCGGATCCGAATTCCATGATTGCCGCCGACGGCAGGGGCGGGCTGCCAGGCCCGTCCCCTTCCGCGGCGTTCTGCAGGTCTGCCGGCCACCCCTGCCCGGTCAGGCCCCGCACCTCTGCGCGCGCCCACATACGAAGACCCCCCGATCTCCCATTTCCACCGCAGACAGGTATGCCCCCGTCCCATGGCGGCCCGCGGACAGGAATGGGGCAGGAATGCGTCCTTTCGGTCGAATTGTCCGGGCCCCCGACCGTTCAGGCCGGGGGCGGAACGCCGGGAAAAGCGGGGGGCAACGCGCGGCGACGGGCCGGGCGCGGCGCCGGGGTCACCCCAGGTCAGGACGCTAGATGGCGCCGGCGCGGCTGAAGACGCCGAAGAAGTTGCCGACCAGGTTCGAGATCGTCAGCGCGTCGTTGATCGGGCTTTCGGTCGCGATCACGAGATCCTGCGAGTGGATCTCGAAATTCCGCGCCGAAAACAGCCCGTCGGTCGAGGTCAGATCGACGGTGAAGACCACCCGCTGGTGCCGCGGCCCGCGCGCGCCCGGATCGAGCGCGGAGGGGCTGTATTCGCGCAGGATCAGGAGGCCCTGCGGATCGGCCTTGTTGTCGTTCACCCCGCCCATGATCGCCACCGCGTCCATGGCCGAGACGCCGTCCTTGGTGAAGCGGTGTATGGCCTCGGTGCCGGTGGCGCCGAAGGACAGGAAATAGCGGGTGTCGTTCTCGACGAAGACCCGGTCGCCGGCATAGAGCCGCGTGTCGAGGTTCGGGTTGTCCAGCAGGCGCTCGACCGAGGTGCCGTAGATCTGCCCGCCCCGCATCAGCCGGATCTGCGGGTTCTCGATCGCGGGCGACACGCCGCCGCCGGCCGCGATCAGCGCCAGCACCGAATAGTTGCGGTCGGGCATCGGGTAGGGGCCGGGCCGGGACACGCCCGACACGAGGTCGACGGAATTCGACCGCCCGCCGGCCATTTCAAGCTGCACCTGCGCCGAGGGCACGATGGCTTCCAGTTCCTCCTGGATCCGCGCGCGGGCCAGGTCGGGGGACAGGCCCATCACGTTGATGTCGCCGACATAGGGCAGGAAGACCGTCCCGTTCGGGCCGACACGGGTTTCCTGCAGCGTCACCTCGCGCTGGCCCGGGGCGGTGAGCAGCGAATTGTCGCCCGAATCCCAGATCCGCACCGCCAGCATGTCGCCGGGCTGGATCGCCTGGCTCAGCGGTCCGCGGCTGGCCTGCAGCCAGGACAGGCGTTCGGTGTTGCCGGTGGGCGGCCAGTGGGCGACGGTGGGCAGGAAGGCGCGGGTCACCGGGTAGACGGCGAATTCGGCATTGGCCGTGTCGGCCTGGGTGACGACTTCCTCGCGCACCGGTCCGCCCGAGGGCAGCCGGCCGCAGGCGGGGAGAAGACCCAGGGCGACGATACCCAGAAGAAGGACCGTCTTGTGCGGCGTGAAGCGCATGCGTGGTGGGACCCGGTGGTTGGCCGACCCGGCACGGGCTCGGGCCGGAATGCGGCACCGGGGACGGCGGACAGGACTTTTCTTTTTCGGTGCCGGCAAGATACTGGGCGGGGGCGGGGCGTCAATATCCGGTCGGGGCGGGAGGCAAATCATGCGCAATCTGGTGCTGGGCGCCAACGGCCGGATCGGACGGCTTTTGCAGGGGATCTGGCCGGTGCTGGCGCCGGGCCTGGCCGCGCGCACGGACTGGGGCATGCGGCCCCGGGCCGCGGATGGGGCCGGGACGGGTGCGGTGTCAGGGGCGGTGCGTGGGGACCACGCACCCTGCGGCGGCCGGACGGTCGTGGCCGATCCCCTGGGCGATCCGGCGGGGCTGGCAGGCCTGATGGAAGGCGCGCAGACGCTGCTGTGCTTGGCCGGCGTGGTGCCGGGGCCTGCTGCGGAGAACGCGGTCTCCGACAATATCGCGCTGGGGCTGGCCGCCGTCCGGGCGGCCCGGGGCACCGGCGCGCGGGTGGTCCTTGTCTCCTCGGCCGCGGTCTACGGGCACGGCGCCGGGCGGCTGGAGGAAGACCGGCCGCCGGCGCCGGTCAACGCCTATGGCCGGTCCAAGGCGGCGATGGAACAGGAGGCCGCGGCGCTGGCGGCCCGGCTGAATGTTCCGCTGACCATTCTCCGAATCGGCAATATCGCGGGGCTCGATGCGATTCTGGGCGGCTGGCGGCCCGGGTTCCGGCTGGATCGATTCGATACCGGCCGCACCCCGGCGCGCAGCTATATCGGGCCGGTGAGCCTGGCGCGGGTGCTGGCCGATCTCTGCGAAGGCCCCGGCGACCTGCCCCCCTGCCTGAACGTCGCCGCCCCCGATCCCGCGGGCGGGGCGGTCGAGATGGGCGCGCTTCTGGACGCCGCCGGGCGGGACTGGACACCCCAGCCCGCGCCGGGGCATGCCATCGCCGAGGTGCATTTCGCGCTCGACCGGTTGTGGGCCACCGGGGTCACGCCGATCCCGGGCAGTGCGACGCCCGCAGCGCTCGTGGCCGAATGGCGCGCGGCCCGTGCCCTGGGCCTGCTTGGAAAGGAACGTTCATGACCCCCATGCCCGCCTGGAAACGCGCTTTCGACCTGGCCCTTGCGGGGGGCTTCGCGGTGATCCTTGCGCCGATCTTCCTGGGGCTTGTGCTGTGGCTTTTGGTGAAACAGGGGCGGCCGATCTTCTATGTCTCGGAACGGATGAAGACGCCCGACACCGCCTTCCCGCTGATCAAGTTCCGCACCATGACGACGGGGACCGAGGACGGCGGCGTGTCGGGGGGGAACAAGGCGGGCCGGATCACGCCCGCGGGGGCGACACTGCGCGCCACCCGGCTGGACGAGATGCCCCAGCTGATCAACATCCTGAAGGGCGACCTGAGCTTCGTGGGGCCCCGCCCGCCGCTGCGCACCTATGTCGACCGCGCGCCCGAGCTGTATGCCCAGGTGCTGGCCTGCCGCCCCGGCGTGACGGGGCTGGCAACGCTGGTCTATCACCGGCACGAAGCAATGCTCCTGGAGCGCTGCGACACGGCGGAAGAGACCGATGCCGTCTATGCCCGCGCCTGCGTCCCCCGCAAGGCGCGGCTGGACCTGATCTACCGGGATCACCGGTCGCTGTGCTTCGACATCGACCTGCTGCTGCAGACGCTGGGGGGCATGGTGCGGCGCGGAAGCTGACGCGGGCAGGGCACGGGTTAACGCAGCGCGCGCATCGCCAAGCCGGGATTAACGCCCCCGCGCCAGACTCGCGCGCGACGCCGACAGGAGAACTCCCATGCCCGAACAGACATCCCCCCGCCTTGCCCTGCCCCGCCTGCAGCCCGCACAGGCGCAGAAACATGTCACCGTGAACGAGGCGCTGGCCCGGCTCGATATCCTCGTGCAGATGCAGGTCGCGGGGCTGGACGAGACCACGCCGCCCGCGAGCCCGCCCGAGGGCGCGGCTTACGGCGTGGGCCCGGGTGCCACCGGCGCCTGGGCCGGGCAGGACGGGGCGCTGGCCGCCTTCGTCTCGGGCGGGTGGATCTTCCTCGATCCCGCCCCCGGCTGGCGGGTCTGGGATGCGGGCGCGGGCGCGCTGAAGATCTGGGACGGGGCCGCCTGGGTCCTGCCTGAGGCCGCGCGCGACAATCTGGGCGGGATCGGCATCGCCACCACGTCGGACGCGACCAACCGGCTGTCGGTGCAGGCGCCGGCGGTGCTGCTGTCCCATGATGGCGACGATCACCGGGTGAAGATCAACAAGGCCGCGGCGGGGGATACGGCGGCGCTGATTTACCAGTCGGACTGGACCGGCCATGCCGAGATCGGGCTGGCGGGCAGCACCGACCTGACGGTGAAGGTCTCCCAGGACGGGACCGCCTGGACCGATGCGCTGGTGATCGACGCCGGCGACGGGACGGTGACGGGCGCGGCCGTGCAAAGCAGTGCCACCGATGCCGATGCCGGCCGGCTGATGACCACCGGCGCCTTCGGGCTGGGGGAGACCTCCCTGCCGCCGTTCTTCGGCGATTTCGACGCCACCGACACGCCGTCGGGCTTCTACCGCATGACCGGCGCCACCCTGAACCGGCCCGCGGGCACCACCGCCGGGTCGGTGGCGGTGCTGCGCCAGTCGGGCGGGGGCTTTGCCCAGTTCGTGGCTTTCTCCGACGGATCGCGCGCCTCGCGCAGCTACAATGGCAGCAGCTTCACCGACTGGTCGGTCTCCTACGGGACCGAGAATATCGTGAGCACCGTCAGCCAGTCGGGCGGGGTGCCCACGGGGGGCGTGATCGAACGCGGCAGCAACGGGAATGGCGACTATGTCCGCTTTGCCGACGGCACCCAGATCTGCACCAACGGCAATGCCGCGATCACCACGGCTCCGGCGGCGTTTTCCGGCACGATCACGAAAATCGACGGTAACAAGCTCTGGATCGGGACCTGGTTCTAGACCGCGTTCCAGGCGGCAGGGGCCCAAGAGGGGCGCTGCCCCCCGGGATATCTGTGGGCGGAAGACGCCCGGGGACCGTCCCCGGCTTCTCCGGTCTCCGAATACCTCCGCCGGAGGCGGTCCGCGGCCAGCCGCGCTCACCGGCATCCGGAGAACGCAGGGCGGGGTTTCCCCCGCCGCACCCCTCAGTCGGCGCCGAACAGGTCGCGGGTGAAGACCTTGTCCTTCACGTCCGCGATGTCGTCGGTCATCCGGTTGGCGACGATGACGTCGGCCTCGGCCTTGAAGGCGTCGAGGTCGCGGATGACGCGGGAATTGAAGAACTCGTCGTCCTCCAGCACCGGCTCGTAGACCGTCACTTCGATCCCCTTGGCCTTCAGCCGCTTCATGATCCCCTGGATCGAGCTTTGCCGGAAATTGTCCGATCCCGCCTTCATCACCAGCCGGTAGATGCCCACCACCTTCGGGCCCCGCATCAGGATCCGATCGGACAGGAAATCCTTCCGCGTGCGGTTGGCATCCACGATGGCGCGGATCAGGTTCTGCGGCACGTGGTTGTAGTTGGCCAGCAGCTGCTTGGTGTCCTTGGGCAGGCAGTAGCCGCCATAGCCGAAGGAGGGGTTGTTGTAATGCGCCCCGATGCGGGGATCGAGACACACCCCGTCGATGATCTGGCGCGTGTCCATGCCCGCGGCCATGGAATAGCTGTCGAGTTCGTTGAAGAAGGCCACCCGCATCGCAAGATAGGTGTTGGCGAAAAGCTTGATCGCCTCGGCCTCGGCCGGGTCGGTGAAGAGCACCTCCACGTCCTTGTCCACGGCCCCTTCCAGCAGCAGGTCGGCGAAGACCTGTGCCCGGTCCGACCGTTCGCCCACGATGATGCGGCTGGGATGGAGGTTGTCGTAGAGCGCGCGGCCCTCGCGCAGGAACTCGGGGGAGAAGATGACCTGGTCGGTCTCCTTCTCGCGGCGGATATGCTGGACATAGCCCACCGGGATCGTCGACTTGATCACGATGGTGGCCCGCGGGTTCACCGCGATCACCTCGTCGATCACCGCCTCGACGCTGGACGTGTCGAAATGGTTGGTCTTCGCATCGTAATTGGTGGGGGTGGCGATCACCACGTAATCGGCATCGGCATAGGCCGCGGTGCCGTCCGTCGTGGCGCTCAGGCGCAGGTCGTGACGGGCCAGGTGGTCTTCCAGCTCGGCGTCCACGATCGGGCATTGCCGCCCGTTCACCGCCTGCACCCGGACATCCGAGATGTCGACGGCGGCCACATCATGGTTCTGCGCCAGCAACACGGCGTTCGACAGCCCGACATAGCCCAAGCCCGCAACGGCGATCTTCATGTCATTCCCTCATCACAGCCCGCAGCGCCCCTTCCCTACCGGGACCGCGCGGCAGGCGCCAGCGCGAGGTGGGATCACGATGGGATCACGAGCTCTTGCGGTCCGCTTCGGGGGGCACGTAGCCTTCGACCCAGCGCAGGATCACGCCGCGCGCGGCCTGCGCATCGCCCGCGGCCAGCGCCTGGCGCAGCGCGCGCAGCATCGCCGCGACCTCGATCTCCGACAGGTACTCCTCGCGCGCGCAGAAGATCTTGGGATAGCGCGTGCCGATCAGGTCGTCGGTGAGCGTCAGTTCTTCCTGCAGCTTCTCGCCCGGGCGAAGCCCCGTGATCTCGATATCGATGTCGCCATCCGGGTTGGCCGCGTCCCGCACGGTATAGCCCGCGCTTTCGATCACCTGCCGCGCCAGGTGCAGGATCGAGACGGGTTCCCCCATGTCCAGGATGAAGACCTCGCCGCCCTTGGCCTCGGCGCCCGCCTTCAGGACAAGCTGCACCGCCTCGCGGGTGGTCATGAAGAAGCGGCTCACCTCCGGGTCGGTCACCGTCACCGGGCCGCCGCGGCTGATCTGGTCCTGGAACAGCGGCACGACGGACCCGGACGAACCCAGCACGTTGCCGAAGCGCACCATGGCAAAGACCGTGGAGGCCCCCGTCTGCCGGCCGGTCCGGGTGGCCAGGTCCTGCACCACCAGTTCCGCCAGCCGTTTCGATGCGCCCATCACGTTGGCGGGCCGCACCGCCTTGTCCGACGACACGAGGATGAAGCGTTCGACGCCCGCCTGCTGCGCGGCCTGAGCCAGCGTCTGGGTGCCGAAGACATTGTTGGCGAGGCCGGGCAGCGGGTTGGCCTCCACCAGCGGCACGTGCTTGTAGGCGGCCGCATGCAGGATGACCTGCACGCCGAAATCGGCCAGCACGCCGCGCACCTGCCGCGGATCGGTGATCGAGCCCAGGATCGGCACGATCTCGATATCCATGCCCTCGGTCAGGCTCAGCAATTCCTGGTGCACGGTATAGAGCGCCAGTTCCGACAGTTCGTAGAGCACCACGCGCTTCGGCCGGCAGGTCAGCACCTGGCGGCAGAGTTCCGACCCGATCGAGCCGCCCGCGCCCGAGACGAGGATCGAGCGGCCGGCATAAAGCTGCGCCGCCCGGCCCAGTTCGCCCGCGCGCGACGCCCGGCCCAAAAAGCTCTGCGGGGCGACGGGGGCCAGCTTGTCGACAAGCGCCTCCTCCCCGATCAGCTGCGCGAAGGAGGGCAGCGTCTGCACCTCCAGCCCCATCATCTGCACCCGGCGCGCGATCTGCGCCTGTTTCGGCGGGCTGACGGACGGCATGGCCAGCAGCACCCGGTTGATGGCGCGGGTCTTCACGATCTCGGCGATCTTGCCGGGCGCCAGCACCGGCAGGCCCACCAGCATCATCCCCTGGAGCGACGAGTTGTCGTCGACGAAGGCTACCGGGTCGATGGTCTCGTGGCTTTTCAGCGCCAGCGCCAGCTGCGCGCCGGTGGCGCCGGCGCCGTAGATCAGCACCCGGCAGCGGGGCCCGGCGCTCTGGTAGATGGCGATGGTGATGTAGAGCATCGCGGCCCGCGCCGCGACGAGGGCCAGGAAATAGGAAATGCCGAAGATCACATGGGTGCCCGGCGGCAGGCCCAGCTTGGCCAGCCCGGTCAGCACCGCAAGGCTGCCCGCGACGGCCAGCGCGTAGATGCCCGTGAGGCCCACGGCATGGCGTTCGTAGGCATTCAGCTGGATCAGCGGCAGCCCCAGCCAGATCGACAGCCCGGCGGCGGCCAGCATCAGGTAGGGCAGCACAGGCCCCGTGTGCCACAGCGTGGCCATGGCCGGTTGCGGCAGGGCCTGGATGGCATAGGTGAACAGCAGGGTTGCGGGCAGCAGCAGCAGGTCGAGCGCCAGGAAGACGGAGCTTTTTTGCCTGCGGGTCAGCCCACTGATCAGGTTCAGCATCGACTGCCCCATCCGCGCGACCATTCCCGGTTCCTTCCGCAGTCCAGTTCCCGGCGCATCATCCGGAGCATTCCGTTCACCGCCGGTGGTGGCGGTCCGCCTGTCATTTCCAACAGCGTCCCCCTCGCCTTCCGGGCGGCCGGCCAGCGCGTGGCCGGAGGCAAATCGCACAACCCGGCCGGTTTTTGCGTAGCAGGATTTTTGTCGATACGTCAAACATCTCGGCGGTCAAAGGCGCTGAAACGGGGGTTTTTCCGCGCATGACCCCGTTGCATACCGGTTCCATGTCCCGGACAGGGACGCAGGGTGGCGGGCCCTCAGGGCCGGACGCGCCGGTCCGGCGGCCCCCGGCCTCAAAGCGGCGCGGTGAAGAAGGCGGGGACGGGATCGCCCTTTTCCGCCCGTTCAAGATAGCCGCGCGCGGTGTCCAGCGCCTCGCGGATGGTGACATCCATGTCGAGATATCGGTACGTGCCCAGCCGGCCGACGAAGCTGACGCCTTGCGTGCCTTCGGCCAGCTTGACGTAATCGGACAGCATCTCCTTCTCCTTCACCTGCCGGATCGGGTAGTAGGGGATGTCGCCGGGTTCGGCGGCGCGCGAGAACTCGCGGTAGCAGACCGAGCCCTCGTGGCTTTCCCAGGGCGAGAAATGCTTGTGTTCGGTGATGCGGGTATAGGGGACCTCTTCCTCACCGTAGTTCATCACCGCGCAGCCCTGGTAATCGCCGTCATAGGTGAAGCGTTCGAAATCGAGCGTGCGGTAACCCAGGCGGCCGATCTCGTAATCGAACCAGCCGTCCAGCGGGCCGGAATAGAACACGTGGTCGTAATCCTTGGCCTCGTCGCGGGTGAAGGTGGTCTCCAGCTTCACCTCGATTCCCGGGTGATCCAGGATGCGTTCCACCATCGCCGTGTAGCCGGTTTCGGGCATGCCCTGGAACCGGTGGAAGAAGTAGTTGTCGTCGTAGTTGAAGCGCACGGGCAGGCGTTTCAGGATCGAGGCCGGCAGTTCCGACGGATGGCAGCCCCATTGCTTCGTCGTGTAGCCCTTGAAGAACGCTTCATACAGATCCTTCCCCACGAAGCGCATCGCCTGTTCCTCGAAGGTCTGGGGATCCTCGATGGTGGTATCGGCCTGCTCCTCGGTGATGAAGGCGTGTGCCTCGTCGGGCCGCATCGTCTTGCCGAAGAACTGGTTGATGGTGTGCAGGTTGACGGGCAGCGAATAGACCGCCCCGCCGGTCGTGGCCTTCACCCGGTTCTTGTAGGGCAGGAATGTCTCGTAGCGGTTGACGTAATCCCAGACCTCCGCGTCGTCGGTGTGGAAGATATGGGGGCCGTAGACATGGACCAGAACGCCGGTTTCCGGGTCGCGCAGGGTGTGGCAGTTGCCCCCCACATGGTCGCGCGCATCCACGACGGTGATCCTGTAGCCGGCTTCCGCCAGATGCCGGCCGATCACGGCGCCCGAAAGCCCCGCCCCCACCATCAGAAGATGACCTTTCGACATGCGTGCTCCTGCTTCAATGCCTGTTTGGGCCTGTTTGGGCCTGTTCGCGAATCTGCTGCCTCTTAAAGGCAAATCCGGGCCGGGCATCAATGGGGGCTCTGCCCCCGCCCGCGCCTGCGGCGCGGACTCCCCCGGAGTATTTGTGGAAAGAAGAAACAGGGGACGTCCCCGGCGTCTTTGGTCGTCAAATATTTCGGGGGTGGGGAGGTGCGGGGGCAGAGCCCCCACGCGACGGTGGCGGCGTTCGCGCCGGCCTAGCTCTTGCCTTCCTCGACCACCGCCTTCAGGTAGCGGCCGTACTCCGTCTTGCCGAAACGCTCGGCGTGTTCCAGCATCAGCCTGTCGTCGATCCAGCCCTTGCGGTAGGCGATTTCTTCCGGGCACGAGATCTGCAGCCCCTGCCGTTCGGACATGGTGCGCACGAAATTGCCTGCGTCGAGAAGGCTCGCATGGGTCCCGGTATCGAGCCAGGCATAGCCCCGCCCCATGGTCTGGACCGACAGCTGCCCCTCGTCGAGATAGGTCTGCAGCAGCGACACGATCTCCAGCTCGCCCCGGTCCGACGGCGTGATGGTGCGGGCGCGCTCGGGCGCTTCGCCATCCAGGAAATAAAGCCCTGTCACCGCGAAGTTCGAGGGCGGGACGGCGGGCTTTTCCACGATCTCGCGGGCCATGCCACCTTCGTCGAAATCCACCACGCCATAGCGTTCGGGATCGCCCACATGGTAGCCGAAGACCGTCCCCCCGGTCTCCTGCCCGTCGGCCGCGGCCAGCATTTCCGGCAGGCCGTGGCCGAAGAAGATGTTGTCGCCCAGCACCATGGCCGAGGGCGCGCCGTCCAGGAAACCTTCGGCCAGCAGGTAGGCCTGCGCCAGCCCGTCGGGGGAGGGCTGGACGATGTAGGTCAGCTGCATCCCCCACTGGCTGCCGTCGCCCAGCAGCTTCCGGAACTGGTCCTGGTCGTGGGGCGTGGTGATCAGCGCCACCTCGCGGATGCCCGCCAGCATCAGGACCGACAGCGGATAGTAGATCATCGGCTTGTCGTAGACCGGCATGAGCTGCTTCGAGACACCGAGCGTCAGCGGATAAAGCCGCGTGCCCGAGCCTCCGGCCAGGATGATGCCTTTGCGTTGGGTCATGAGAGCGCTCCCAGCTCTGTCAGGACATGGGTCAGGTCGCGGTGCCAGTCGGGGCGGGCGATCCCCAGCCGGGCAAGCCGGGTGCAATCCAGCCGCGAATTGGCCGGGCGCTGCGCCGGGGTGGGATAATCAGACGTGGGGATGTCGGCCACGTCGACCGCCGCGCCCGTCAGCGCGAAGATCGCGCGGGCGAAATCGGCCCAGCTGACATCGGGCGCGCCCGCAAAATGGTAGGTGCCGGTCAGCGACGGGTCTTCTGCCAGCCTTGCCGCCGCCGCAAGGCAGGCCTCCGCGATGGGGCCCGCGGCGGTGGGGCCGCCGATCTGGTCGGACACCACCGTCAGCCGG
>TARA_R110002020_G_scaffold37072_8_pt1 | contig 23606 bp, 23 predicted proteins | sample TARA_R110002020 | Tara Oceans TARA_R110002020 (sample SAMEA4396489) | marine metagenome | biome: Westerlies Biome; feature: [MES] marine water layer (ENVO:01000295) within the mesopelagic zone...; material: water (ENVO:00002006), including particulate matter (ENVO:01000060) such...
AATTTATCTTCTGGACAAGGCAAAAAACGGTTGCATAGCCGTAGCTATGGAACCGTTTTTTAACGCAGGACAGGTGGGAAAGGACAAGACTTGGGACGGCTATAATAGTATTGGCAGGGCACTAACATTTTTTGGTTCTTTTTTGTGCGATTGCAAAAAAGAACAAAGGCGGTGATTGGCAATATTATTAAAATCGCAAAATTTCCAACTTTGTACCGGAAATCATGTACGCTATCCTGATACTTTTCTAGGTACGAATCTTCTATTATGGGTTAAACTACAATTCTTAATATTTGGACTAACTACATTCTTTGCATAAATACAATAATTGTCCTTGATCCCTCGGGGGCTTCTTGAATGGAAATTTTATTTTAGTTTTCCTTTATATGCCTTATGAGCTTGCTCCGAGCTTGTTGGCCTAAAATTGTCAGGACACTATTCCTGTTCCTGTAACATTTTGATTTCGTCCCTTAATTTTGCGGCTTGCATAAAATCCAACTCCTTCGCCGCTTTTTCCATCGCTTTTCTTTTGTCCCTGATTATTTTTTCCCGCTGTTCCTTGGTGAGGTATTTCAGGTCCGGTTCGGCCGCCCTTATTTCCTCCTTCTCAAAATGATAGGCCGAAACCGAATTTTTGGTCAGGGCATTGTCGAGACTCTTGTTCAGCGCCATGGGTATCAGATTGTGGTCCGTATTGTACTTGATCTGCTTTTCCCTTCGGTAGTTGGTCTCATCTATGGTCCGCTGCATACTGTCCGTAATCTTGTCCGCGTACATGATCGCACGTCCGTTCAGGTTTCGGGCGGCACGGCCCACGGTCTGCGTAAGGGAGCGTGCATTTCGTAGGAACCCTTCCTTGTCGGCATCCAAAATGGCCACTAGGGAAACTTCTGGAAGGTCCAGTCCCTCCCGCAGGAGGTTTACACCAATCAGTACGTCAAAAATTCCCTTTCGCAGATCTTGCATGATCTCTACGCGTTCAAGGGTGTCTACATCACTATGGATATAACGGCAACGTACCTGTATCCTTGTAAGGTATTTGGCCAGTTCCTCTGCCATCCTTTTGGTCAGTGTGGTCACTAGGATACGTTCGTCCTTTTCAACGCGCAGTTGGATCTCCTCTACCAGGTCATCGATCTGGTTCAGACTTGGCCTTACCTCAATGATCGGGTCCAGGAGGCCGGTGGGCCTTATTACCTGTTCCACGTAAACTCCTTGGCTCAATTGTAGTTCGTAATCTGCCGGAGTGGCGCTTACATATATGGCCTGCCTTTGGAGGGCCTCGAATTCTTCGAATTTTAAAGGTCGGTTATCCATTGCCGCGGGAAGCCTAAAACCATAGGAAACCAAATTTTCCTTTCTGGAGCGATCGCCCCCGTACATGGCGTGCACCTGTGGCAGGGTTACATGGCTTTCATCAATGACCATCAAATAATCGTCCGGGAAATAGTCCAGCAGACAGAAGGGCCTGGTGCCCGGTTCCCTTCCGTCCAGATACCGGGAGTAGTTCTCGATACCCGAGCAATAGCCAAGTTCCCGTATCATTTCAAGATCAAAATTGGTCCGTTCCTCCAGTCGCTTTGCCTCTAATGGTTTCCCCATATCCAAAAAATAGGCTATCTGTTTGGTCAGATCGTCCTGAATTTGGTGGATGGCATTCTGCAATATATCGGGAGAGGTAACGAACATATTGGCGGGATAGATGTTCAGGTTTTCATAGATTTCCACCACTTTGTTCTTAAAGGGATCGAAGGCCTCTATTTCTTCGATCTCATCCCCAAAGAAATGGATCCTGAAGGCATGGTCCGCATAACTTGGAAAGACGTCCACCACATCCCCTTTTACCCTAAAGTTCCCGTTCCTAAAATCGGCAGTGGTCCGGGAATACAGGCTCTGTACCAACTGGTGCAGAAATTTGGTCCTGGAGATCCGTTGTTCCCTATGTACCGAAATAACGTTCTTTTGGAACTCCACGGGGTTCCCGATCCCGTAAAGACAGGAAACGGAAGCTACCACCAGCACGTCCCTCCTTCCCGATAACAGGGAGGAGGTGGTGCTAAGGCGCAATTTTTCAATATCCTCGTTTATGGAAAGATCTTTTTCGATATAGGTGCCACTACTGGGAATATAGGCTTCCGGTTGGTAATAATCGTAATAGGAAACAAAGTACTCCACTGCATTCTCTGGAAAGAACTGCTTGAATTCCGAGTACAATTGGGCCGCCAATGTTTTATTGTGCGCCAACACCAATGTGGGTTTCTGTACCGATGCCACTACATTGGCGATGGTAAATGTCTTGCCCGAACCGGTGACGCCCAAAAGGGTCTGGTGCGGTTCGTCCGAAACGATTCCCTCCACTAACTGTTTTATGGCATTGGGCTGGTCCCCTGTGGGCTTAAATTCTGATACGACCTTGAACTTCATACCGTAAAATTACAAAAGAAGCGTGGTTCCCGGTATGCAAAAGGCTTTATTTTTGCCCCATCAAAGCCGTATTACATTTCACTATATGGATACTCCCATCTAGCGACTAAAGGTCCCGTTTTTTTAACAGCGCAAGGGAAAGGTATACAAAAATGGCGGTCCATATCAGTACGATGAGTATTTCATACCAGTGCACGGCATAATCGAACCTAAAATCCTCCCCCAGTTGTGCCCCGATATTCTGTACCGCCGACAGCCTGCTGAACGGCTCTTCCAACAGATTGGACATGGCTTCCATGGGAAAGAACGACTTAATGCGTTTTGCGGTCTCCCAAGAAACCAGCTTCCATCCCAATAGTCCAAAGACCACCTGTTCCACTATGGCCCATAAGATCAGGAAACCCAGGGCAAAGGCAGAACGTTTTACTAGGATCCCCAGAAATAGGCAAAAAGAAAAGAAGGCGGTCAACTTCACAAAAAAGGCGAGCACAAATTCCAGGTCCGAGAAAATAATGGAAAGCTCATTGAAGTCCGAATACGCAAGTCCCAAGATCATGGAAACCACAAAGACAAAAACGGTGGAGATAAGGGAAAAGGAAATCACGGTCAGAAATTTGGAAAGAATGAACTCTTTCTTCGATAGCCCATCTATAAGGTTCTGCTTAATGGTCTTGTTACTGTATTCGTTGGCCATCATGGAAACGATCACAATGGCAAGGAACAGTTTGAACCATGCGGTGATGTAGGTATTGAAGTGCCAGATGTATGGAAAATTGAAGATTCCCTGATCGGCCAAATGGAACTGTACAGGGCCTATATCGAACTTAATGGCTGCAATAAGGGCGATGGAAGTAAGCAGTACGAAGTAGGCAATTATCAGCACCTTACTGGCCCTATTGTTCCAAAGTTTTATAAATTCTATCTGTAAAAGACGTTTCATGTAGGTTTTTTTAGAGGTTGGAATGTTTATCCTGGAAATTGTTTGTCAATAATAGAAACTGTTCCTCCAGGCTTTCTTTCCGTTTTACCATATGGCTCAGGACGATGCCATTTGCAAAGAGTTTTTGGTTCAGCACCTGTGCGTTCAGATCTTCGTTCAAAAAGGCCGTTACAAGGCCGTTTTCCTGTTTTATGGTACCAAAAGTGGGATCGGTCCTTAAAAAAGAGACCAAACCTTCCATATCGGATGTCCTTAATTCAAAGAAACCATGGCTGGCGAGCATACCGTCCACGGTACCTGAATATAATTTAACCCCTTTCCTGAGAATGATCACATGACTGCAAACTTTCTCCACCTCGTCCAAGAGATGTGACGCCAAAAGGATGGTCGTCCCTTGGGAAGCGATCTTCTTGATGATCTCCCTGATCTGGTGTATGCCCTGTGGATCCAGTCCGTTTGTGGGTTCGTCCAAGATTAGGATCTCTGGGTCGTTCAACAGGGCCGAGGCAATGGCCAACCGTTGTTTCATTCCAAGGGAATAGGTCTGGAACTTGCTGTCCTTCCGATCCAACAATCCCACCAGCTCCAACTTTTCGGTTACTTTATCGGAGGGGACCTCCTTTATCTTGCACACCAGTTCCAGATTTTGAACGGCGGTCATATAAGGATAGAAATTGGGGCGTTCTATGATGGCGCCCACCCTTTTAAGGGCATTGTGGGTGGAAACGGTACCGTTGAACCAGGAAAAATCCCCATCGGTCTTGTTCACTACGTTCAGGACGATGCCCAAAGTGGTCGATTTTCCACTTCCGTTCGGCCCCAAGATTCCGTACACGTTTCCTTTTTCGATACTGAAGGAAAGGTCTTTAACGGCCGTGAGCCGGCCAAATTGTTTGGTGAGGTTGTTAACGGTAAGGATGGTTTCCAAAATAGGATGGTTTTTGACTTGTTTATGGTAACTTGACGAGGAATTCCGTAATTTGTTACAAGAATTACCATTTAAATTGCAGTCAGCATATGTCCGAGAGATTAATGTCCCGAAAAAAACCGGCCTACCCCATCAATAAAAAGTTGGACGCCTACCTGCACCATTATAGCCGAAAGATCGAAATCCCTATTTTTTATGAGGACCTCCTTCGGTTTTCAGGATCGGTGGTGGTGTACGACTCCAATGAGGAGGATACCATGTGGATCAGGGTCTATTATTCCGAATTTGAAAGGCAGGAAATAGACCTGAGCTTAAAGAAGGTCTATTCCATCTTGCATTCCGATGGGGGAAACAACATCATTCAGTACCTGAACGTGGATGCGGTGGACTACTGTACTTTTGGGAACTCCAAACCCTTTCGAATAAAGATCAGGAACATCCTAAACGATAACTTCACCTATTTTTATGTAAAGAAGGCCGATGCCTCCAGGGTATACGGACTGGAACTGGAGCACATGCTCTCCCCGTACAACCTTAATTTTTTAGTACACAGGGATACCTTGATAGAGGAACATATTGCCGGCATTCCAGGGGATGTCTTTATTAAGGAAATGTTGCCCAAATGCACCGAATCCGAAAAGTCGCAACTGGCCAAGGAATTTGTAAAGTTCAATGAAAGGTGCATGATCCGGCTCTTGGGCGATATGCGGTCCTATAATTATGTGATCGTTCCCACGCACGATTTTGACCATGTGGTCTATAAGATCAGGGCAATCGATTTTGACCAGCAGTGTTTTGAGGGCAAGCTAAAAGTCTATCGTCCACAGTTCTTTAAGGAGAATTATACCATGGTAGAGCTGGTAAGGGGTAAACTACAGGCCAATTCGGTGGACCAGTACAAAATAGAAGAGCGTTCCATCGTGGCAAAACGTATTCTCAGTTCCGGCAACAGGATCAAAAGGTTGGTAAAAATTTCACTTACCGACCAGATTTCCATTAAGGAGAACATTCATATGTTACGGGAGCAGATCTATGAGCTCACGCTCGACCTCGATTTTAAGAAATGTACCACCATGGGCCAGATATTGGCTTTGGCGCTCGATTTTGTAAAGAGGAACTATGAGGACGTCAGTATGAAACAGATCATAGAGAACCGAATAGATATTTGATTTAGTCGGGATCTTTTTGGTTGCACGCTTTCACCGGGGTTGTGGTGAGCCGTATTCCATTTTATCAGCTTTTTTGTTCCTTGTTAAAATAGACCAGATAGTAGTACATTTGCCGCTCTTCGTCCCATCCCTTTTCCACGAATTTTTCAGCGGATTCGGCATTTATAAAGTCCAGTTTTATCTGGATATTGGTATCCAGGTTGATCACGTTCTTTATCTTTTTGCGGGCATCGGAGACCGCTTTATTGGCGATATCGAAATTGGAGACGTCCTCAATACTGTATTTGGGTCCTTTTTCTACCTTATAGTTTCTGAATTCCGGGATAAGCTCCGGATTTTCCATGACCTCGTTCAGGAAATTGGTTTCCTCAAAGGCGTCGTTCTTGGCAAAATGGTTTACGGCCCTGTTCATGAACAATACTTCCTGTTGTTTGTCCTCCGCCGGAAAAACAACGTCCTTGGCAAAGTTCTGGCAGAACTTTAAATAGTTTTTGGTCTTAAAATTATCATCGGATAACGGTTCCACTCCCAAGAAATGTTCCAACCAGTATTTGGTATCGTACCGGTTACTGTCCACCGAGAGAATTTTATACCCTTCTTCACGATCTGTATCGAATATAAGGCAGCCCTTGTCCAACTTGTTTATATTGATCCCCTGTTGCACCAAGATGTCTAGGTTGTTATCCTTTTCCTCGAACTGCAAAAAATCGTGTTTTAGCTCACTTTTAAAAATACCCAGGGCATTCACCTTTTTATTGTCGAGCAGCAGGTCCGTCAGGTAGGCAATATAGACTTCCCCGCTTTTAATATGGGGGTGGTTGGACTGTTCAAAGAGGTAGTTGGCCAATTTTTTGGAATGGGCATGGACCGTCCTGGGATCTGTGAACACCTCCGTGGCAATTTTATGGATTTCGTTGAATTCAACATCCACTTCATTGGTGAACCGAAAATAATTTTCCTCTTTTTCCCTAAATGGCTTAAAGAAGTATTCCTTTAAAAGGCCGGTTGTTTCATCGTTCAGGGCAAATGGCTGTTGGGAAAGGAAGATGCTTTCCCCTTTGTTCTTGTTTCCTACCCTATGAAGGGATATGCTTTCGATCTGGGTATTGTAAAGGTTTATCATTTTATCGGGGACCTTAAGGTCCTGGAATAAAGGTTAACGGAAAGGTTTGTGAATAGGAAACGGGAGGGCTTAATTCCAGTTCTCATCAAAATCAAGGTCATCATAACTGTCCAACGAATCGTCAAAATCAAATGTCGGGTCGGCCTCGAACTTTTTTTCGGGCGGCGAATCGGGCAGTTCCCCAAAACTGAAGAGCACATTGGGATATGATCGGCCGTCTTCTTTTTCCACCACATCGGCCAATTCCACAAAAAAGGTCCACATGCTCAAAAAATCGTACACATAGATCAGTTTTGGGGTGTTTTCGGATAGAATGTTCTCCAAAAGGATTTCTTGCATCGTCCTCACATCCCCTTCACCGTGCATATTGGAAAGTGGAATCTCCTCATCTTGGTTCCACTCCCCATCGCAGGTATAAAAAGAGGCCATTTCATTTCCCAGAAAACCGAAGGATTGGGTAATGGCGTTGTGAAAATCTTCCAAGGTATCTTCAGCGGCTATTTCAATATCCCTGAAAATATCCTCCTCTGCGTCCAAAATAACTCTGATCTTATAAATCATCCCTGCTTTTTTAAGACTGCAAAGTTACAAAGTTCTGGTCGTTTTTCCCGCTTTTAGGGCTTCCAAAACCAAATGGAACTGTACCCCGAAAAGTATTGCCGCCCATAATAGGTGAAGTGGTTGACTGGCAAAGGGAAAATCGACATAGGCCATGAGCAATCCGGTAAAAATTTCCAGGGCGATCAGTAACAGCACCCAATATATTTTATGGTATCCCAATTGAAAGTGCCATATACGCCATGCCAAAAAGAGATTTGCCAATAAGATCAAAATGGAAAAGGACCTATGTACGTAAAAGAGGGCAATGGGATCTGTTAACCATAGTTCCTTGGCCTGTTCACCTACAAGATCGATACGTTCGTCCACAAACTGTCGTACCTGTGTTCCCAGAACGATCTGTACCAGGGTGAGCCCGAGGGCAAATAGTAACAATACAGAGGTCTTACGATCGGAAGGTAAGGCCGGCCTTTCGCTATTATGCCGATGTACAATATACAATAGAAGGGCCACGATGGCCAGCGCCATCACCATATGCACGGTAATCTTTACGGGCGCCAGAACGGAATATACCACAGTGGCCCCCAACCATGCCTGAAACCCCATAGCGAGCACCACCAGCCAGGAAAGTATGGTGATGGCGGGCTTTTTTTTCCGAAAGGAAAGGGAAACGATGGCCAAGACCAGCGTGGCCAAGCCCGCCAAGGCCCCCAGCAACCTATTGATGAACTCCGTCCACGTATGCATAGGGTTGAAAATGGCGTAATCGTGTTTTGTGTATGGTACCCAATTGGACGCCTCGTATCGCTGTGGCGCCACAAAATCGGATTTTGCCACTTTCAGGCTTTCGTTGCGGATGATCACCTGGCCTTTCTTATAGGCCCTTCCCGATTGCCATTCCAGTTCGGAACTATCGGTGGGGGGAATATAATACCCAAAACACTTTGGCCAGTCGGGGCAACCCATGCCACTTCCCGTCATCCTGACCACCGTCCCGGCAATGATAACCAGATATACCAGCACCACCGATATTTTTGCGATTTTACCAAAATGTTGCTGCATGCCGAATTTTTGATTATGGTATTTGTTTACGATCGGAACCCGTTATTTAAGATTTGCTATGGCCTTGAGCTTTCCCTGATCGGCCCCTGCTAAAAAGGGTAGACATTATTTTTCCACAGAGGCGACCAGTCCCATTTTTTTTCCCTTATTGAGCATATATTGGAATGCGGCGCCGTACTCATTGGGGATTTCCCCTTCCAGAATGGCCTCTTTAATGGCGTCCTTTATCATCCCTATCTCTTTTGAAGGCCTTAGGTTAAAGGTTTCCATAATCTCTTCCCCGGTAACGGGCGGTTGAAAATTACGGACATGGTCGCGCGCCTCTACCTCTTCTATTTTTTGGCGGACCATCTTAAAGTTGTTACGATAGCGTTTTTGTTTTTTGGTATTTTTCGTGGTAATGTCGGCCTCGCAAAGTGTCAAAAGATCGTCTACGTGCTCCCCTGCGTCAAATATCAAACGCCGTACCGCGGAATCGGTGACAAAATCCTCGGAAAGCACTATGGGCCTAGAGCTCATAAGTACCATCTTCTGTACGTATTTCATTTTTTCGTTCAGGGGCATCCTTAACCTTTTAAATAGGCGATAGGTCATTTTTGATCCCACAAACTCATGGCTATGAAAGGTCCATCCAATTTTTCTATCGAATTTTTTGGTAGGCGCCTTCCCTATGTCGTGCAAAAGGGCCGCCCATCGCAACCAGAGGTTGTCCGTGTTCTTGCTGATGTTGTCCACTACCTCCAAGGTATGCCAAAAATTGTCCTTATGGCGTTGGCCCTCAATTTCCTCGATTCCCTCCAGGGCGGTAAGTTCCGGGAGTATATGTTCCAACAGGCCGGCTTTGTGAAGCAGGCCCAATCCAGTGGAAGGTTGTTCGCTTTCCAAAATTTTGTTGAGCTCCTCCACGATCCTTTCATTGGAGATGATCTTGATCCGCTCTTTGTTGTTGATTATGGCCTCAAAGGATTCGGGAAAGATGGAGAAATTCAATTGGGAGGCAAATCGTGCCGCCCGCATCATTCGCAATGGATCATCGGAATAGGTGATATTGGGTTCCAAGGGGGTCCGAAGGATTTTGTCCTTTAGGTCTTGTAGGCCGTTAAAAGGATCCGATAAGGTTCCAAAATCGGCATGGTTGAGGGAAATGGCGAGGGCATTGATGGTGAAGTCCCTCCTTTTTTGGTCATCTTCCAAAGAGCCGTCCTCCACGATCGGTTTTCGGCTGTCCCGTACATAGCTTTCCTTTCTGGCCCCTACGAATTCCAATTCGATGTCCCGGGTCTTTACCATGGCGGTCCCAAAATTTTTAAAGACGGTCGTTTCGGGTTTTCCCGGCAACTGTTCGGCCACTTTCCTTGCCAAGGTTATGCCGCTACCGACCGCGACCACATCAATATCCTTTGGGGTCCCCCTTTTTAATAGGTAGTCCCTGACAAAACCTCCAATGACATAACAATCCATGTCCAGTTCCTTTGCGGCCGATGTTATGATGTTGAAAATAGGATCTTGTACTGCCTGTGTATGGTCTTGTTGCGTCATTATCATTCCCGAATCACTTTAACCGTCCCATCATTTCCCAGTTTTATGATGGAAGAAGGGGTGCTTTTTTCTGAATCGCGGTCCAAATTTACTACATAGTCAACACCTTTTAAAATCTCCCGGCTTATTTCTTTGAAATGGGTGGGGGTAGGTTCCCCTGCAAGATTGGCCGAGGTGGATACCAACGGTTTTTTTAACCGTGCGATAAGGTATTGGCAAAATTGGTCGCTTGCCACCCTGATGGCAAGGGTATTGTCGGCGGCGATCAGGTTTTTGGCCACTCCCTTGGGCCTGTCGTACACAATGGTGATCGGTCTGGTGGCAAGGTCTATAAGGTCATAGGCAATTTCGGGGACTTTTTCCACATGTCTTTCCAGCATGACATCATTGGATACCAGACAGATCATGGTTTTGGTATTGATCCTTTTTTTGAGGGCGTACACCTTGTCCACGGCCGCCTCATTGCTGGCGTCGCACCCAATTCCCCAAACGGTATCGGTGGGGTAGAGGATAAGGCCGCCCGAATTTAGGACTTCCAGGCAATTATTGAGTTCTTTGGTCATTGATCCAAATTTAAATTAAAATACTCGGAAAGCGCCAACCATTGTTGCCTATTGAGGTCCTGGCCGATATTTTGCTTTTTGAGCGATACCTTCTGGCTCCCCATTATGGGAAGGGGCTGTTTTGGCACTATGTCCGCTTGTACGGATGTCGTGCCCTTTAAAAGGGACATTGCCTTGAACCAAAGGTCGTCCGCTTTGGGCGCTAATTGCATAAAAAGGGCTACATCAAAAACGGTAGGGGAGAGGGAATCCTGGGGGTAGAATACGCCGGCGGCACCTACGGGCAAAATTCGTGCGGATGTAAGCCCAGCGCTATTGTGGGAAGGCCATTGGTGATAGGGCAAGAGCACGTTATCGGCATCGTGACTAATAAATCGGCTCTGATTGGCTATGATGCTCTTTGGGTACTTAAGATGCTGGGCATATAAGGTTTCCAGCCAAAGGGGTTCGTACATGAGATCGTCATCCACTGTTACGATATTTGCTTCCGGGTATGCCTGCAATGTGTGCAACAGCTTCTTGTGCGGGCAGTGCAAGGGGGATGTGCAAATTTCAAAAAGGTCACATTCCAAGGTTGTAAGGCTTTTGGGCAGTTGGGATTTCAAGGGCTCGGGAATCCAGAGTACCGTTTTTTTAGGCTTTTTTTTCTGTGACAGTATGCTTCTAATGGTAAGGTGCACCAAGTGCAATCTTGAGGGAATGGTGGTAAGCGATACAATGACCGGAAGGGGCCCATGGCCCTCCTGGAGGTCTTTAAGATTCCTTTTTTCCAGCCATTTGGCCCGGTAAAGGGACTTGGGAATCTCTTTTAGTTTCATGATTTAATATTATAATTTTTATATAATGGGCACTGTGTAAGGCCGTATTTGGGCGGCAGCCCAAAGATACGCTTTCCCGTGCATTTCCATAATGCGGACCCACGGCATTTATATAGATCGGATTTTTTTTGTTGTGCCCATTTGGGGTCTTTTTTGGATGGAAGGAGGGTCGGGAAACGATTAAAACGGGTTTTCCATCCTATTTACTTTAATGCTAACAAAGGAAACTTTAACTTTGGGAACCGTCCTAAAAAAAGATTTTGTACATCTTTGCTTTCGGAAGGGGCCAACTGAATTATATGAAAAGTATATGGATCAAACAGAGGTATCGGTCATCGTGAGCACCTACAATTCCGAAGAATGGTTAAGAAAGGTATTATGGGGCTTTAATTGCCAGAGCTATCGTAATTTTGAGGTGGTCATTGCAGATGATGGTTCAGGACCGGCGACCAAGGCCCTTTTGGAAGATATGCAACGGCAGGTTTTCTATTCGATTGTGCACGTTTGGCAGGAAGATGAGGGCTTTCAGAAATCGAGGATATTGAACAAGGCCATTCTGGCCTGCAGTACGGAATACATCATAATGACCGATGGCGACTGCATCCCTAGGGAGGACTTTGTAGAGGTGCATTATATCAACAAGGAACCCCGCTATTTTATTTCCGGGGGCTACTATATGTTGCCAATGAACATTTCCAAGGCAATAACCAAGGAAGATGTTGCCCAACAGAATTGTTTTGATATCAACTGGCTCAAATCCCAGGGCATTGCGAAAACTTTCAAGAACAATAAGCTTACCGCCAAGGGATACCTTTCAAAGATGTTCAATAGGCTTACCACCACCAACGCAAGTTGGAACGGTCATAATTCCTCCGGGTGGAAAAATGATATCTTGGCGGTGAACGGATTTGACGAACGGATGCAGTACGGGGGACAGGACAGGGAATTGGGCGAACGGCTCTTTAACCTTGGGATCAGGTCCAAACAGTTAAGGTACAGTGCGGTATGCATTCACTTGGACCACAGTAGGGGCTATAGAACTCCCGAGTCCATCGCCAAAAACATGGCCATTAGAAAAGAGGTGAAGAAAACGGGAAGTAAGTGGACCCCTTACGGCATCATCAAGAAGTAGGCGAGTTCATTTTTTTTTTCCAGTTCCTTCAATTCCCTATAGCGTTCATAATCACCTAAGGCGTTCAGATAGCAGATAATGACCCCTTTTTTTCCATCGAGGATCCCTCCCCTTATGATATAATGGTTAAAGAACTTCCATGCGGGTTTCAGAAAAAGCAATATATAATTGAACTTTTTCTCTTTATAAAATGCTTCTTTTGCCTTCAGTCGGCCATATTTCAACATTTTACCCTTATAATCCTCATAATTTTTATAACAGAAATGGATCAACCGCTCCTTTAAAATACCCGAAGTACCGTTCACATCCAAGGTTTCGTGCACGATTTTTTTATCGGAGAACTGGGCCTTGCTCTTGCGGAAAAGCCTGTAATTCTTATCGGTCTGCCACCCGCTGAAATGCAGCGGACGGTCCTTGAACATGAACTTTCTATAGAACCAATAGGCTACATGGTCCGTATTTCCATTAACGGTGGACAGGATCTCGTCCCGTAAGGTATCCGGTACCACCTCATCCGCATCCAGAAACAATACCCAATCATTGGAAGCTTGTTTAAGGGCGAACGTTTTTTGGGAAGTGAAATTATCAAAAGGATTCTGTAGCACCCTGACCTTGGGATGGTCCAATAGATATTCATATGTTCCATCGGTACTGAAGGAATCGACTACAATAATTTCATCGGCAAAAGCAACGGACCGGATACATTTCTCAATGTACCCGATCTCGTTGTAGGTTATTACGAGCGCAGTGATTTTTTCCTTGTTGTTGTCCATAGAACAAGATTGCGGCTTTACATATAGGTTACTGACAAAAGTATAACAAAAAAAAAGAGGAAAAATTATATAGTCCTATAAAATTCCTACATTTTTCTATACAGCTACATCATATTCCCGTAAAGCATCGTTCAGGGAGGTCTTTTTATTGGTGCTCTCCTTTCGTGTTCCGATGATCAGGGCGCAGGGCACTTGGAACTCCCCAGCGGGAAACTGTTTGGTATAACTACCTGGGATCACCACGGAACGTGCAGGTACGAATCCCTTGCGCTCTACAGGGGAATCGCCCGTTACATCGATGATCTTGGTTGAGGCGGTAAGCACCACATTGGCCCCCAATACCGCTTCCGTCCCTACACGGACCCCTTCCACTACAATGCATCGGGATCCAACAAAAGCGTTGTCCTCTATGATCACGGGAGCCGCTTGAAGGGGTTCTAGGACGCCCCCTATGCCCACTCCGCCACTAAGGTGGACATTCTTGCCTATTTGGGCGCAACTTCCCACTGTGGCCCAGGTATCCACCATGGTACCTTCATCTATATAGGCGCCTATGTTCACATAACTTGGCATTAGGATGGTACCAGGGGAAATATAGGCGCCATGTCTGGCCACCGCATTGGGGACCACCCGGATACCCTTCTCCTTATATCCCCGTTTTAAGGGCATTTTATCATGGTATTCAAAGATCCCTGCTTCCAAGGTCTCCATTTTTTGGATCGGAAAATACATCACTACCGCCTTTTTTACCCACTCGTTGATCTGCCATCCATCCTTTGTCGGTTCTGCGCAGCGGAGTTGTCCGTTGTCCAAAAGGTCTATGATCTTCCTAATGGTGTTCTGGGTGGCATCTTCCTTTAAAAGTTCCCTGTTGTCCCATGCATTTTCAATGATATTTCTTAATTCGGTCATCTTTTGTTCAATTTTGCACAAATATACGGGCTGCCCCTTAATTAACCTTTCAATTTTATACTTATCACAATTTATGTTTATTTTTGCCAAAAATAATGGGGTGGCCAGGATTGTCGCATTGGATTTCGGGAAGAAAAGAACGGGAATAGCGGTCACGGACGAGCTGCAGATCATCGCTTCCGGTCTACGGACCGTGGAGACCAAGGAGCTACTTACCTTTTTAAAAGGCTATGTGGCATCGGAAAAAGTGGAGAAATTTGTAGTGGGCGAGCCCAAACAAATGAACAATGCACCTTCCGAATCGGAAGCGCTCATCAAACCATTTTTGATCAGATTGTCGGAAATGTTCCCGAACATTCCCATTGTAAGACAGGATGAACGCTTTACTTCCAAAATGGCCTTTCAGTCCATGATCGACGGCGGCCTTAAAAAAAGTAAGCGACGTGACAGGGCATTGGTCGATGAAATAAGTGCCACCATTATTTTACAGGCATTTTTGAACAGAGAAATATATTGAGATGATATTACCGATTGTAGCATATGGCGATCCGGTCCTTCGAAAAATGGGGTCGGATATCAGCAGGGATTACCCCAACCTTCCCGAATTGATCCAAAATATGTGGGACACCATGTACAACGCCTGTGGGGTGGGATTGGCGGCACCACAGATCGGTCTGCCCATACGGCTGTTCACGGTGGACACTACGCCCTTTGCCGATGACGAAGACCTTTCCGAAGCAGAGCAACTACAGTTAAAAGGATTTAAAAAGGTCTTTATAAATGCCAGAATATTGGAAGAATCCGGAGAGGAGTGGCCTTTCAATGAAGGCTGTCTAAGTATTCCCGACGTTCGCGAGGACGTTCTTAGAAAGGATACCTTGGTCATAAGTTATATGGACGAAAATTTTGAACCGCACACGGAAACATACGACGGACTTTTGGCCCGTGTGATCCAACACGAGTACGATCATATAGAGGGAATCCTGTTTACCGATAAACTTTCCACCCTCAAAAAACGGCTGATAAAGAATAGACTGGGCAACATATCCAAGGGAAAGATAAAGGTAGATTACAGGATGCGGTTTCCCGAAATGAAAAAAGCACGTTAAAGTAATTTCTATATTGGGCTAAAAGTTTAATATTTGCGGCTGTAAAATCAAAATATGAGTTTAGACAAAATTTTATCCATTGGGGGAAAACCCGGACTTTATAAATTGTTGACACAGACCCGTACAGGTTTTGTTGCCGAATCCCTCTTGGATGGTAAAAAGGTTACGGTAGGTTTTAAGAACAATGTCAGTGTACTTTCTGAAATAGCCATTTATACATTGGAGGAGGAAGTGCCGCTCAGACAGGTGTTCCAGAACATCCAGGAAAAGGAGAACGGGGAAAAGACCTCTGTGGGGCATAAGGAGGACAAATTGAAATTGGAGGAATATTTCTTCGATATTTTGCCCAATTACGATGAAGACAGGGTATACCTTAGCGATATCAAGAAAGTGCTGCAATGGTACAATATATTGCACGAACAGGGAATCACCGATTTTACCAAAAAAGAGGACGAAACCGAAAAGGAACCCAAGGAATAGCAGAATTGATGATAAATATAAAAAAAGCCTTCCGTAAAAGAAGGCTTTTTTTTATGGACCGGCCATGTTGTTGAGATCAATGGGACCGCATACCTTTTATGTATTGTACAACGCAGCATCGGAGGTCTTTGGATGGTCCGCTTTGATGGCCCCCTAACGCTCAATGGCCCGTTCGGGTTTCCATCAATCCTTTATAATGGTCTTATAGGTATATTTGCTTTTTTTCCAATCTATAAGAGTGGAGGGATAGTACTTTACGTCCATTCGATCCAGATAAGGAGCCTGATTTCCCAAACGCACCCTATAGTTTTCCCAGTCCCTGTTCCCATCAGTGGTCCATCCCAGTTCCGCATAGCCAATGATCCGCGGAAAGGCCAAATATTCCAGTTCACCGATCTCGCTGATGGTCTCTGACCATAAGGGGGCTTCCACCCCCAAAATATCATCCATTGAAATGCCTTCCAAATATTTTTCGGGAGACCAGACATAGGCCGTATCCACTGGGATATAGGCGGCCCAATGGAGTCCGTACTTTGAAACGGAATCGTACTGCATGTCCAAATAGGCCTTTTTGGCAGGGGAGATGATCAATTTTGCCCCTTTTTTCTTGGCCGTAAGGCCATTTTCATCACTGCCCCAAAGTTGTACCACCGAGGATGAATCTATATCGGCCTGTGCAATTTCATCCCATCCGATCATTCTTTTCCCATGTTTCCGTACAATTTTCTCCACTTTTTCAACAAAATGGATATAATCCGGTTTTTTGGTCACATGGCTTTCATCGCCGCCAATATGGAAATAGGGCCCCGGCGTCAATCCGGAAATTTCCCGGACCACATCGTCGATAAAAGCGTAGACGGTGTCCTTCCGAGTATCAAAGGTACTGAAGCCCACCTTGGTTCCCGTGTAAAGGCTGAGGGGTTTGCCGTTGCCGTTCAGAAAAGGGTAGGAGACCGAGGCCGCATTGGTATGCCCTGGCATATCTATCTCTGGGATAATAGTAATATACCTTTCGGCGGCATAGGCCACCAGATCCTTGTACTGTTCCTGGGTATAAAACCCACCTTGGCCCCCGCCCACTTCGGTGCTGCCGCCCACTTCGGTGAGTTTGGGCCATGACTTGATCTCGATCCGCCACCCTTGGTCGTCGGAAAGGTGCAGGTGCAGTGCGTTCATCTTGTAATAGGCCAATATATCCAAGTATTTTTTTACATCCTTCACATCAAAAAAATGACGTGCAACATCCAACATGGCGCCCCTGTAGGCAAAGTTGGGATTGTCCGTTATTTTGCCCGTCGGAACGAGCCACATGGAATGGTCCGTGAGCGTGTCGTTGCTTTCCTCGGGAATGATCTGCCGTAAGGTCTGTATGCCCCTAAAGGCCCCTTCGGCCGATTTTGCGTTCAGGATCACCGAATCATTGGTAATAAAGAGCTGATAGGATTCCTGAGTGGTAAGGGAGGTACTGTCCGATTGGTTAATATAAATAATGCGCTCCACGGAACCGGAAGCACTTTCGTTCACGGGAAGGTCCAAAGAAATCTTTTCCTTGATCCTTTCCGCCAAAAATTTTCCTACCTCATGAAAACCTTCCGCATTTTGGGAGGTATGGATGGCCGTGTTTTTGTCCAGTCCGAACGCACTGTTGGTAGCGATCGTCTTCAGCGGTTTGGGAATGATATTTTCCGTGGAAAGATCCGTGCTAGGGTAGTTGATGATTTTTTTTGATTTCTTTTCCTGACAGGCAATTAGGCCCAGAAGTAAAAGGAATACGAAAAGGGTCTTTAATAAATGGGAAGATTTTAAGGTTCGCATAATCTATTTATAAGGTTGTTTTAAGTTCAGTCCATATATTCCTTCAGTACGGAATGCCATAGCTCATACCCCTTGGCGTTCATGTGCAGTCCATCTGCGATAAAAAGATCGGTCTTCACCTTTCGCCTGTCCAGCATCACGTCCCAGACATTGGCAAAGGAAAGGGAGGTGTCCCTTTCGCAGAGTCGTCTGAATTTTCTGTTGAGCCTTTTGTATTTGGAACGATAATTCCAGCGGGCAATACTCGGTTTGGCGGAGATCAGCACGATCTGGATAGTGGGATCCGTCTCCTTTATTTTTTGGATAAGCTGCACGGTGTGGTCCATGATGGTCCGTGTTGTAAGTCGGGCGGCAATATCGTTGTCCCCTTCATAGATAAAGACCTTTTTTGGCCTATAGGCCAGTATCAGTTCATCGGAATAGCGCAACAGGTCCAAGGTCTTGGAACCCCCAAAGCCCGAATTGATGATCTGGTGCCCGGGAAAAACCGCTCCTATATCTTTCCACATCCGTATGCTGGAGCTTCCGGTAAAGACAACGGTTTCCCTGCTGGCATCCCAAACGGTGTCATATTTCTGTCGGATGGACAGTACCTCGGCCTCAAAGGGTCCCTTTTGTTGTGCCGATACAAAGGTGCTCAGGATAACTAGTAAGGGAATCAAAAATTTCATTGTTGGCAATGATTTAAGGTTAAATTAGGAATTAGGGCCATCTGGCCAAATTATTTTCGATGTAGGACGTTCCATGGCCGTTACATGCCGTTCCCCAAGGGACCATCGTCCAAATAGGGACGATGTACGTTTTTGGATCGCTGTTCTTCTCATTCTTTTTTTGGCGTGGTCAGCCCTTCGGCAACGGACCAGTCATAAAACCGCTGTATCCAGGAATCAGAAGGTAGGCCCTGTTTCTTGATTCCAAAACCATGTCCACCTTTGGAATACATGTGCAGTTCGGCTATTTTTCCGTTTTCGGCCCATTTCGAGTACAGCTGTGTGCTCAAGGACGGTAGGATCAAGGGGTCATCGGAGGCACAGATCAGCAACATCGGCGGGGCATCCTTTGGGACCGTATAAGGGGGCACCAAGCCCATCCAAGGATAGACGGGAACCACAAAATCGGGTCTGTTGCCTTCGGTATAGTTAAACGTAAGGTTCATGGTTACGGCGCCCCCTGCCGAAAATCCCATAAACCCGATTTTATGGGGATCTATTCCATATTCCCTTGCTTTTTGGCGTACATGTAAGATGGCGTTCAGTCCGTCTTGGGTAGCCAAGGGCAGTACCTTGGAAGCTTTTTTGAAGACCACCTCCCCTTCGTTCGCTAGGGCTGCCACCCCATCTCCCTTTGTGGGCACCAGTCTGTATTTTAATACAAAAGCGGTAAACCCTTTTGTAGTGAGCCATCGGGCCACCGCATTTCCTTCGTTTTCTATCCCATGTACATATAACCCACCTCCGGGGGCAATGATGACAGCGGTGCCATTTGAGCGATCCGTTTCGGGCAAAAACACCTCCATGCTGGGCTTGGAAACATTGGTGACCACCTGGGTATCCCATTGGGTGGAGAAATAAGCTTTTTCCGTTCCTTCCCAGTTTAGCTCCTCGGGAGGGTCAAAAGGAATGGCGATCACTTCCTGTGAATGCCCCTTACAAAGGAAAAGCAGTATGGCGATAAACATCGATTTCATAAGTAGGGGTCTCTTTTCAGCTTAGGCCTCCGGGCCCGTGATCGGTGCATTTTCCAGTTGCCCCCATTCGGACCAGGAACCGTCGTACACCGAGGTGTGGTTTTCCAGTACCAGTTCGCACGCCAATAGGATGATGCAGGCGGTAAGTCCGGAACCACAGGTGAATATCAAGGGCCTGTCCCCAAGGTTCAAATGCTCGAAAAGTTGCAGCAGTTCTTCCTTGGGCAGGAACTTGCCCTCCCTGAGCACTTCCGTATAGGGCAAGTTTAGGGAATCCGGTACATGGCCGCCCTTTAGGTCCTTTCTGGGTTCCGGGATAAGGCCATAAAATCGTCCTGAGGATCTCGCATCTATTACCAGCGCATTTTTTTTGTCCAGGTTGTCCAGTATATCCACGGAGGTCTTTACCAGTCTGGGCTGGTAGTTCGCCTCAAAATTTCCTTTGGTCGTGGTAATCGTTGCCCCAAGGGCTTCGGTGGGCAGTCCCATTTTGGCCCATTCTGGAAGGCCGCCGTCCAGCACGGCCACATTTGCATGTCCCATGGCCCTGAACATCCACCAGACCCGTGGGGCGGAATAGATTCCGAGATGGTCGTATACGATTATCCGACTATCGGAATTGATGCCCAATTTCTGGCATTCTGCGGTAAATTCCTCCGGCGAGGGAAGCATATTGGGAAGGTCCGTGTCCTTGGCGCAGAAAGAATTTTTAATATCAAAATAGCGGGCTCCCTTTATTTGGATATCGGTATAGCTGGGGGTAAGGTCGGATATATTCTCCTGTATACTCCCATCGAGGACCACCAAGTCCCCGTCGGACAGATGTTGGTTCAACCAAGATATGGATACTATTGGTGCAAGCATAATGTAAAATTTAGCGAATAATAAAAATACGTTTTTTTATGGACCCCGTTGGCTTCTTTCAGTTCTTATCTGTGCAAAATCTCGGTGGTTTCCCCCTTTCCCAAAATGATGATGTCCGTGGATTCCAGAAAGAGCCCTGTCTCCACGATGCCCGGGGTTCCAATGAGCATCCGCTCCAGTTCGGTAAGATTGGTGACCTGGGAAATATCACAATCCAGGATGTAATTGTTCTCATCGGTTATGTACACTTCCCCGGCCTCCTTTCGTAATTCGGGGTCCAGGCCCTGTTTTTGGAGCCGCAGATAGATCTGCCTAGTGGCGAAGGGCACCGTTTCAATGGGCAATCGGAACTTGCCCAACCGCTTTACCTCCTTGCCCGAATCGGCGATAACGATATTGAGTTTGGAATGGTCGGCAATTATTTTTTCCCTTAAAAGGGCTCCTCCGCCCCCTTTTATCAACTGCATGTAGGGATCAAATTCGTCCGCCCCGTCTATATTTACATCGATGCCATGTGTGTCCTCCAAGGGGATGAGGGGGATGCCGGCCAACCTTGCCAGTTCACCGGTCCTGTCGGAAGAGGCGACCCCCTGTACCGAAAGGCCCTGTGCAACCTCTTCCCCCAAGGCTTTGATCATATATGCCGCGGTACTGCCGGATCCAAGTCCCACCGTCATTCCTTCTTTGATCCATTTTAGGGCGGCCAGTGCCGCCAGTTCCTTCTCCCTTTCGCTATCCATAGTGTGCTGCTTTATTTCTCCTAAATAGTGTTCTATTCCAGTGATTGTTTTATTTTATCGATATTGAGACTGTTCGCCATGGCCGTAAAGATCGAATGGTAAACGCCTTTGTTCTCGTACAAAATTTCATGGGTACCACTTTCCGCTATACGGCCCTGTTCCATTACGATGATATTGGAGGCATCTATGATCTGGGAGATACTGTGGGAAATAATGATCACCGTCCTGTCCTTTTTTATGGCATCCAGGCTTTTCTTGATCTGTTCCGTGGCAATCGCATCCAAGTTGGCGGTAGGTTCGTCCAAAAATATGATTGGGGGATCTTTCAGGAACATCCTGGCAATGGCAATGCGCTGTTGCTGACCGCCCGATAACAAATGTGCCTGGGTACCATATCCATCCTTAAGTTCCATGACCTGCTCGTGCAGATAGGCCTTCTTGGAGGCCTCGATTACATCTTCCATCGATTTAATGGGATTTCCGTACAAAATATTTTCGGAAATACTGCCCCTAAAAATATGATTTTTTTGCAGTACCAGGCCAATGTTCCTTCGCAAAAATGGGGTATCGTATTCCTGCAGGTCAACACCGTCCAAAAAGATCGTTCCCTTTGAGGGTTCGTAAAACTTGTCCAGCAGGTTGATGATGGTGCTCTTTCCCGCTCCGCTCAGCCCGATAAGGGCCGTGATCTCGTTGGGCCTTATGCACATATGTATACCGTGCAGCGCCATATTGCCATTGGGATATTGAAAGTCCACCCCCTTTATTTCAATTAAACCCTCTATGCTTTTCGGGATGTAATTTCCCGTGGATTCCTTTTCGCTGTCCGCTTCAAGTATATCAAAAAATCCTTCCGAATAGATCAGGGCATCGTTTACCTCATCATAGATCCGATGCAGTTGGCGTATGGGTGCCGAAACGTTGTTGAACAATAATATATGGAAAAGGATGGCCCCGATGGTCATTTGGTCGGTAAGTACAAAATAGGCCGTCAGGATAATGATGATGATCACCCCGACCTGCTCTATAAAACTTTTTATGCTCTCGAATAAAAACCCCGTCTTACGGGTTTCCATCTGGTTTTCCGTCATTTCAAATTGCAGGTTTTTATGCCTATCGGCCTCGATAGGTTCGGTTACAAAGGATTTTATGACATGTATGGATTCGATCAGGTTGATGATCCTATTGCTCCTGGTCTCCCTGTACTTGCGCATGCTCCTTCTAAAACCGCTCAGTTTTCCGGCCTGTAGCTGGCTCACATAAAAATACAGTGGCACGATGAAAAGTCCCACCAGGCCCACATAGAAGTTGGCAACGAACATGACCACCAAGGCAACAATGGCGTTGGCAAAAAGGGGGAGGATATCTATAAAGAAATTCTGTACCAACCTGGTAAGGCTGCCCACCCCCAGATCGATCCGGGTCTGCAGCTTGCCACTCTCGTTGTCGGAAGAGGTGTAAAAGGCCATCCGGTAGGTCAGGATCTTTTCTATGATGGTCTGTGCAAAATCCCTTGATACCAGGATACGAAGTTTTTCCCCATAAAATTTTTGGCCGAATTGCACCAAGGAGTAGACCAATTCCTTGATCACGAGGATGGTACTTATGGTAGCAAGAAGATATAGGCCCTGTTTCAGGGGCGTTTTGGCCACGAGGAGGTCGCTGATCGAATCAACGGTATATTTCAGGATAAAGGCATTTACCTGGGCTGCAAAGGAGCCGACGATCGTAAGGAGCAGGGTGTAGAGGATAAGGCTCCTGTAGGGCCTTATAAAAGGTGCCAACTTTTTAAAAAGCTGTAAGAGGTCCATCCTAAATTGTATTAGATACTGCCAAGGTAAAAATGATCACCTGCTTTTGTACGTTTCCAAAATAACATAAAAATCCTGGCCTTACTTACTTTTTGGATTTGTATTTTTGCCAAAAGCTTGGATATGCAAGATAGAACGGCACAATTAGCGGCCTTTGACCGACTCCTCACCATTATGGACGAATTGCGGGAGCAGTGCCCGTGGGACCGGAAACAGACCCTCCAGAGTTTGAGGCACCTCACGATCGAGGAAACGTACGAACTGGGGGACGCCATCCTGGATAACGACCTTGAAGAAGTGAAAAAGGAACTGGGAGATCTGCTGTTGCACATCGTCTTTTATGCCAAAATCGGTAGCGAGAGCAATTCGTTCGATATGGCCGATGTGGCCAACGAAATTTGCGAAAAACTTATCAATAGGCACCCACATATCTATGGGGACGTACAGGTAGCGGATGAAGGGGAGGTAAAGAGCAATTGGGAGAAAATTAAATTGCGCGAAGGGAAAAAAAGCGTATTGGAAGGCGTCCCCAAAGGATTGCCGGCCCTTGTAAAGTCGAACCGGATACAGGACAAGGTTGCTGGGGTAGGGTTCGACTGGGAAAGGCCCGAACAGGTCTGGGAGAAGGTGGAGGAGGAGCTGAGGGAATTTCAACAGGAAGTGGACATGGGAAATACCCATGCCATGGAAGCGGAATTTGGGGATGTGCTCTTCTCTATGGTCAATTACGCCCGGTTTTTAAAGATAGATCCCGAAAATGCTTTGGAACGGACCAATAAAAAATTTATAAAGCGCTTTCAATATTTGGAAGAAAAGGCCAAGGAACAGGGGAAATCCTTAAAGGATATGAGCCTTGCGGAAATGGATGTCTTTTGGGAAGCTGCCAAAAAGTTGTGACCGGGGGTGGCCGTTCAATATAAGATAAACCGATCTTGTTCTACCAAAGGGGCGATTTTTTACCCAATGGGGAAAAGTTTAGATCACTTCAGTATCAAGAACTGGGATTCCAGGCCAAAAAACGGTTCCCGGCATCAAATTCCGCTGGAATTTCACCCCCACTGACGGTTTTTAACGTACCCCTACGACCGCGGCACCCCTGCCCTCCTCCAGCATGTGGTACGCCCCGTTTACCTCCTGATAAAAACGTACCCCAAGAAAA
>TARA_R110002020_G_scaffold152794_4_pt1 | contig 23584 bp, 23 predicted proteins | sample TARA_R110002020 | Tara Oceans TARA_R110002020 (sample SAMEA4396489) | marine metagenome | biome: Westerlies Biome; feature: [MES] marine water layer (ENVO:01000295) within the mesopelagic zone...; material: water (ENVO:00002006), including particulate matter (ENVO:01000060) such...
TGATCACAGGCGCCGTTGCTCGTGAGGGGGCGTCCGCACGAACGCGAAGGCGGTTGCGGGTCTACTACTGGGCGGTTGCCGGCGAGACGATAACCTGAACTCCCGCACCACGCAGCGCATTGCCGAGCTCTTCGGGCGGCTCCGCATCCGTGACGAAGTAGTCCGCACGGCCCAATTCTGAAATTTGAGCGAAGAGCCTGCGACCAAACTTGGATGAGTCGGCCAAGATTGCGACGCGACTAGCGCGCTCCATCATCTCCCCCATCATTGCTGCTTCTTCGAGGTTGCTTGTGGAATATCCCGCTTCGATAGAGACAGCGCCGACCCCCAAGAGCACGAGGTCGCACTGCACGTCCATCTCGATTGCTCCCGAACTCGCTTGAAACGAGACCGCACCGATCGTTTTTTGATCGCTGGGATGAACTGAGCCGCCAAACACATACATGCCCCGATAGACATCCGGAGACATTTCTCCGGGAATGAGCAGACTGTTCGTGGCGACCGTCAGTCCGCGATGTTCGCTCAACTGACGAGCGAGAGCTAGCGTCGTGGTTCCGGCGTTAATCATGATCACTGAGTTGTCGTCGACAAGCCTCGCGGCAGCCGCCGCTATCGAATCTTTAGCGAGAGCGTGAAAACGCAATCTCAAGTCGAGCCCTGTATCGACTCTCGGCACTGAGGTGAGACTGACCGCGCCTCCGTGGGTACGCAGCACGAGACCATCCGCATCAAGGCGATCAAGGTCTCGTCGAATGGTGTCAGTCGAGACGTCGAATCGCTCGGCGAGTTCCGCGACGGTAACTTCTCCGGCGTCGGATATGTACTTGGCCAGGTCGGCCTTTCGACCGGCGGGCAGTCGGCGGGGTGATCCCGACTCTTCCGGGTTTTCTGATGCGAACATAAGCAATTATTAGCATATATCTGCGACTTTTGTGTTGACATTTGCTGTTTCGTGCATCTAATCTCGAATCAATCGTGCATGAAAACGCAAACAGCCGCGAAAAAGTGCACACTACGATTGGAGCAAGAAATGAGCAAGGAAGCTCACTCGAAGCGATGAGTGCTCGGAATTCTCGGTGCAACTGCTGCCATCAGCCTTATGGTGGGATGCAGCGGAGCACCCGATGGCGGGGACAGTAGCGGAACGGTCACTCTCGAATTCGCACAGTGGTGGGAACCAGAACTCCCGGCAGATGCGCTGCGCGGTCTCATGGATGAGTTCGAAGCAGACAACCCCGGAATTAAAGTTGAATTGTTGAGCGGACCCTACGCCTCAACGAAGGAACAGCTCTTCGCCGGTGCGGCAGCAGGCACCATGTCAGACGTCGTCGGACTCGACGGTGCGTGGATCAGCGACTTTGCGAAACAGGGCGCGCTCGCTGATCTCTCAACCCCCATGGACGACGCCGACTATGACGACAGCCAGCTCGCCGCTCAGATTGAACTCGATGGCTCCACCTACATGATTCCCGTCATCAACTTCGTTTACCCGATGTTCACGAACGACGCGCTTCTCGCCGAAGCAGGCATCGATTCCCCACCAAGCACCCGCTCTGAGTTCGAGGCAGCGGCGAACGCCCTCAACGATCTCGACAGCACGACCTCCGGCTGGGTTCTCCCCCTCTCCGCTGAAGCCCCCAACGGCATCCAGAACGACGTCATGTCGTGGGTGTGGGCATCCGGCGGAAGCATGCTCAAAGATGGCAAGCCCGACCTCACCAACGATGATGTGACAAGCGCCATCGACTACATCAAGGGACTCTGGGATGACGGCGTCATCGCTCCCGGTGCGCTCACGATGAAGGAACAAGACAAGGTCGAAGAGTTCACCAATGGTCGCGTCGGAATGATGATTGACTCGCTCGCTCATATCAACCTCATCCGCGAAAGTAACCCTGACCTCGAATTCAGCGTCAGTGCGCTCCCCGCAGTTGACGGCTTCGAAGGAGATCGCGGTATTCCTTACGCAGCCTGGGGAATCGGAGTATCAGAGAGCTCAGATCACCAAGAAGAGGCCTGGAAGCTCGTCGAGTTCATGATGAGCAAAGACACCAACTCGACCCTGTCGACGCTCGCGAACGCGTTCCCCGGCAACAACACCGCGGAGCCCGACTTCTCGCAGAGTGACGACCTCTTCAAGCAGGCGTTCGACATCTACTCCAGCGGTTACCCCGCCAACGAGTTCGTCGGACTTCCCGTTGCCGAACAGCTCATGCGTGAATTCGATGAAGAGCTGCAGTTGATGCTGACTGGAGATCAGTCAGTCAACGACATGCTGTCGAACTCTCAAGAAAAGTGGATGGGCGAGTTCTAGGAGCAACAACTCCACTGAACGAACCCTGGTCGCGCCAGAGGCCACCTCTGGCGCGACCCCACTCAATGAGGAGGACTGAGCCGTGAACACTCTGCTCAAAGATGCACCGCCGCGCATACGTCAGCCCAGGCCGACCTTCAAGCGCTCACTGATTCCCTACGCCTACATCTCCCCCACGGCAGCCCTGCTGCTCGTGCTGATGATGCTGCCGATCATTCTTGTTATCGGCTACTCGTTCTTCGACAACGTCATCGTCAATAAGAACCCTGAGTTCGTTGGTCTCGCCAATTACGTCGAGATTCTCACCGACGGAGTCTTCGCTCAGGCTCTCGGCAACACGCTGTACTTCACCTTCGTCAGTGTTGGCGCTCACCTCGTCTTGGGCTTGAGCTTCGCGATGCTGCTGAATACGCGACTTCTCAGCTCGCTCAGCAAGGCCCTGTTCCGCGCAATCTACGTCATGCCCTGGTTGTTCACGGTAGCGATCATTGCGGTGCTCTGGCGCCTACTCCTCAACCCCAACGGCGTCATCAACTACGTCATCATCACTCTTGGCCTCAGCGACACCGGCATCGAGTGGCTATCGTCGCGCGACACCGCATTGATCGCCGTGACCTTCATCAACATCTGGGCGGGCTATCCGTTCTTCATGGTGAGCCTCTTGGCAGGCTTGCAGGGCATCCCTCGTGATCTCTACGAGGCAGCCACCGTAGACGGCGCCAATCCGATTCAGCAGTTCATCCACGTCACTTTGCCCCAGCTGAAACCGATCATCATCTCGATGGCGATGCTCGACCTGATCTGGACATCCCAACAGTTCGCCTTGATCTGGATGACCACTGGCGGTGGTCCGATCAACGACACCGAAATGTTGAGCACATTTACGTACAAGGCCGCATTCAGTAGCTACGAATTCTCCCAGGCCTCGGCGAGCGCCGTGATCGTGCTGCTGCTCTCTATGGTTCTCGCGTTCTTCTACGTGCGCCACCAGAAGTCGAGGGACTAACAATGTCGATGACTAAAACGCAAAAAGCAGTCGCCGCCAAAGCGGGGTTATTGTCGCCCTGTGCATCGGTGCCGTCTTTGCCGGCTTCCCCGTGTTCTGGATGCTCATCAGTTCGTTCAAGTCGAACTCTGAGATTTTCGAGTTCCCACCGCGCATCCTCACCGAGAGCTTCTCCTTCGATGCCTACGCGACGATCCTCGGCGACCCCACCAAGGTTCGCTTCTTCATCAACAGCTATGTTGTGTCGCTATCGGTGACTGTGCTGACACTCATTGTCGCGATCTTGGCGGCTTATGCATTTAGCCGCTATGAGTTCCGCTTCAAGAAGACGCTCAACATGATCATTGTGAGCGTTCAAGCAGTACCGCCCATCACCCTTCTGATTCCGTTCTTTGGGCTGATGGTCACCCTGGGTCTCTACAACACCTATGCGGGGCTGATCCTGACCTACATGGTCTTCACGCTCCCCTACGCGATCATCATGATGACCGGGTACTTCAATACTCTTCCTCGAGAGTTGGATGAAGCGGCAAAGGTTGACGGAGCAAGCTCCATGAAGGCGCTGTGGGGCATCCTCGTTCCCATCGCTACTCCAGGAATCGTGTCAGTGGGTATCTACACGTTCATGATCTCGTGGAACGAATATCTCTTCGCCCTTACCCTCACACGCACAGAGGACATGCGCACTGTGCCTATCGGCATCCAGCTGCTCATGGGCCAGCACTCGTTCGAATGGAACGAAATGATGGCGATGAGCATCCTCGGAGCCATCCCCGTCCTCATCCTCTTCCTCTTCTTCCAGAGGTACTTCATTGGCGGACTCGCGGCCGGCTCGGTCAAGAGCTAAGCGCTGTCTGCCCCCTTCATCTCACCAGTACGACAACATCAAACAAGGAGACACCCAGAATGCTGATCAATGGCAAAGACCTACTCGCCGTGGCTAACGCCAACAACTTCGCAGTGCCCGCGTTCAACATCAGTGATTACGCGATGATGAACGGCATCTTCGAGGTCAGCGAGGAACAGAATGCGCCGGTGATCATCGCGATCCACCCCGATGAGCTCAGCCATATCGGTGCCGACATGCTTCACTCCGTCATCGCCCGCGCTCACCGCGCGACGGTGCCGGTGACGATTCACCTCGATCACGGCGCCAACCACCACCAAGTACTGGCCGCGATCCAAGCAGGTTTCACCTCGGTAATGATTGACGGATCGATGCTCCCGTTTGAAGAGAATGTGGCATTGACCAAGCACGTCGTGGAACTTGCACACGCCGTGAACCTCTCGGTTGAGGGCGAGCTCGGCACCATTGGAAAGATGGATGACTACGGCGAAGACGGAGCCGACACCATCATCTACACCGACCCCGACCAGGCCGTGCAGTTTGTTCAGGAAACCGGCGTCGACAGCCTCGCTATCGCGATCGGAACCAGCCACGGTATCTACCCGTCCACGATGAAGCCAGAACTGAAGCTTGAACTTCTTGAGCAAATCAAGGCCAAGCTCGACATGCCCCTCGTCTTGCACGGTGGATCCAACAACCCCGACACCGAAATCGCGGGCGCCGTTGAGCGCGGCGTCAACAAGATCAACATCTCGAGCGATATCAAGGTCTCGTACCACTTGAAGATGCGTGAGATGCTCGCTGACATCGGAATGCGAGAGCCGAACGAGATTCAGCCTCCGAGCATCGCCGCAATGAAGGTGACAGCCGCGCAGAAGATCAACCTGTTCAACGCTCAAGGAAAGGCCGACCTGTACTGAGCGTCTCAGTGCAACTGACTCATGACTAAAAAACTGATGCTGGGCCTCGGCGGCACCGTCGACTACGAGATCCGTTGGGATTCCGCCGTGCTCGAGTCGCTCGTGGCCCAGTATTCAGTGACTGCAGCAGAGTTGGATGCCCGATTGCCCATTACCAGCGAACGCGACCTTCTTGTTGCGCTGCTCGCCTTCGTGCGCGACGGTGTCGGAGGGGAACGCTTCGTCGCCTCCTCCGACATCGTTGAGCAGTTCGCGGCGCGTTTCTCCACCGAGATCACGCTCGGTGGCACGTGTGTGCGGGCAGCCATCGCGATGGAGGCGCTCAATATCCCGGCAACTGTGCACCTCGTCAGCATCGATGACAACGTGCGTCGCTTATTGCCGGAGAGTACGCGCTATATTTCGAGCGCGCAGGAAGACTCTCTCGACCCCCACCTCATCGTGCAGTTTGGCGAGGGTGCGAGTGTCGTCGCAGGCGATATCGCAATCCGTTCCCCGCACCCCAACCGTGTGATCTTCACCAACGACCCGCCCAATCGCGAACTCCGCCTCAGCGATGAGCTAGGCGCAGAACTCTCTAACACTGACGTTTTCATGTTCTCGGGTTTCAATGTGATTCAAGAACCGGGAGTACTCACCCAGCGGTTGACGAGCATCCGCCGGCACATGAATCACCTTCCCGACAGCGCCATCGTCTTCTACGAAGACGCTGGTTACCACGTACCTGAACTCAGCATCCGTGTGCGCGATGCCCTCATCGACATTATTGACGTGTACAGCATGAATGAAGACGAAATGCAGGCCTACCTCGGCCGACGTGTTGAGCTTCTGGATGCCCATCAATTGCACCTCGACCTCGTTCAACTCCACGCTCTTATCCCCGCGCGCGTGCTTGTCGTGCACACGAAGTACTGGTCAATCGCTCTCGGAGATCGACCGCACAACTACGCACACGCCCTGCGCGGCGGTGTCGTGATGGCAAGCACGCGGTATGTGTATGGCGATGGTTTCACCGCTGCCGACTACGCGCGGGTCGAAGCCTTCCCCACGAGCACTGCCGGCACCGCTGTTGCCCTCGAGCTCGCGGCCACATTCGGAGCAAGCGCCGTGACCGTTCCCGGTCTACAACTCGACACCCTGACCCCCACCACTATCGGTTTGGGCGACACTTTTGTGGGCGGGTTCGTCGCGGCGCTTGCTCGCTAACTGCTTTCCTGAGGAGCGTACGTTCTCAGCGAACGTGAAGGCAAAAAACTTGGCACTCGCAGGGTCAGAGTGCTAATTTTTCATTGTTGAGTCAAAGGGACTCAACTTTGAGAAAGGGGTTTCCCATGACACAGTCATTTGATCCTTTTGCCGAACTTGAGCGGCTCACTACAGCAGCCCAGTCCCGCGTCGGCACCCAGCCCATGCCCGTGGATCTCTACCGCCAGGCCGACGAGTACGTCCTCAGCGCCGACCTCCCGGGAGTAGACCCCGGCTCCGTTGACGTTGACGTTGACGGCCAGCTCCTGACGATTCGCGCTGAACGCACCGCAGGCGAACGCGAAGGAGCCAAGTGGCTCTCGCAAGAGCGTCGTTATGGTTCGTACCTGCGCCAGTTCAGCATTGGTGCCGGCATCGACCGCGAAAACATCAGCGCCAGCTACGACAATGGTGTGCTCAGCGTGATCATCCCGGTTTCAGAAAAAGCGAAGCCTCGCAAAATCGAGGTCAGCACTAACTCGGCGAACCAGGCACGTGCAACCGAAACTGCCGCGGTCGCGAGCTAGTTCAACCGAGAGAGTCGGCGTTTCCAGCCGACAGAGCAACGAGGGCGGATGCTTCACGCATCCGCCCTCGTTGCTTAAGAAACCTGCATCCGCAGCCCTACAGCGCTCGCAATCGCGGAGCAATGTCGCGCTCGAAGAGTTCGAGGAAACGACGCTGGTCGCCGCCGGGCGCATGGAATACAAGATGGTTGAGTCCGGCATCCACATACTGCCGAATTTCTTCAACGATCTTGTCGGGATCGTTGCCCACGATCCACCGTGACGCGATCTGCTCGATCGGCAAGGCATCAGCAGCACGTTCCATCTCGACAGGGTCGGTGATGTCATGCTTTTGTTCTTTGGAGAGCGCAAGTGGCGCCCAGAAACGTGTGTTCTCAAGGGCGAGTTCGGCATCGGTATCGTAGGAGAGCTTGATCTCGATCATCCGGTCGATGTCTTCGAAACTGCGGCCAGCCTTGGCCGCACCCTCCTTGACGCCAGGAATGAGCGCGTCGTTATAGAGTTCCATGCCCTTGCCCGAGGTGCAGATAAAGCCGTCGCCAGCACGCCCCGCATAGCGAGCCACCATCGGGCCACCGGCAGCAATGTACACCGGGATCGGCTCGTCGGGGCGGTCATAAATGCTTGCGCCGTGGGTGGAGTAGTACTCGCCGTCAAAAGACACACGGTCTGAGGTCCAGAGCTCACGCATGAGGCGAACCGATTCGCGCAAGCGAGCGAAGCGCTCCTTGAACTCGGGCCAATCTTGCTCGCCGGCACCACGGAATCCGGTGGCGATCTCGTTGAGCGCCTCGCCGGTTCCCACGCCAAGCATGACGCGCCCCGGGTAAAGGCAGCCCATCGTCGCAAACGCCTGAGCAAGCACGGCAGGGTTGTAACGGAACGTTGGAGTCATCACGCTCGTGCCGATGCGAATCGTGCTCGTGCGCTCCCCCACGGCCGCCATCCAGCTCAACGAAAACGGTGCATGACCGCCTTCGTGACGCCACGGCTGAAAGTGGTCACTGACGGAAACACTCTCCATGCCGTGCGCTTCGGCCGCGACTGCGATCTCTACGAGTTCACGTGGGGCGAATTGTTCAGCTGACGCTTTGTATCCGAGAGTGAGAGTCATAACTCCATTGTGCCGGTGTTATTCGCGAGGCGCCTGTAAAAAATCAGAAACGGCGCGCGGAACATAGGGGGCAACATCTCCGCCGAGTGCGGCAACTTGGCGGACCAGTGAACTCGAGACGTGCGCGTGCGCCGGATTCGGCAGCATGAAGATCGTCTCGACGGCAGCAAGATCTCGGTTGACAATCGCCATGGGCGTTTCGTAGGCGACATCCACTTGAGACCGGATGCCCTTCACAATCACACTCGCACCGACCTCTGTGCAGTAGTCGACAAGCAAGCCCATGCTCCAACTCGTGACCCGGATGTTGCCGACGAGCCTGGCATCCGCCACCGCTTGCTCAATGAGCGAGACGCGCTGCGCTATGGGTAACAGGGCAGTTTTGCCGGGATTATGCACGACAAGAACGTGCACCTCGTCAAACGTTTTTGCTGCCCGCTCAATCACGTCTAAGTGGCCCAGGGTGACAGGGTCAAACGACCCAGGAACAACAGCGATCCGACTCATGCCTCCACGATAGTGGCTCAACCTTGCTCGCCGAGTGAGAGTTCGCTGTGCGGGGAATGTGCACTCGCCCAACCACGTGCCCTGCTCGCCGATATCGACCCTAGTTCTTGCCCAGGAACGCTTCGGAGCTCTCGTCGAGTCGACGCTTCAACGCCTCCGCTAGGGCCGGATGCTCGACGAGCGTCGGATCATCGACCAACACTCCCTGCGCGGCCTCGCGCGCCTCAGTAATGAGCTGACCGTCGTTGGCCACACGCAGGAGCTTGAGACTCGAACGCCCACCCGACTGCACTCCGCCAAGAACATCGCCCTCGCGGCGCAACTCCAAGTCTTTATTGGCCAGCTCAAAGCCATCGAGAGTGGATGCGACAGCCTCAACACGCTCGCGAGCCAACGACTCGACTTCAGCGGCCGTGACAAACAGGCACAGCCCCGGAACACCACCACGCCCTACTCGACCGCGCAACTGATGCAATTGCGAGACCCCAAACCGATCAGCATCGAGCACAACCATTACGGAGGCGTTCGGCACATCGACCCCCACCTCGATCACCGTCGTCGCGACGAGCACCTCAATGTCGCCCGCGGCAAACGCCCGCATCAGTTCGTCCTTCTCGTCGCTCGAGAGCTTGCCATGGAGCGCCTCGATCTTCTTGCCCGCGAGCACCTCGTTGCTGCGCAGCGATGCCAGCACCTCGGTGACGTTAGCGATGGGACGTGGCGGGCCAGCATCTGGATCATCGGATGCTTTCGGCGCGGGTTCGCTGCCAGGCTCGGCTGTCTTGGCATCGATAGCGGGGCACACGACAAAACCCTGCCGACCAATCGCGAGCTCTTCAGCGAGTCGCTGCCACACTCGCGACACCCAGCCTGGCTTTTCGGCCAAAGGCACTACGTGGCTGCTGATGGGTTGGCGGCCGGCAGGCAACTCCGCGATCGACGAAATGTCGAGGTCTCCGAAGACTGTCATCGCGACGGTGCGTGGAATCGGGGTGGCCGTGAGCACGAGCACGTGCGGCGGCTTGGCTCCCTTGAGCCGCAGGGCCTCACGCTGATCAACGCCGAAGCGGTGTTGCTCATCGACCACAACGAGGCCGAGATCTACAAAACTGACAGCGTCGCCCAAGAGAGCGTGCGTTCCGATCACGATGCGCGAAGCCCCCGAAACGGTTGCCAGTAGCGCCTTCTTACGCTCAGCCGTCGACAACTGCCCCGTGATGAGCGTAGGTCGGAGTTCGGCGGCGAGGTCGGGACCAAGCGTGCGCACAATCGAACGGAAGTGCTGATGAGCCAGCACCTCAGTGGGGGCAAGCAAGGCCGATTGACCACCCGATTGTGCCACCGCGAGCATCGCCCGCAATGCCACGAGCGTCTTACCCGAACCCACTTCACCCTGCACGAGGCGGTTCATCGGAACCGGCTCCGCCAGGTCGTGAAAGATCTGCTCGCCCACGGACTGCTGGTCCCCCGTGAGCGTAAACGGTAGCGCCGCATCAAAGCCCTCGAGCAAGGAGCCAGCGGCGCGCGCAACCGCCTCGGACTCCCGCTGCTTCTGACGCTGCTGTAAGAGAGCCGACTGCAGCACGAATGCCTCCTGGAAACGCAAGGCATCGCGAGCGCTCCGCCAATCCGAGTCGACCTTGGGGCGGTGCACGAGCTCAAGCGCCTTACCGAACGGAAGCAGTTCGCGTTCGCGACGCACGGCATCCGGCACCGGATCGTCAAGCGGGCCGAGCGTATCGAGAACGACCTCAACCGCTTTCTGAATCTGCCAACTCGCGACCGTTGACGTCGCCGGATAGATCGGGATCGGCTGCTCTGCCCAGCCCTTGGCTTGCTCTGGCTTCTTCAGCTCGAGAGCGTCACGGTCGAAGAGTTCATAGTCGGGGTGCGCGAGTTGACGAGTGCCGCGGTATCGCCCCACCTTGCCGGCAAAGATTCCTCGCACCCCCGGCGTGAGCTCGTTAGCCCGCCACGCCTGATTGAAAAACGTGAGAGTCAGGATGCCCGTGCCATCGCTGATCGACACCTCAAGAATTGAGCCACGCTTGTTGCGCATCGGACGGTTACGCACTTCGCGCACCTCGGCCACAATCGTGACCGCCTCATCCAACGGCAATTGGGCCAAAGCCGTGAGTTCCCCACGCTTCGCATACCGACGCGGATAGTGCGTCATAAGGTCACCGACCGTGAGCAAGCCGAGCCCACGCTGCATGGAGGTAGCGGTACGCCCGCCCAGCACAGCGCTGAGCTTCTGATCAAGAGGCGAGGTCACTCTAGAAGAGTACCCGCGACCACTGGCGTTGTTCAGACGGCTAGGCTCGAATCGCTATGACACGCATAATCGCCGGATACGCCGGCTCCCTCACGATTGCCGTACCGAGCGCGGGCACCCGCCCCACGAGCGACCGCCTGCGCGAAGCGATTTTCTCCGCGCTCGAAGCACGCGACGCCATCGAAGGCGCGCGCGTACTCGATCTCTACGCAGGCTCGGGAGCCCTTGGCCTCGAATCAGCCTCCCGTGGAGCACCGCACGTGACGCTCGTAGAAAAGAATTCCCGCGCCGCAGACACCTGCCGCAAGAACGCGACGCTCATCGCCGCTAAAGCTCCTCGCGGCTCAAAACCGATCATTCTGACCGCCGCCCGCGCCGTGCACACCTTTTTGGAAACATCCGGCGATCAGTGGGATCTCGTCTTTATCGACCCGCCGTACGAACTCGGCAATGCCGAACTCGACGTTGCTCTCGCATTGCTCGCACCGCAACTGAGCCCTGACGCCCTCGTGATCGTGGAACGCAGTTCACGCGACCCCGAGCCAGAGTGGCCCGCCGGTCTCGAACTCGACCGCCGCAAAGACTACGGCGACACCACGCTGTACTGGGTTCAGCCCAGCGAGGCCTAATTCGAACGAGCGCTACCCCGCCACGCCATCCCACCCGGCATACGGGTCCCAGCCACCACGCTCGGTGTACGCAACACCATCGACGAGAAGCCCTTCCCCCTCGACCACGCGGCCGATCGCCCGAAAACCTGCCGGCAACGTTGCCCCCTCGGGGAACGTCGCCAACAGCGAGTGATCTTCGCCACCATCGAGTTGCACTCGACCACCCACCGCTTCGGATGACAGGTCGAGACCCACTCCGCTAGCCGTCGCAATGCGGCGCGCATCAATCGCGAGCCCGTCGCTGAGGTCGAGCATCGAAGTGGCTCCCCCGAGCGCGGCGGCTTTGCCGTCCGCGATGGGAGGCGCTGGCCTGAGTTGGGCGGCGATGGCGTCGGGATGCTGGGTCGCGAGTGCAGCGGCAGCTGCAGCATCCGGTTCCCCGTCTAAGACGCCCTCGGTGAACAGCAATCGCAGCCCTTCGGCCGCAAGACCCAGCGTGCCGGAAACAGCAATCACATCACCGACGCGGGCACCCGAGCGCAGCACGGGAGCGCGCCCCTCGAGATCGCCGAAAGCGGTGATGACAATTGTGAGAACGGTCGACACCGAAAGGTCGCCACCAATGACTCCGCTGCCGGGAGCCAGCGCCTCGCAGCCTTCGCGCAGCCCGTCGGCAATCGCTTCAAGCGACGAGACGGGGGTGTCGTTCGGGGCAGCAATCGCAACGACCAGACCGGTGGGCACAGCCCCCATCGCAGCGACATCTGAGAGGTTCGTGGCCGCGGCTTTCCAGCCGAGGTCGTACGGGCTCGACCACGCCATCCGAAAATCAGGCCCGTGGATCATCATGTCCGTTGTAATCACGACGCGCTTGTCAGGCGTCGCCAACACGGCAGAATCGTCGCCGGGGCCAATGAGCTCGGCTGCGGCAGAAGGCAGGCGGGGAAAAATGCGCTTCAAGGCAGCAAGTTCACCAACGCCACCGAGAGTGTCAGGGGTCTCGCTCTCGCGGTCAATCGTCATGAACTCACGGTAGCCTGAAGGCGATGAGAACGACGACCCGCACTCCCCTGATCGCCCTGCTCGCGATGGTTCCTTTGCTGGCGACGCTGGGCGGATGCGCGGCGATCGTGCCGCTCGAGCCCGGCGATGACGCGGGTAACCCGTCGTGCGCCGACGTCATTGTGCGGTTGCCCGATACTGTCGCGGGGCTCGACAAGCGCGAGACGAATGCTCAGGGCACGGGCGCGTGGGGCGAGCCGGCCACCATCCTGCTGCGCTGCGGTGTCGCGGTTCCCGATCCCACTGCGGAGCTTGCGTGCGTCACCGCCCCCGAAGACGGCATCGATTGGCTGCGCGACGATAGCGACGCCCCCAACTATGTCTTCACGTCGTACGGTCGCGATCCCGCGGTTCAAGTGATCGTCGACAGCGATGGCGACCCCGATATTGACGGCGACGAGGTCTCTGGTTTCGAGGCGCTCAGTGATGTCGCGGGAGCGGTAAGCCAGATTCCCGCCGACCGGTTCTGCGTCGCTCTCTCGGACACTCCCGCGCCGAGCGAGACAGAGTCGCCCGAGTAGCTCGCTAGACACGACAGCCGCGACGTCGCGCACAGCCTGCAGGGATCGAACGTCTCCGCTAACGCGAGTTAGCGAACGGTTTCGAGCCCAAGTTCTATGAGTTCGTTGATCAGCTCGGGGTAACTCATTCCGCTCGCTGCCCAACACTTGGGGAACATAGAAATCGGCGTGAAGCCCGGCAGGGTGTTGATCTCGTTCACCACGAACTCAGAGCCGTCGAAGAAGAAGTCGACGCGGGCAAGCCCTGCGCCGCCGATCGATTCGAAAGCACGGGCAGCGGTACGCTGCATCTGCCAGAGTTCGCCATCGCGCAACGGCGCAGGGCAAATAAGTTCCGCGGCGGCCACATCCAGATACTTCGCTTCAAAGTCATAGAAGTCGCGGCCGGTGACTACAATCTCACCCGCGAGGCTCACCCGCGTCTCGCCACCATCGCGGCCCGAAAGCACTCCGCACTCGATCTCGCGACCGGTCATCGCTTGTTCGACGAGAGCGGTGGTGTCTTCCGCAAAGGCGGCAACGAAGGCAGCATCGAGTTCTTCGGGGCTGGAAACCTTAGTCACGCCCACTGAGGAACCAGCGCGCGCGGGCTTCACGAAGACAGGGAACCCGAGGCTGGATGCGCGCTTGCGCCACACATCCGGAGTGCGCTGCCAGTCGAGCGCCGACACGGTCACCCACGGTGCAACGGCAACACCGGCGGCCTCGAGCGCGAGCTTCGTGAAGTGCTTATTCATGCCCATGGCAGAGGCAAGTACGCCGTTGCCGACGTATGGCAATCCCGAGAGCTCGATGAGGCCCTGAACGGTGCCGTCTTCGCCGAAGGGGCCGTGCAAGATGGGGAACACGATGTCGACGTAGCCGAGGCTGCGAACGCTGCCGTCGGCCTCCATCACGGTCATTTCGCGGGAAGCAGCCGAGTCGGGCCAGCGTACGCGCGTGCCGTTGTCTACGACCTCGGGCATCGCCTCGGGGTTGAGCATGAAAGTCTCGGCGTGATCGGGCTGAAGCGTAAATGCGCCGTCCCGAGTGATGCCGACGGGGATGACGGTGTACTTGTCACGATCAATCGCGGAGAGAACTCCCCCGGCGGTCGCGCAGCTGATGCTGTGTTCCGAAGAACGACCGCCAAACAGCAGCACCACTGTCACAGGACCACTCGCGGTTGGTGTGGGCTGAGTCGTCATCGTTTACTCCCCTTGAGGAAGGTCGTCAGTGGTGAGGTGCGGCGCGATATCCCGCGGGGCGAGCGTGCCTGCCAAGACTTCGGCCACCTGGCTAGCGATCGGCATGTCTACGCCCTTCGAGAGCGCGAGCTCGAGAATCGGCGCTACCGAGGAGAGGCCTTCCGCTGTCTGGTTCATCTGCTTGATGACTTCAGAGAAGCTGTAGCCCTGACCCAGCAGGCGGCCGGCGGTGTTGTTACGCGAGAGCGATGACTCGCACGTCGCGATGAGGTCGCCGAGACCGGCCAAGCCAGCCAGAGTCTCGGCGCGAGCGCCAAAGGCGACCGAGAAGTCTGTCATTTCGGCAAGGCCGCGCGTGATGATCGAGGCTTTGGTGTTCTCGCCATAGCCGACACCATCCACGATTCCGATGGCGACAGCGATGAGGTTCTTGAGCACTCCGCCGAACTCGGTACCGATGACATCGGTGTTCACGAAGGAACGGAAGTAGCGGTTGCGTGCGGTGACGGCAACGGCGGTTGCTGTTTCGAGGCTCGCACTGCTCATGACAGCAGCGGTCGGCTGCTCCTTAGCGATTTCGAGAGCCAAGTTGGGGCCGGATGCCACGGCAACCCGGTTGGGATCGACGCCCAGTTCCTGCAGAATCACTTCACTCATTCGCGCTCCGGTGCCCTTTTCGACACCCTTCATGAGCGAGACGATAATCGCGTCTTCTGGAATGAGCTCGCGAACGATGCGCAGGTTCTCGCGGAGCGACTGAGCCGGCACAGAGAGGTAGACCTGCTCGGCGCCATCCAAAACTTCATGCAGCTTGTCGCTGGCCCAGAGCGAGCGTGGCAGGTTGATGCCGGGGAGGTAGTCGCTGTTGCGTTTGGACTGCGAGATTTCGCGAGCCAGTTCGGGGCGACGTGCCCACAGCGCAACGTCGTTGCCGCCGTCAGCGAGAATCTTGGAGAACGTGGTTCCCCAGGAGCCGGCGCCGAGAACGGCGACGCGGCGGGGAGTTTCGGGCGTTTCGGCGTTGTCGTTGATCACGTTACTTACTCTCGAATCGGCCGGTCTCGCTTTGACCATGCTCGGCGGGGTTGTAGCGCACGGCGGGGGCGCTCTCTTGTCGCAATTCTTCGAGCAGCGACGTGATGGCAGTCATGAGTTTCTCCGTTGCCTCAGCGAGCACACGCGAATCCACATGCTTGCCCTCGTACTCCGAGAGATCGATGGGTTCACCAAAACGAATGTGAATTGTCTTACGGGGAAAAACACTAATACGTTTTGAGTACCGCGGCAGGATTTCTTGCGCGCCCCAGCTGGCGGTGGGGATAAGCGGGATGCCCGCTTCGAGTGCGGTGCGCACGGCACCGTACTTGCCACGCATCGGCCACATGTCGGGTTCGCGGGTCAGCGACCCCTCCGGATAAATCACTACGGCAAGGCCTTGGTCGGCAATCTGACGAGCGGCCTTCATGGGATCGCCACTCTGACGTCCGCGCGGTACACGCTCGACCGGCACCTGACCAGACTTCTTGAGCAGCCACCCCACCACGGGAACCTTGAACAGCGACGCTTTGGCCATGTAGCGCGGCATGCGCCCGATCTTCCACATACCGACCCCGATAACGACGGGATCGATGTTGCTGTAGTGATTGGGCGACATGACGAAGGCGCCCTCAGCCGGAACGTGATGAGCGTCGTGCAGTGTGAACTTCGCTAACGCGGTCATCGTGGGGAGCAAGAGAAAAGCGAGCACCCGGAAGGCTGCCGTTTTCTCCGACTTCACACGCTTCGGCTGCGGTGAGCTGGATGTCACCGGCGGCTATCCCTCGTAGACGAAGTCAGCGCCCAGCAATTCGAGCTTGTCAATGAAGTGTTCGTAGCCGCGCGCAATGATCCCGATGTTGCTGACTGTCGACTGACCATCAGCGGTCAACGCTGCAATGAGGTGACTGAAGCCACCGCGCAGGTCGGGGATCTCAACATCCGCACCGTGCAGTGCTGTCGGGCCGATGATGACCGCTGCCTGCTCAAGAGGACGGCGAGGAACGCGGCGGCTAACCGACTCGATTCCCTCTTCGAACACCTCGATATTCGCGCCCATTTCGACGAGCGCCGACGTGAAGCCCAAACGGTTCTCGTACACCGTCTCGTGAACGACGGAACGCCCTTCAGCCTGAGTGAGCGCAACGATAAGCGGCTGCTGCCAGTCCGTCATGAAACCGGGATGCACGTCGGTCTCAATAACGACGGGCTTGAGCGCTCCACCTGGGTGCCAGAAGCGGATGCCGTCTTCAGCGATATCGAACGCGCCACCCACCTTGCGGAAGATGTTCAAGAAGGTCATGAGCTCTTGCTGCATGGCGCCCTCAACGAAGATGTCTCCGCCGGTGGCCAGAGCAGCGGATGCCCAGCTCGCGGCCTCGTTGCGGTCGAAGAGCGCGCGGTGGTTGTAACCGCTGAGCTTCTCGACGCCCTCGATGAAGATGACACGGTTGGGCTCGACGTTGATGATCGCACCCATCTTTTGCAAGATAGCGATGAGATCCATGATCTCGGGCTCGATTGCCGCGCCCTTGAGCTCAGTAACGCCCTGGGCGAGAACTGCCGTGAGCAGCACTTGCTCAGTCGCGCCCACGCTCGGGTAGGGCAGGTCGATGTTTGCACCATGGAGGCCGTCGGGGGCCGTGAGGCGAATGCCCTCATAGCTCTTGTCGACGACAGCGCCGAAGGCACGCAGAGAATCCAAGTGGAAGTCGATGGGGCGGTCACCGATGCGGCAACCACCGAGGTCGGGGATCAGCGCTTCGCCGAGGCGGTGCAACAGCGGTCCGCAGAAAAGGATCGGGATGCGGCTCGAGCCGGCGAGGGCATCAATCTTGGCGAAGTGCGCCTTGAGTACGTTCTTGGGGTCGAGGGTGAGTTCGCCGTCACCGGTCTCGGTGACCGTAACGCCGTAGGCCTCAAGCATCCCGGTAACGACGCCGACGTCGCTAATGGCCGGAACGTCCCTCAGAACGCTGGGGGTGTCAGCGAGAAGCGCCGCCACCATTGCTTTCGTAGCGAGGTTCTTTGCACCGCGAACGTTGATGCGTCCACGAAGAGGCTTTCCACCATTAATGACGATTTGGTTGGAATGCAGACCGGATCGCTTGGCCGCCGCTGTTGCGTCTTGAGCCAATGGATTCATCGTTACCTCTACCTCGCTGGCAAAGTCTTGGGTCGCCATGATTCGCGGCGGCTTTCAAACTCCGTGATGTCTGTTTCGTTTCTCAGGGTGAGGCCGATGTCATCGAGGCCTTCGAGCAAACGCCACCTAGTGTAATCATCAATCTCGAATGTGAACTGTGCGGACCCCGCTGTTACGGTGCGGGATTCAAGGTCAACGCTCACTTCACGTTCAGGGTCAGCCTCGACGAGGGCCCAGAGCGACTCGATGTCTGCCTCAGAAAGCTGCGCGGCCAACAACCCTTGCTTTCCCGAGTTGCCGCGGAAGATGTCGCCGAAGCGTGAACTCAGCACGGCTTGGAAGCCAAAGTCGCGAAGCGCCCAGACGGCGTGCTCACGGCTGGAGCCCGTGCCGAAGTCAGAGCCGGCGATCAGGATCTTGCCGTGGCTGTAGGGCTCGCGGTTCAGAATGAAGTCGGGGTCTTGACGCCAACCGAAGAAGAGCGCGTCGTCGAATCCGGTCTTCGTGACTCGCTTGAGAAACTCGGCGGGGATGATCTGGTCGGTGTCGACGTTGCTGCGCTTGAGCGGAACAGCGATTCCGCTGATGGTCGTGATCTTGTCCATTAGCGTGACTCCTCAGCGGTCGTAGCGGCGAGCGCCATCTGCTCGGGCAGTGGGCTGTTTTCGAGATCCCACGGGCTTGAGAGTGTTCCGCGGATGGCGGTGGCTGCGGCAACGAGCGGCGACACCAGATGGGTTCGCCCTCCCTTGCCTTGGCGACCTTCGAAGTTGCGGTTACTGGTGGAGGCGCAACGCTCCCCCGGAGCCAACTGGTCGGGGTTCATGCCGAGGCACATCGAGCAACCCGCGAATCGCCATTCGGCACCGAACTCTTCAACGATTTTGTCGAGGCCTTCGGCTTCTGCCTCAAGACGAACGCGTGCGGAGCCGGGTACAACCATGACGCGCACGTTGTCTGCCTTCTTGCGGCCCTGGATGATGGAAGTGAAGGCCCGGAGGTCTTCGATACGGCTGTTGGTGCACGATCCCATGAAGACGGCATCCACTTGGATGTCCTTCATCGGCATTCCGGCATCGAGTGCCATGTACTCCAGCGCTCGCTCCGCGGAGGCGCGCTCGGTGGGATCAGCGATCTCGGCAGGAACGGGAACGTTGTCGCTGAGCGAAACGCCCTGGCCGGGATTGGTGCCCCAGGTCACGAAAGGCTCAAGAGTGTTGGCGTCGAGGAAGACTTCGGCATCGAAGACGGCATCATCGTCGGTCGCAAGGGTGTTCCAGTACTCGACAGCGGCATCCCAGTCAGCACCCTCGGGGGCGTGCGGGCGGCCCTTGAGGTAGTCGTAGGTGATCTGGTCGGGCGCGATCATGCCGGCGCGAGCGCCAGCTTCGATCGACATGTTGCAGATCGTCATGCGACCCTCCATAGAGAGGGAGCGGATGGCGCTGCCGCGGAATTCGAGAACGTAGCCTTGGCCTCCGCCGGTTCCGATCTGCGCGATGACCGCGAGGATGATGTCTTTCGCGGTGACGCCGGGGCGCAGTTCGCCCTCGACGGTGATCGCCATCGTCTTGAAGGCCTTGAGCGGCAGAGTTTGAGTCGCGAGAACGTGCTCGACTTCACTCGTGCCAATTCCGAAGGCCATGGCGCCGAAAGCGCCGTGGGTGCTGGTGTGTGAGTCGCCACAGACCACGGTGATTCCGGGCATGGTCAGCCCGAGCTGCGGCCCGACTACGTGCACGATGCCCTGCTCGATGTCGCCGAGCGAGTGCAGGCGAACACCGAATTCTTCTGCGTTATTGCGCAGCGTCTGAATTTGGGTGCGGCTCGTGAGGTCGGCAATCGGCTTGTGGATGGCGAGCGTGGGGGTGTTGTGGTCTTCGGTTGCGATGGTGAGATCGGGGCGCCGAACGGGGCGGCCGGCCATCCGAAGTCCATCGAACGCTTGAGGGCTCGTAACCTCGTGCACAAGGTGAAGGTCGATGTAGATGAGGTCGGGGGTGCCATCGGCACCCTTGACGACCAGATGGTCATCCCACACTTTTTCTGCCAGGGTCTTGCCCATAGCGCACCTCTTTCGAATCGACGATCGTGCCACAAAAAACGCGGCTCAATCTCTCTAGTCTACGCCGCGCGCAAGGCGCTTTTGCGACTTCGAAGTCGGCTAGCGATAGTCATTGTCGAGCACGACTGCCGCTGCAGGATCGTCGTCGAGATAGTGCACTTCGGCAGCGACATTCGCCGCGAGGGCCGCGGCTTTGTCAAAGGACTCCTCGTCGAAGGTGTGGTCGCCTAACGCCGTGTACGTTTCGCCGTCGACATCGAAGCTGAATTCGAGCCGCACGACTTGAACGGTGTGGCGGCCATCGCGGTGTGACTCCGCCACCGTATTGCCCGTGGGTACCGCTTCGGCAACGACGCCCTTGTCGAGAATCGTGGCCCGGTCATCTTGGTTACCGAGAGTCGCGAAACCGATGCCCGCGATGACGATCAATGGGATGACCAGAAACTTCACGAGGTTCCACACGGGGGTGCGGCGGGGCGGCTGGGGTGCCGCCGAAATGTCACTCATCAACTGCACTCTCTGTCATCGGCGCACACCGCAGAGCGGGGCGGCGACGACCGTTCCTGACGGTCTAAGCAATGGTCAGATCATAAGCCGCTGGGGAACGGGCGACAGCACCGAAGCCCAGCGGTATGCTGACCAGAGCGCGCCACCCTCGCGCTACCACCACTTGCCATTTTGTTGTTTTGCCCACAAGGCCCACACGCAGGAGAAGTACATGATTACGCAAGCATCCACGACGCTCGAGGCCCCGGTCTCCGCTCTCGAAAACGCCGAATTCAGTCACGAGAGAGTTCTCGTTTCAACGGGCAAGCGCTCCGGCCTGATCATCAGTGTCGCAGTCCACTCGACCGTTCTCGGTCAGGCCCTCGGCGGCGCCCGAATGTGGAACTACCCACACTGGACGGATGCCGTTGCAGACTCCCTGCGACTCTCTGCCGCGATGACGCTCAAGAACTCGGCCGCCGGTCTCAACCGCGGTGGCGGAAAGTCGGTCATCCATATTCCGATGGGTGTCACGCTGACGACCGAACAGAAGCGCGAGGCGATGCTCGATCTGGGCGACGCCATCGAAAGCCTCAACGGCGCGTACATGACGGCAGAAGATGTCGGCACGAGCGCCGAACTCATGTCGGTTGTCGCGGAGCGCACCGAACACGTCTGTGGTCTCCCCGCCGATCAGGGTGGAGCCGGTGAACCCGCGGACGCGACTGCCGCTGGCGTTCACGCGAGCATCCTCGCCACCTGCGAAGCCCTCTTCGGCACGCGCGACCTTGCTGGTCGCCACCTCATCATCTCGGGCCTCGGCCAGGTCGGTGGCCGCCTCGCGCGTTCACTCACCGCCGCCGGCGCCGTGCTCACCGTCACCGACGTGAACCTCGACCGCAAACTGCTCGCCGCCGAGCTCGATGCCAACTGGGTTGACGTCGAAGAGGCCCACAGCGTGGTGGCCGACATCTTTGTTCCGTGTGGTCTGGGTGGCGTACTGAGCCCCCGCGTCATCCGCGAACTCAACGTCAGCGGTGTCGTGGGCGCGGCCAACAACCAGCTCGCGCAGCACGACGGTGCTGAAGCCCTCGCTGAGCGCGGCATTCTCTGGGCACCCGACTTCGTGGTCAACGGCGGCGGCGTGATCTACCTCGACATGGCTTCAGAACCCGATGCGGATGCTGACGCGATCGCGAAGCGCGTCGAAGCTATCGGTGACACGGTCACGACCATCTTCCGCGACGCCTCAGCCCAGGGCATCACCACCTTGGACGCGGCGGAGCGCCTCGCGCAGTCTCGCCTCGTCACCACGATCTAGCCCTTCGGGCACTCTTTTCGCGACAACGAAAACGCGCGGTGGCTGCGCCCACGAGCTTTAGCTCAGGGTGCAGACACCGCGCGTTTGTTGTGAAGACTGAGCCGTTAGGCGACGAGCGCTACCGGCGAGCTGCCTTTACTCACTGTCGACAGAGATAGCTTCACGCTTCTTGTCGCGGCTCATCTTGAGAAGGCTCGCGATCACGGCAACAGCCATCGCGACAAGAATCACGACGAGCGAGGTCCACGTACCAATTTCGGGCGCCCACAGCAGCGGCTCTCCCCCGTTGATGAACGGCAACTCGTTGACGTGCATCGCGTGGAAGAACAACTTCACACCGATGAAGCCGAGTACGAAGGCGATGCCGTAGTGCAGGTACTCGAGCTTGTCGATGAGGTCGCCGAGCAGGAAGTACAGCTGGCGAAGCCCCATAAGCGCGAAGATGTTGGCCGTGAAGACGATGAAAGGGTCGGTCGTGATTCCGAAGATCGCCGGGATCGAGTCGATCGCAAAGACAAGGTCGGTGATGCCGAGCGCAACGAACACGACAAGGATCGGCGTGAAGACCTTCTTGCCATCGATGACCGTGCGCACCTTGCCGCCGTCGAACGTCGGCGAAATGTTGATGCGCTTGCGCAAGAAACGGATGATTCCGCTCTCGGTTTCTTCCATGCTGTCGTGGTCTTCGAATACTTGGCGGATCGCCGTGTAGAGCAAGAACGCACCGAAGATGTAGAAGATGAAGCTGAAGTTCTCGATGAGCTGAGCGCCGAGCAGAATGAAGATTCCGCGCAACACGAGAGCAATCAGGATGCCCACCATCAGCACCTCTTGCTGGTACTTTCGCGGCACCGAGAAGCGCCCCATGATGATGACGAACACAAAGAGGTTGTCAATCGAGAGGCTGTACTCCGTGACCCAACCGGCAATGAATTGTCCGGCCTGCTCCACGTCGCCCAGTAAGAACATCATGAGCGCAAAGATCAGCGCGAGCGTGACGTAGAAGCCAACCCACAGCGCGGATTCTTTAGTGCTCGGGATGTGCGGGCGCTTGTACGCCATGATGAGGTCGGCTGCGAGGATGATCAGCAGCACAGTCAGCGACGTGACTTCGAACCAGATAGGCAGAGTGGTCAAGAGAATCCATTCGAGGGTTTCGAGGCGTAGCAGGTCTCGAAAGTCTCTCCCGCATCCAGAAACCGAGTGGATGCCGCTGCCCCGGAACCACTACTGAGTGGTTCGTATTGACGAGGACAACGAGGTGGGATACTCCCCTTCGCGTGCCCCATGATAGCCGACGTGCGCGCGGGCAACGCGGGAGAACTCACAGTTTCAGACGTCGATGTTCGGTCAGTACTCGCTGTATAGTCAGCACATGCTGACCATTGCTTCTCGCATCGACGTCATGAACCGTTTAGGTCGCGCCATGGCTGACCCCACTCGGGCGCGCATCCTGCTCTCCCTGCTCGACAAGCCCGGCTATCCCGTACAGCTGGCCCACGACCTTGAGCTCACGCGCAGCAACGTCTCTAACCACCTCACGTGCCTACGCGGCTGCGGACTTGTAGTGGCGACGCCTGAAGGGCGGTCGACTCGCTACGAGATTTCGGACCCCCATCTTGCCCATGCTCTCAACGACGTCGTGAACGTTGTGCTCGCCGTTGATGACGGCACACCGTGCGCTGGCGATAACTGCAATGATCCGTTCTGTTGCACCCCGGCAACGGCGACGGAGGTGACCGCGTGAGCGAAGAATGCTGCGGAGTGGATGCCCCACGTACGCCCCGCGGCGCCGATTCCTCTGCGGCCGCTCCCGCCGACGGAGCCAGCGCTAGCCCCGCTGTCGCGGTGCACGACGATCTCGCCCCGTGGTGGCACGATCGAGGACTCGCTCTACCGGCGGCCTCGGGCGTTCTGCTTGCGGCATCCGTCATTGCACTGTGGTCGGGCGGAGCGGAATGGCTCGTTACCGCGCTGCAAAGGGTGAGTTTGCTCGCCGGCGCGGCAACGTTTGTGCCCGGCGCCGTACGCCGTCTCCTGCGCGGCTCGCTGGGCGTCGGCTTACTCATGACGATCGCCGCCGTGGGGGCATTACTTCTGGGCCACGTCGGCGAAGCGGCCGCCCTCGCGTTTCTATTCTCGATCGCCGAGGCGCTCGAAGATCGCGCAATGGATCGTGCGCGCTCTGGCTTACGCGCTCTTCTCTCCCTCATTCCTGACACGGCGCTGATCGAGCGCGACGGAAAACTGCTCACCCTGCCGGCTCGCGACATCGTGGTCGGCGATCTGCTCGTCGTGCGCGCGGGCGAACGTGTGGCGACGGATGGGGTGGTCACGAGCGGTCGCGGCAGCGTCGACACGTCTGCGGTTACGGGCGAATCGCTGCCCGCCGCGG
>TARA_R110002020_G_scaffold2964_3_pt1 | contig 23554 bp, 28 predicted proteins | sample TARA_R110002020 | Tara Oceans TARA_R110002020 (sample SAMEA4396489) | marine metagenome | biome: Westerlies Biome; feature: [MES] marine water layer (ENVO:01000295) within the mesopelagic zone...; material: water (ENVO:00002006), including particulate matter (ENVO:01000060) such...
ACCAGCTACTTCTTTTACATATGCCTTTGGTCATTCTAATCACGATGCAGATACAGGAGGTGATGGAAGAAATTATTACGCAGTTCCAGCAAGCAATGATTATAGAGGAGTAGCTATACATAAATATGCTGGTAATGACTCACTTCAAATGGGTGTAAATCTTAGCACCGCTTCTACTTCTTTTAAGTTTGAAAATTCTTCATCTGCTGATAAAACAGGTCGTGCAGTTTTAGGAGAAGTTATATCTATTGTTGATTTAGCAAGTGACCCAGACGTTGGAATCTTAGGTCAATACCCAAAAGAATTTATGTTTTGTAAACAAGGATACAGCTCATCTACTGGGGTTGCTACTTACACAAGAGCTTATGGTGGAGCTTTACCAGATGGTACTGCACCTTTTAACTTTGCCGACAATGATACTCCAATAATAGAAAGAGGAGTTGGCTTTAATGTAGGAATTTCAGTAGGCACTGGTAATGGCAAGTGGGCTGCTGGTTCTTATGAGTTTTATGAAACGTTTGTATACGATGGTAATCAAGAATCTTTACCTGTTCAAATAGGAGATGGAGCTTCTACTATTGCTGCATTTACATTAGACGTTGCAGACTTACAAACTATGAGAGTGTCTATTTTTGCTGACCTAGCTTATAGCGGAAGAATATCTGGTGGTAGAATCTATACAAGAATAGAAGGTAGTGATGATGATTTAACTTTACTAGCAGACATTGACATAGTAAAAGGAGTTAGGACTAATTTAAATGGTGACCATAGAAAGTGGGTGTATACAACTGGTAAAGGATACTCTGTTGTAAGTGGAGAATATGGTAATTCCATAGAGCCTAACATAGATACGTATACAGGTATAAATGGATTTAGTCCAGACTTAAAATTTATTGGACTAGGTGGAACTAATGAAATTTATAAAGCATCAGTAGTTACAAGTAGAAGAACATTTATTGCTAACGTAAAACAAAAAGGTAGCTCAGGAGAATTAGAAAAATTTGGTGACAGAATTATGTACAGTGAGATAGGAAAGTTTGATACATTTCTTGAGCATAATTTTATAGATGTATCTAAGGGTGATTTTGGAGAGTATACTGCTTTAGAATCTTATGCTGATAGACTACTAGCTTTTAAACATAATCTTGTACACATAATTAATATATCAAGTCCTAGTGTTTCAAATTGGTTTCTTGAAGAAACAATAAAGCATTTTGGAGTTAATCATCCGTTTAGTGTTACTAAAACAAAGTATGGAATAGCTTGGCTATCTGACGATGGTTGTTATTTATATGATGGTAAAGGTGTTGCTAATTTAGTAAATAAAAAAATAGCTATTAGTAGCCCTGCTTTTACAGATAGTGATGTCAATTGGAATAATTGGTATCGTGGTTCTGCAATAGCTAAAGACCCAATGCTTGGATATGACCCAATAAGTAACTCCCTTATTATGGTGAGAAGTCCAAACGATTCATCTACTGATTCTAATCAAGCTTTTATTTACGACTTTGATAGTAATGGTTGGACTTATAATACTAAAGTATTTACTGATAGCAAATACTATACAAATTTTGTAACTGACTTTAATAACAATTTAAGTCTTGGTATTTATGATGGTAGTAGTGACGTTAATTTTAAAAAGTTTTTACCAATTAGCTTAAGTCAAACAGCGCAAGAGTTTTACACAAAAGATATAGACTTTGAACAACCGGGAAAAATTAAAAAAATATACAAGGTTATTGTAACTTATATATCAGATGGTGCTGAAACAACTCCATTTAAATATGCAGTAGATGGTAAACAAAATTTTTCAGGAGATGGTGGAGGAACTTTTACTGGTGATTTTGCAGACACCTCTAGTAGGTGGGATGTAATTACGTTAACGCCTACTTCTATTATATCATGTCAAAGTATTCAAATTAAATTTGACGCTCCTACAGCTGGTGTATTTGAAATAAACGATATAAGTATACAGTATAGAGTTATAGGAGAAAGAGAAGTAACGTAATGGCTATAAGCGATAGAGACATTAGAAAGTTAATAAATAGCAAGCAAAACTCTATTGAGTTTACTGGTAAGCCATCATTAAATAATATGTTAGAAGGTCAATTGGCTATAGAAAGAAAGTCAAATAGTCAATTAGCTTTATATAGAAAAAAATACGGTAAGCTTTTTAAATCTTATATGTCATCTGATGGTAATCAATACGTAGACAAATCTTTAAAGACTAATACCTTAGAGTATAGTAATAGATTTATAGACTATCGTACATTTAAACATAGCTTTACTGATGACTTACCAGCTTCAAAAATTTACGTACCTTGGCAGGGAACAGGAGAAAAAACAACCTTACTTGATGCAACCAGTGGTTACTTAACTCCATTTAAAATGACGTGTTATAAAATATTTTTTAGAACTCCAGCTATAGATACAACAGCAACTGATATTGTATTTGGTATAGATAAAATAGATAGTGGAGACACTACAATAGATGCTATATGTACGTACGATGCTACCTCAAGTTGGAGTAGTAATACTAATTTTACTATTAATCAGTCAGATTGGACTGCTGCACCTACTGTAGAATCTGGTGATTTAATTGGATTAAGTATAAACGCAGACAATACTAACATAGTAACAAGTGAAAAACATTTTCATATGACTTCAATATGGAGAGTAGAGGTGGTTATATAACATTATGAAGTTGTATATTCTAAGAGTAATAAACTAAATATAATTATGGCAGTACGTACACAATCAACAACAGCAAGAGCAATGATTTCTAGTGGTCGCATAAAAGCGGGCGAAGAAAAAAAGCTACAAAGAGCAATAGATGACCTTCAAAATTCTATAGATAAATACAATGAAGAAGTAGGAGAAGATAAAAGTAAAAAATCAAAATGGGGATGGCTTACAAAAGTTGGTGGTTACGTAACTAAAATTGGCGCTTTAACTGCAAACCCAGTAATTGGTGGTGCTGGATTATTAATGACTGGAGCTGGCGCTAGGGCAGAGTATAATTATTCCCAAGGCATGGTTGAAGAAGCAAGAAAGATAGAAACAGAAGCAGCTAAAAGGCTTGAGGGTTTGTTATTTGTTGGAGAACAAGCTGCTGAAGTAGGAGCTGGTGCATCTACTTATAAGTCAGGTCAAGTAAGTACTACTAAAGACTATAGAACTAAAACTTTTTACGATGGTGTGTTAGATTTTGGTAAATCTCTTGTTGCAGCTGGTCAAGCTGGGACATTTGATACTGAAACGTTTGGAAGTGTATCTGACGTTTTAAACAAACCTTTATATGAAGGAGCAGAACTGGGAGAGGATGCAACTAAAATAGATAAACTTGCAGATAAATTTCTTACGTCTAAGTCTCCATCTATAGGAAGTGTTCTTGGTGGAGTAACACCTCAAGAACAAGAAGTTTATGGCGGAGCTATAAAAGATTTTTTTACTCCAGTTAATTCTATAACCGGTGGAACAACATCTAACGTTGTATCAAATGTTTCTAACGAAGACTTTACCGAAAACTTAGTAAGTGAATCTTTTAATAACGCACAGGAAGTTACTACTGACGTAGCGGAAGTTGTTACCGATGTAAATCCAAATACTAGTCAAGCAGCTTATATGAAAAATTTAGAAAGAATAACTGGAAACGCACCAAGTGCTAATAATGCGGGAACTATTTTTTCTTTAGCAGAACAAGGTGTTGATTATGATATAAAATTTGATAATAATAACGCAGGAGAAGGCATTACCATTGATTTAGATGACCTAGAAAAAGTGAAAGCTTTCCGAAGAAGCCGATTAGGATTTGATTAATGCCACATAATGAAAATCACAATAACCAAGTAGACCCATATGCATATATGAAAGCTTACTCTGATGATTATAGCACAGGTCAAGCTTTTTCTGACATCGGATATGATGTTAATCAAGATTTTCTTAGTACAACAGATGAAGATAGTGGGCTTACATATCGTGATTTAATACCTGAGTATGACCCCTTTGAAGAAGAACGTATGCGTACTGAATTTGCACAGGGTGCTAGGTCAATGTATGAATCTACTGTTGGAGAACTTGCTGGGTTAACTGGACAGGTAAGACAGCAACAAGCTGCTAGTGGATTTATGGGTTCTGGTACTAGCCAACAAATGATTGGTGAAGCTAGAAGTGATTTGCAAAGCGGTTACGGTAGCGCTTTTGAAGGAGCTTTACTTGATTTAACTAGTGGTATACGTAGTCAAAGAACACAGTACCAAGATGATTTAGCTGAGTTACTGCAATCATTTGGTTCGGGTGCATTTGTACCTCAAGACGCTCCATTAAACTACGGCTCTGGTAACGACTTTCAAGCGGGAGCTAGGTTAGGAAATAGTGACTTTTTCTTTCCCGGAGAAGCAAGCGAAGGTGATACTATAAAAGCAGCTAATGGTATGAACTATGAATTTACAAGCGGAACTTGGTCTTTGATACAGCAAGAAATTGAAACAGGTGGAGGTAATGATGAGTTAGGTTCAGGCTTAGCTTCGGGTTCAGGAGAAGAAGGAACTTATAGTAATATTCCAACTGAGTATGTTGGAGATACAATAACAGTAGGTAGTAGTGTATATACTTGGAATAGTACTGCTGAACAATATGAATTGGAAATATAATCATGGGTAGATTCGATAGAATAGCAAGGGGTATGCGACCTAAAAGCTTAATAGATTATGCAAGGCTAGAAGAGCCTGACTTCTCTCCTAGTGGTAGTGAAATAGTAGCTGAGAGTTTTGAAAACGCTGTTAAAACTGCATCAGAAGCACTACTTCAAGGTAAGCGTGACCAAATGCAGTTTCAATTGCAAATGGAAGATAGAAATTTAAAGCGAGAACAAGTAACTGCTCAAACAAATTTAGCCCAAAAACAAGTAGATAAACAAGACGACCAGTCTTCTCTTGACATTTTAAAAGGTATAGACTTAGGGAATGAAGCTACAGTTCTTAAAGTAATAGGAGGTATAAAAGACGAAAATTTAAAACAAAATACTCTATCTGTTTATCAGCAAGAAATACAACCACTTAATAAAAAGAAAGACAAGTTAGAAGCAATTTTAAAAAATAAAAGTGTTCATGATATATTGAAAATTCCTAATGGCGTAGCTCAATTTGAAGATTATGTTGGTCTAAAGCAGAAACAAAATTCTTTTTTAGGAGTGCCATTAGACGATTCTATCCTTTTAAAGTATAAAGATTATAATGAATATAAAAATATATATGATTTGATTAACTCAGAAAAATTTCAAGGAGACTCAGGACTTGACGATGCATCTATGCTTGTTTTAAAAGGAACAGTAGGAGTTAATTTAGAAAAAAGATTACTCGATATGGTTTCCCTTAAAAACCCCGGTAAGTTTGATGATGATGTTAGTAAAGCAAATTTAGCAAATACTTTGGCGAAAATAAAAGTTCTTAATGACCGAAGAAATCGCAGTATAGCTGCTATGAGTTCAGCGTCAACTTCTATTAAGACAGCAGGCATTGACAATAATACAGTTGAAGCCTTAAGAGAAACAATAAAAAATAATAATACCCTACAAAATACTTTAGATTCACAGATACAAACACTCTATGACAGTATTAGTAACCCTAAAGTCGTAGATACAGAAACTCCTAAAGCAAAAATAACTAGAATATTAAATGAAGTAAATCCAACTACTGGATTAACAGAAAAATTTTCTGTTAACTATAGTGCTACTGGAGAAGAGTTATCTAGAACACTAATAACAGAAGACCTTGATGATGAAACTTTATCACAGCGCAAGGCTAGAGAAGCTAAAGAAGCAATGGAAGCTAAACAAAAAGCTGAGGCTGAAAGAATAAAAAAGAAAGCGGAAGCCTTAGTTAATAAAGCAGTTGAAGAACCATTGGCTGACACCACTACTCAAAGAAGTAAATACTCTAATCGTTTATTAACTAGTCCTAGAGATTTACCCTTAACAACTACGACTCAAGATACTATAGTAGAAGATGAAGTTGTATCTGAAGATGTAGTAGAAACAGAAACAACTAAAACAGTTCTTGATACTGTGGCTATGGAGACAATGAACGCTATAGAAAAAAGAAATCCTTTTGTTAAAAACTATAAACCTAAAGACATTACCAAAGACCAATTACTTAGAATTGCTAAGTCTGGAGAGTTAACCAATGAACAGTTAAATGCTGTTGCAGATTTTTTAACAGCTAATGCTGGTAAAGTAATAAAGCCAGCTAAAAACAATCGTGACTTAAGAGAATTAATTAGTATTATATTTTCAAAATAATAATGTCTAATGGAATCAATCAAAATGAAATAAACTTTGATAGTTTATTTGCTAATGTAAACTTTGAATCTGACGATAAATTAACACCCGAAACTACGCCAGCTACAGACTCTTTAGATAGCTTAGATAGCGTAGAACAAAATGAAATAAACTTTGATAGTTTATTTTCTAATATAGAATTTGAAACTGATGCTCAGTCTATAGATGAGTTGTTTAGCAATGTTGAGTTTGAAAGTAAAGAAGAAATTCCTAAGCTTGAAAACTTAACAGTAAATACTATAGATGAAAATGATAATTCTATACGAAACGAAGAACCTGAATTATTGCAACAACCAAATTTTGCTGAAAGATTTTTAGCTAATGTTGGAGAAGGTTTTAACCCTATTCCATCTGACCTTACGTCTCAATATAAACAACCAGAAACATTAAGTGAAACAGTAGCTACTTACAGTGGGCAAATAGTTGGTTTTGGTGCTGGACTATGGGCTACTGGTGGAATAGTAGGTGGTTTAAAAATTATAGGAACAGGAGCAAAAGCTACTAAAGCTTTAAAGACAGCTTCAGATGGATTTACTAAAGTAGAAAAACTACGTAAGCAAGCACGCATGGCAAAGTCATCTAAGCAAAGAAAAAGAATATTAAATAAAGCTGCTAGACAAGAAGAATTAATAGACGAGTCTTTATCCGCTGCTGGTGTAGTAAAAAATAATACGTTACTAGCTAAACAAGAATTTTATAAAAAATTTATTACACGTATTGGTGCTGATGATTATGGCGTAGGTAAGTTTCTTTCAAACGTAAAGCTTTTAAAAGGTAGCAGTGATGAGATGGCTATACGTGCAGCTAACGCACTAGACTTAGGCGTAACTAATATAGCCGCTTCTTCTATTATGTTTCAAAAAGCTATACCATTACGTGACGAAGACGGTGAATTAATTATAGCAGACCGTATTACAAAACCAATTATGGATGGTATGCTACTTAGTCTTGGGGGTATGCCACGTGTTCTTGGTGGTGGTAAGATAGGTAATCTAATAAATTTAAATAAAAAAAGTGGTAAGGCTATTGAGTCTACATTTGTATTTGGCACTGGCGTTGGGGCTAGTCAATTAGGTCTTGGTATTCAAGGAGAAGGTGAACGCACACTTACTGACAACTTACTAGACGGTGCTATATTTACAGCGGCTCATTATATAGGTGTTGGAGCTGACAATATCAGGGTTAAACAAGCCGTAAAAGAAGGTTTGAGTGGTGCTATTAGTGACCCAAAGGTTGCAAAAAAAATTAACCAAGCTATGAATAACGATGCTCTTGATAAGGTTAGATTGTATTTGTCAACAAAAAGACCAGAGTATTTACGTAGAAGATTTATAGGTAAGAAAAATCCTAAAGATGTAATACAAATGACATCTGTAAAAGAAACTAAAAACGGACAACATATTGTTACATTTACTCACTTAAGAGGTGACGCTAAAAATACAAGTGGTGAATTTCAAGGGGTGAGTAGACAAGACGCATTAAAAAAATTCTATACTAATTATAGAAGCGCAATGCCTACAGCTAAAACTTTTTCAAAAAGATATATGGAAAAAAATCCAAACACTCTTAAGACCGGTCTTCAATTACAAAAAAGAAATCCAGATGCTTACATTGAACATCAAAAACTTGCAAATAAAGTATTAAAAAAAGAAGAAGAACTTGGTATAGGTAAGAAAGAATCTTATTTGTTAAAAAGAAATGCATTTAAAAAATCTTATGGCAATGTTAATAAGATGACAATGGAAGAGCTGTCAACGTATGATGATATGTTACGTTCAAATAAAGACTTTAAAGATATACGTAGAGCAACTCTTGATAACGTAATGCCTTTTGAATTACCAAATTCTTTTTTTGAAAACAAGAAAAATTTTGGAATGGTAAAAGAGTACACATATTCATTTGAAAAAAATCTTCAATCGTTTGGTGCAGCTGGTGCTGAATTATCAAAGCGTGTTGTACAGTATGCTGACTTAAAAAATATAACACGTGGTCAATTTGATACATTTATAAGCGAAACAAAAAGTGAGTTCTTGCCTATTTTTAACAAGACTAAATACTTTGATAGTATAACCTCAATTTTAGATGACTCAAAGCTAAAGTTAATAGCTGATGATGCGACGGCTGGTAAAATAAAAGATAGTAAAATATTAAAAAAACGTGTAAGAGATTTCTTTGATGAAACATTTATAAGTTTAGCAAGAGAAGATGTTAAGATACAAACATCTATGAACAAGTTTAGTCCTGTCTTACAACTCTACGATAGTAAAGGTAAACTAATAAAGGTATCAGATAAATCATTTGACAATGGAGACGTTCTTAAAATTTTAAGAAAGAAAGGAAAGTCTGTTTTTGATTCAAGTAATAAAAAAGTTACAGTTGATGTTGAAAAATCATTAAGTAAATCAGCTTATGTTGAAAATTATGTTCCACGTTTCTTATCAGAAAAAGGAAAAAAGTTATTTGAAAAAGACAGAGAAAGTTTTAGGAAGAGTTTAATAGCTGCTACTACAGAATTTAATAAAGGTAAGAAATTAAAATCCACTGAAATTGATGCTATAGTTGGGGCTTATTTACAATTTGGTGATACTAATAAACCTTTAGGTATATTGAATACTAGAAAAATTGATATACCTCCATATATGTTAATTGAAAAAGGTAGTAATAAACTAATACAAATTGACGAGATACCTCACATATCAAGTTTTAAAAAAGGAATGACAGTTCAAGATGTAGATGGTCAATCAAAAGTTATTGGTGATGTAGTAGAAATATATGAAAAAGATTTTGGAAATATAATACGTTCATATGCTAAACAAGTTTCTAATTCCACAGCTTTATTTAAAGCTTTTGATGAAAAAGGTTTTAGTGGAAAAACAGTACAAAGTTTATTAGGCAAAATAGATAGACAGGCTGGTACAGAACAAGCTAACTACGTAAAAAGTTCTTTAAAATTATTACTTGGCGGAGAAAAATCAACACCCTTTGCTAGGTTGATGGGAAAAGGAACAAAGGCTACAGCTAATCTTTACTTATCTGGTGGTAGTGCTGCTTTAAAAAATTATTTAACCGGTACAACGCAAAACGTAACTAGTTTTGGTGTAAATAATTTATTTAAATCTTATGGAAATATGGTTGCAAACCCAAAACATTTTAAACAATTAACAGATGAAGTGGGTGCAATAAGTCGTAATGTTGACGAGCTTGCATTTACATTTGAGAGCTTACCGGGTAAAGCTTTTTCTTTATTATCTGCTCCATTTAGAGCAGTAGAAAGATTAAATAGGCGTGCGTCTGTTGCTATTACTGATGTAGCTATGAGAAATTCACTTGAAAATATTACTAAAGCAAAAGGATTTAATAAACTACGTAGTGTAAAAGCTTCACGTCAAGACTTAAAAGATGGTATGTTTTTTTCTGATGAAGATATAGACTATATGATTGAAGCCGTAAAGAAAAGAAAAAGATACGGTAATAAAGCTTTTTCTCTTGCTGTTGAAAACGATGGAAAGTTTAGAGATATTTACAAACGTGGTCTTTATAAATCTCAAGCTGCTACTCAAGGGGTTACTCAACTACCTTACATACCCACTTGGATGGCTTCGGAAAATAAAAAGTGGGCAACTTTATTTTATAGAACTGCGTATAGAGTAACTGAAAATACATACAACAAAGCATTAGTTCCTTTTGTTCGTGATGGAAATCCATTTCCATTTTTAACATACGCTTCTGGCTCTGCTGTATCTGGTAAAGTGTTATATGATTTGTACTATGGTCATATACTTGGAAAAGATTTAACCGATACTAACTTTAAAAAAGTTCCTTTGCAATATTTTGATTACGCAATACGTGGTGAAGCTTTAGGTTTTTTTGGAAATATGTTTGATGAATATGGTGACGCTGCATCGGCTTACGTTCCAGTGCAAGTAGAGGTAGCCTCAGAAATAATTAACACTGCTAAATCCTTAGTTGAAATTCAAGACCCTAAAATTTTAGTTGACTGGGCTAAGAAAAATACGCCACTGTATTCTCAAGCTATACAGGCATATAAAAATTACAATAAAGATGTATCTGAAAAATTTGCAAAGCAAGAAAGATTGCAAAGTCAATTCTTAGATGCATATCCACAGTTTGCACCCTTTGAAAGTAGAAGTGGATTAGAGGGTATACTACAAAAAGGAAAGAAGAAATCAAGTCCTTTTTATTTTGAGTTACTTGGAGAGTCTTTAATTCAAGCAGACACAAAAGAGGGAATAGAGCGTTTTAAAAATGACTTTATTAAAACAAGAGCGTTTATGGAAGTAAACAAAGCAAAGCTAGAAACTGAAAAAGGAAAATCTTTTTACCCAAACATAGTACGTCAAGAAGTAATAAAGTCAATTAAAAAAAGTATGTCTACTAGGCTTAGACCTTATCCTGAAAGTTGGGATAAGTATGACAGGACAGGTGATAAGTTTATAAATAAGTATATGAAAAGTTTAAAACCGGAACAGAAAAAAAATGTAAAAGAACTTCTTGTGTTGTGGGAAAATAGAATGAATTTACTTGACAATACAGTAAGAGACACATACCTTGATTATTATGCTTTTTAACTATCTCTCCATATATATCTTATAGGTAATAAGACAGCTTGAGATTGCTTATTATCTCCAACAAATTGAACCTTAGCTTTCTTTTGCTTAACTAATTTTTTTATACGCATCTTTAAAAACTCAACAGGTACAACGATAGTACCAACTACGTTACCATTGTCTGTTAGTACGTGACACCATGTCTCTGCATCAGTAATACTTATACCGGACTTCTTACCTCTACATCTTATCTCAATTACTATGTTACCTGTACGTTTCCAAGTATCACGCTCTGTTTTAACCTCTACCTTTCCGCCTGACTCGAATACTTTTAGTATATAGTCTTCTCCAATACCACCAAATTCTAAGTCTAAATCAAAGTTAAACTTTTTATAATCTACTTTAGGCATATAAGTTTCCGTATGTATATAGAGAGATATGAGTACTCAAACCTTGACCCACCTTTTCCTTACCTCATCATAGTGGTATCCCCGTTTGCGGAAGGCTATGATGTTGACTTCTTTGACGTGCTTTCTCCTCTTACCGTTATTCATATCGAGCCAGCACTCGCTTAAATTCTTAACCCTAGTATCTAAACCACCCATTGCACCACAAAACGTATGTTCTTTCCATAGATAATCTTCATGGTCGGGGTCATACATAGACTTAGTTGCCATTGGACATACCTTATCTTTCACTTCACAGTAATCAAACATAGAGGCTACGTACTTTTAAGTGCCAACCCTGAATCAATTTGCCATTCTCTTTTTGATTCATTTTACGCAGCCTCTAATTATTTTACACATCTGTCGCATATAACTCTCATCTTTCCATATGTTGGAAAATCATTATAGTATTCACATCTATTGTTTCTATCTTCTTTTATAACTTCCCATACAAGTTTACAAGCCGGACAAACTTTAAGTTTTTTATCTGTCTTTCTAGCATCCCATCTATGTAGTTTAGTTAGGAATATATCACGTACCCTAGATTGATTGCTTACTTTTTTAAAGTTATGAAACTTTGGTGGGTGATTTTGTTTCATGTCATATCCTTAACGTAAAGTAGGGTTACATATTTTAAATTGGGAATTGGGAATAATCCCAATATTTTTATAAAATAAATACACAACCCTACATACGTTTATTGCGGTCATTAATTAAAAAGGAGCGTCTTCTTTAATACTAATCTTTAAAGATAGATAACTCTCACCTTTTTTTGATTGATTAGACCAAGCAGAAATACGATAGTCTTTGCCGCCAACATCTAATACACCTGTCATGTCGGGTTGAGTATCCTTTTCCTTTCTATTGTTCTTGAACAAAGCACCCGAATCGGTGTTGTCATATCCTTCACTAGGCATCTTGCCTCCTTGTTTTTTTTACGTTAGTGTAAGGCGATATTCTTCTATCGCCTATCCAATAGTTAATATTAGTAGGGTCTTTGTATGGTGTCTCTATAAACTTACACAGAACACTTCCATTGTTTTGACTAATAACCTTACCAACTAATCCTGTTGTCGTAGAAAAAAAGTCACCTTCTTTTATTGACTTTAAAAACCTATGACCCTTGTATGGTCTTTGTTTTGTTTTTGTGTTTATCTTTTTCCTAGCCATTCTCTTACGCCATTGTTTATTACAGCAACTACCACCATACATATTGCAAAGCTAATAGATAGCATCAATACTCCTGTGCTAAAAACTGTAAAGTTAATTATAAAATTAGCTACGTTAAATATCATCATATGGAAACTCCTCATAGTCCTCTGCAAATCTGACTTTTGTTTTTTGATTATTCTTAGGTCTTTTAATAGCTAAGGAAATACCCCAACTACCATCTTTTTTTCTATTCCTAAAGTAGAATACCCTATCCTTGTAAGGAACTGCTATTACATCTGCATCCGTTTTCTTTACTCTGATTTGAATTGATGAATTTGTTCTCATATATCCATGATTTTTTACCTGTATTGTTACGGGTATATCATCTATTAATATTAATAAGTCAATTGTTTTATCATCAACACAGGGTTCGTAAACATCTATACCCCTTTTAAGTAAATTTATAATTACTAAATTTTCTCCTATAGTACCCTTTCTAACCGTAGATAATTTCACTACTTCTCTAACGTTCTATTCCTTCTGCTGATATATCCATCATATCTATTGCATCAATATCTACACCAAGATAATCAACTGTTATATTTAATAACTCCTTAACATCAACATATAAAATACCCTCTTTAGCTATCTTAGCTTGTATTTTTTGTAGTCCTTCCTTGTATTTATTTCCTTCTTTTATTCTTATCATCTCTATCGCAAGATAAACTGTCATATCTAAAGCTTCTTCCAATGCTTCCTGTACCCATTCTCTTCCATCGTGCGGGTCTATCTCGCTCTTATACTTTCTCTTGCCCTTATCAATACGCTCTTCAATTAACTCGATAACTTTTTTATTCATTATTTTCCTTAGCATCCTTTACTAACTTCATCATAAGTAAGTATCTTTCAAGGCTAACAACCATCATAGGTTCTAACCTATCGCCACGTATAATAACCCCAACTTCTTGTTTCTCGGGTATAATATACTGAGGTATTCTCTTTTTTCTTTTACACCCGTAATAATCACCCTCTATTTCTACGTCACCTTTTTCATGGTTAGCGCCACCCCTGTCTCGGTTGAATGATTCAAGTTCAAAACCACTACACATCCTAACTGTTTGGCGTTGTAACTCTGCACCACGTACACGATTTCTTCTGCCACGTTTTATATTAATCGCAGACTTTACACGTTTCTCTTTCATATGATTCCCCTAGATTCTTTATGTTATCAACATCTCTTAGACTACTCTCTTCAATTTCTATATCCCTAAGTATCTTATTAAGACCTTTAGACATTTCGATTTCGTCAGGCGAGCGATATTGTTTGTTGTTCAGAATTGCGCTGTACGCTTTCAGAGCTTGTATTATTATCTTTGTTTTCTTCTCGTTTACTTTCATTTACATGAGCCTCTTCCATTTCATAACTATCTGCAAGTGCAATTGAGTGATGGTCGTATATCTTGCACTTGTCTCCAAGTACACCTAACTCTACCACGCCTGTCTTGCCATACCTATTTTTACCAACAACTATATCAATACCATACTCACCATTTTTTGAACCGGCTTCTAGGTATCTCCATTCATAATACATAAACAATATTGTTTCAGCATCATGCTCTATCGAACCACTCTCACGTAGGTCTGATGGTATAGGTCGTTTATTAGGTCTATCCTCGCACTTTCTATTTAATTGCGACACAAGTATCGCACACATATCATAAGACTTACATAGCATCTTATACTCTTTCATTATAGCATCTGTACGTAGACGTGGGTCTTCAACGTGACGTAACGTAGCTAAACCTATGTAATCATCAACAACTACATCGGGTCTTATCTGACGTATCAAAGCAACAGTTGATTCAAAGTCGTTACTTCTGTCTTTCATAATAAGATTGTCTCCGTATTGTTTAGATAGTCTTTCAGCTGTATTACGTATGTCTTGTTCATCATTACTGTTAAATGTTCCCGTTACTACACGTGAGTACGATACTTGAGACGAGTCTGCTACTAACATTTTCTGCATCATAGATGAGTTCTTCATCTCTCTGTTAAAAACAAGCACCTTATAACCTCGTTGAAGTAATGAGTGTACTAAGTTAATAGCCATAGTACTTTTAAAATGCCCGGGTCTACCTGCTACGACAGTAATTTCACCACGCCTCATGCCACCAACCATATTATCTAATCTATTATACCCAAACCTTATAGTGTTGTCTAAGTTTTTCATATCCTTGATTGCGTTTGCCATAGTATCTTCTAGGTCAAAGCTATCATCTCCATGTATAGATAGTATATCTCCTATTGTGCTATGCAACTTTGATAAGTTATCAGCCGTGTCTTTATTTGAAACACCAATACTCTCTTGTATTTTATTTGCAATAAGAGAAAGATTTCTTAACTGATACTTTTCATATATGTTTTTTGCATACTGAACCGCATGACTTGGCGTAGTCATATGGTCAAAGTAAGTAATAATATCTGACACAGGAGTACCCGATGGACTATCTCTATTTTCTAACTGAGATTTAATAGTAGTTAAATCAATAGGCACACCACTTTTATGTAGGGAAACAATCTTATCCCACACTACAGAATTAAAAGTATTATAAAACATAGATGACTTTACAATTGGTGTTACTCCATCTATCTTCTCATTGTCGGTTAGCACACAGGCAATCAAAGCTTGTTCAGATTCAATTGCCTTTTGATTATTTAAATTACTAAGTTTCTGAATCTTGTCTAACGTCATTTGCATCTTCCCATTTACTATGTAGTGTTGCTACCTTATTTGCCAACCTTCCATAGTTTGATTTGTAATCATCTTCCTGTACGTCTATAAGAACAGACTTTCCCGATACTCTTTCAAGAGTTAACTCCGGAAGTCTTTTTAATATTCTCTTATCAACCTCAACGGATTCAAGTGGTATATCTAACATATCTAATATTCCTTTATATATAATATTACCACGACTACTCTTGTTGTGCATACTTGAGGGGTCACTTCTGAATCTCCATATACCCTTGTCACCAATGGTCACACCTTTATACTTACCCTTAGCTATTTGATACGTTGGCTTATATAAATCTGCATGAACGTTTTTCCTAGTTATTATATCTTGTTTAGTTAAGTCTATAATAACTGCCGGGTAAGTACCGTTATCTACTACAACATCATCTTCTTCTACATACCAAGCATCTTTGTTAGGGTCTTCGCCCATTACAGAATCTATGAAGTCATTCTGTAACTTGTCACCCATTTGTATTACCCTCTACTTCTAGCTGAAGTTTGCCTTTATGCTTAGAAATCTTTTCCAATGAAGACTCAAGATTGTCTTGTGATATAGCACCTTTTTCTAAAGCGTGAGTAACTTTAACGTAGAAGTCATCAGCCTTTGGTATACCTTTTAAGGCTTCCTCTACACATTTTTGTACGTCAAGTTCTAACTTGCTTTCTTCTTGCTTATCTTTCTTGTTACTCACCTTACTATACTTACCCTTAAGACCGGTAACATATTTATTATCATCAAACTTTCCCATGAATACGTCAGCATTAAAACCTAGCTTTGAAAAACCCTTAGTTAATGCATCAGTAGCCACCTTCTTAAAGAAGTCATCATCTACTCTATTGTTATTTACGTATCGTATTGATGAATGTATAGGTATATATTGTTGTTCACCTTTACTGTTCATGTACCATAGTGTAGCTTGATATATAACTAGTCCTACATCTTCCCACTTCTCTATGTGTTCTGTCTTCACACCCCAACCTGTACCCATAGCACCAAAGATTTCAGTGGCTTTCATTAGTTGTGATTGCGCTCCAATTGCTGTAAAACCACCACGTTGATTTACTGTTTTAGTAAACTGAGGGTCGGTTTCGCAGACACTATTCCATAATGACATATTGTCATTTACTTTCTTAGACATACGTTCCTCCTTTTTAGAAGTTGTCTTTTATACCACCGCCACACACTTCAAAGAACTGACAGTACTTATCGTTGCACTCCCATTCCTCAGCAGGCGATGAACCTAACTGTAGTGGTGGTGGTTTGTTTTCTTTTTTAGATTTTGTTATTGTTTTATGTGCATTACTCCAATACTCTTCTGCTTTATCAATGCAATCTAAATCAAGTTCATACTCTCTCATTCTAGAGTTGTCCTTGTTATAAAATACAAGTACGAGTCCATTTAAAAACCCATACTTTCTTTTAAACCATAGACCATACGTTCCAAGTTGAAGTCCATAGTTCTTACTAACTTCTTTTGGATTTGCATTACGTCCAAACATTAATCTCCAACGCCAAGAGTTACACGTTTTTATATCATACAGTATACCATTCTCTAGAAAACCGAGGTCAATAAAACCACGTACGTTTAGGTCATCTAATCGCAGTTCGTTCTCTATAAATATAGGTAGTCCGTTCTGTTGAGCGTATAAAGCTACCGCTTCTTGTATGTCAGTATGAACTATCTCACCTAAGCGAAATAATCTATACGTATTAATGTCTCTTGGGGGTTCTTCTGTTTGTTTGACTGAGCCGAAGTAGTGCTTTCGTAAGCACATACCGGATGCAGATGAGTGATACCAAGACTCGTTACCTAAGTAACGACCTTTTACTTTCTTATCATTCTCATCACTTATAAAAGAGTCATAGATACCCTGTACAGATATTGGATTACTCTGCTTTGGTTGACTCATCTACGTCCCTCTCTACTAAACCAAGTGTCTTAGCGTAGTGTGTATCAAGATGTTCTTCTATTACTTCGTTTAATTTATCTTGAACAGGTAGTCCATTTACAGTAGCGAGAACCTTTAATTTCTTCCAATTCTCTCTGTTTGCTCTGAAGGACGTGACAATAGAGTCTACATTGACTTTATTTTTTATATTATTACTTAATATCTTATTTGTTTTTTGCATTACGTTCCTTTTTTTATTAATATGTGTATTATCTATAACGTAATTAATGTATACTTTTATAAGTAAACAAATTAATTAACATAACATACGTTATTATTATAATATATATTTAATACTATCATATAACTATATAATATACACATAAAATTTTTATAACTCAAGTACATTTTTATCTTTTAATACTACAACAATACTAGAAATGTAAAATTAATAGTTTTATTTCCCAGCCCGCTGCTGGAAATTTAATCCAGCAGGGAATCAACACGGGAAAAACTATTTAAACCGCTTGAGTCGTCAACTTTTATAGGGTTGTCGTAATCAATAACGATATTACCGGAGTTATTTTTAAATGTATAGTTTATTGTACCGGACTTTCTTACGTCACCATGTCTAAAGTCATACTGGAACACTAGTACTTCTTCTTTCTTCTGTTTAGCTATACCACTATGAAGTATCTCTTCAATCTCTTTATCACTCATGTTTTTTGGTACTTTTGTCATGTAAGCCTCGGTAACTAAAACGTAAGCAACTGTATTTGATTCTTCTAAGAAGTTTTTAAATACTTTATATATAACTTCCTTGTCTTCCATTGAAAACAAATCAGTAAAGTCTGCTATCTTTTCGATACCATTCTTTTGATATATAAAAGCAGTAGGTAGGTGTGATGAATGACTTAATAATAAAGATTGAGCCATTGGTATTATTTTATTTTCTAAATTAAACATAAACGTTTCAAATTTCATATGTATATCCTATGCTAATGCAGAATCTTCGTCAATTAAACGAGTCATTGACTTAGATACTGCTTGTTTTTGTTCTTCAATAGTATTATATATCCTATTTCCTGTTAATTTTGTAGGAATATCTATGTATCTATCGTAATCATTATTCTTTTCATCGTCTTCGCAATCATGAGTAGATAAAAACTTTTTAAATTCTTTTATCTCTTTCTTTACAGAGTTAATAACTTTCTTATCCTTCTCTTTGCCTGACATAACGTTATGAATTATCAAAGCTTTTAAATGAAAATTACAAAACTTAATAACAAACTCAGTTAACTCTGCATCCGGAGCAAATTGCTTTTTTATATTGGGTCTATCTTCCATGTATATTCTTACCTTATCAAGATAGTCTGACCTAGCAACGTTATAATCTTCAATATCTACGCTCTTGTCTAACATCGTAGACATATCATCATGCAGACTTGTCATATCAGATAGTTTATCTTTTGAAAAAGAACACTTCTTTCTTAATTTCATTTACTTACCTTCCCTTTTTTTGTTTTTTTAATTACCTTAGTATAGTTTTCTTTTAAGTCGCTACCTTCATCTTCGTAAGGTTCACAATGCTCTAAGCAACTAGAACATATGCTTGTATATTTAACTTTAACTTGACAACAATCGCTAACAATCATAGGTACTACCTAAAAACTTGTTATGGTTTGTATCAAATCACTACTACCATATACTTTTTTACGATACTCTAGTACGTTATCTCTAAATGTTTTTGAAGTATCAAATGTTTCAGTTACATCAGCACTGTGTTCATCTTTATAGTAACCTCTACTGTCGCAACACTCACCACATATAGCATAGCTACCAATTAATACACCGCCCATACTTTCTTCTCCGTAGTTGCAAAAATCGCAAGCCACTACGTCACCATAGTTTGTTGTTTCACTATTCATTACGTTCCCCTTTTTTATTTAGTTTATTTTGAAAGTCTTTCAATGCACTGTCATAGTTATCACTTAAATACTCAGCGCCTATACGTAATCTTTGTATGTATTTAAAATTGTAAACATCATCATCATTCTTGTAAAGTATTTTTAATATATTATTATCTGTACTGTTATGTAACTCTTCACATTCAGTTATTAAATTCTGCAATTCTTTTATTCTTTTAGATAGCATACGTAAAGAATAAATAGCATCTGTTAGTGTAACTAATGTGGATTTATTATCCATACCCTGTTTACATATATGTTTTATACGAATACTTTGTGCCTTACATTGTAATATTTTCTTATCAAGTAGTTTAAGTTTTTTTATCTCTGACTTAAACTCATCACCAAATATTCTACTCATCTCATATCCCTTACTGCTTGTATTAATTGTGATACGTTACAACACTCATATATTTTTACTTGATGATTGTATCTTTTACTTATACCATTTAAATAAGATTGATTCTGTTCATATGTATACTCTTCATGGTAGCTACGTTGATAAAACCAATGCAAGTCATTATGTTTATACGAAGATTGAATACTTCTAGTAGCATCGCTATCACCAAAATATATAATTGTTCTATTCTGAAATCCATTCCATAAGTAAGTATAATCAAGTTCATCACGTTCTAATGCTCTAAACTTTTTAATCCTTGAATCATATACACTGTGTACGTATCCATTAGGTGCATCATAAATTTCTATATCATCAAAGTTTGCTGACTCAGTAGCTATTTTACTGTAGGTTTTTGCCATCCTACTACACGAAGGACTACTATCTAGCATCAGTACTAATCTTTTCTTTTCACGTGAGTACTTACAATCTGTTATAACCTTCTTAGATATACGTCTAAACATTATCTTTTCTATATCCCACTTATCAGAGCCTTGAATCTTATCACCCATACGTTCTTCTGCTATCTTACTAAACATAAGAGATAGATTAGAACCTAGTTTTCTATTACGTAAACTTTCGTAATCAAAACTTCTAGGTGCTTTATCAAGATTACCTTCACGTTTTTCAGATAAACTCCAACCACGTCTTAGATGTCCTTTACTTTCGTATTCATTATCATCTAACTCTTCCACGTCAACTTGCTTTACACGTGAGTTTTTCACTACCTTACTAGGTATTTTCTTAATAAGGTTACTAGTCTCTACGTTGACCTCGGGTTTTAATTCTTCTAATAAATTAACAGGTGAAACTGGAGCAGATTTCTCTGCCCCCGTTTCTGTTTGCGAACTACTACGTGGATTAGACGTATTGCTTTTACTATTATCTGAATCAACCTTCCATTTAGACCACTTAGGTATTGTTCTTAACATAATACATCCATTGTTTTTGACCTTATAGTACGTAATTGGTCTGCAAAAACAAACATATCAGACAGATTATTACTATCCTTCTTAGGGTCTAACATAAACGTAGTTCTATCATAACAATTAATAGCGTACATATTGTAGTTTGGATTTAATTGATTCACAAGTACTCTTGATGAATACATTTCCTTCCACTTACTTCTGTCGCACTTATTAAAGTGTGATTTATCTACGTTAATAAACAACGGTATGCGATTTCCAAAGCTACCTAATCTCTTTTGTAATAAACGTATAGCTTTTTCTGTATTAGAAACAGGTGCATCTTTTATTACTATATCAGATTTGTAGTTTGGAGTCCCAACTTTATGCCAACATCGTACAGTAGCATAACCTAAGTCATATGTAGTGGTACGTTTAGTTTCTTTTATTGTTACATCACTACAAGTAACTGCATTACGATGGCTTGCAGAATCATCCGTGTTTTTATTTATACCCATTACTGAGACATTAAGATAATCCTTACTAGCACCAAGTCTACGTATATGAACATACATTGAATCATCTACGTTACCTTCTACTATAGAGTGATGTATAGTATTTATTGGTACATATTTAACTCTTCTAGTAGTGGGATACCACAATGCATTTAGTACGTGTTCACGTAAAGTTTCTAGCATTTTAGTAGGAACAATAAACTCACATCCATTATCTGTTACCCACCTCACGTTGGTTTCAAACTGAGTACCACCTCTACTACTATAATACCTAAATATTATTTCAGTATCAGTGCCTTTTCTTATCGTAGAATCAGATGAATTAATGAAATTTATTACGTCATCTTTATCTACGAATGGCTCATTGAAAACAATAACACCATCTGACTTTTTCATACGGTTAAACTTAGACCAATCAGTAACAATCTCCATTAAGTCATACGCTTTACCACGCTTAATAGAAGTGTTTGTTATTTTATTCCAACCGAGAAAGTAAGGTACACTTACTTCGTCACCATTTTCTTCAGCTTCTAAAAACGCAGATGTATATGCATCTTCATTACGTTTTATATCTACGAATACATCACTGTCATCCTCGTTACTACATTCAAATGATGTATCAAACTTACGTAGCTTCATCATCTTAGGCATGAATCCCTGTTTTACTTCACCGGATTCATTGATAGATACAGGATTATCAAAGTAATCGTTATCAAGTTCCTTACTGAAACTTTTAGCTTTATCTTTTTTCTCGTTATTATGATCGTCATGTATTTGTTTTTGTAGCGCCAAGTGATTACGTTCGTTCTTAGTAACGTTAATATAAACAAGGTCTTGCCAATCAGCATCTTTACTTTGTTCAATAAACGTTATCCAATCATTGATTAAATCACATAACTCTTGTATCGTAGCAGGTTTATCCATTGTACTTCTAATAGATGTATCATACAACTTTAATACAGGTTCAATTAAACTACTTGCAACTGCACTGTCCTTGTACTTACTCTTTAGTACGTTGGCTACTAGACTAACAGGTAGATGTTCTACCTCTATTACTTTAACACGTCTAAGTAATGGCTCTGATACATCACGCTCATTATTAGACGTAAAGAATATGATTAGATTATCTAGGTTAGCTTGATACTTCTGACCGCTTACACTTATACGTCCTGTCTGTAAGAAATCAAGGAAATAAGAGTCGCTACTTATTCTTGTCTTATCCCACTCATCAAGTAAGAGTATTACTTTCTTATCTTTAGACTCACGTACTGCACATAGCAGTTCAGCGTCTATAGATTTTATACCGGACTTGGTATTCTCATCCGGTACGTGTTTTCGTACAAACTCATCCCAATCCATACCTTGATACGCTTGTTTTACGTACACGTTACATCCTAGTACGTTACCTAGCGTTTCGGGTAGAAAGGATTTGCCTGTTCCGGCTTGTCCAATAAGCATTGTTATAGACATAGGTTTCTTACGTAAAGCACAGTAGATGCTATCAGCAAATTTATCTGTGCATAAGTAACCGTTATCTTTCAATGACTTATGGAAAGACTGTACGTCAGTTTGTTTAGACATACGTTCCTCCATCTGTTATGTAGTTTCGCTTTTTAGTTAATGGATGTATGAAGAACCATTGGTTCTTATCTGTATCAAGCCATACGTAAGGTATGTCTTGCTCTTCCGTCCATCCAAATTTTGAATAGTATTCACTATCTTTACGTAGAAGGTTGGCTCTGTGTGATTGATGGAATCTCTTATCACCTAGCCACGTTGGATACTTTACTTCAGTATCTATAATCTCATACCCCATAGTATGACGAAAGCCACGTAGTAACCACAGTTCAGTGTTTACGTTAAAGTATTCTTGTAGTGCAGTCTCATGACCTCGCCACATATGTACTATGGGATGATTGGCGTACCCTTTCTTGTCTGTACGTTGTAATAATATATTAAGAATGTGATATGTTTCACTTCTTTGTTTACCGAGTCTCTTGTTATCTAATACGTTAAGTGACTCTTTGAAATCTTTATATGGTAAAAATGTTTGCACGTTAAGCGTGCCTCTTTGGAGTAGACAGAGCCACATACTGATGCGGTAGTATGGATTGACTCTGCCTACTGTCACAGGCTAGGTATACGTTCAGAATTGTAGTTGTGAGTGCGTACACTAAACTAGCCTACTTACTGTGACTACTATAATAAATAGCATGATTATAACATATAGGAAATCACTACTATCTATGTAGTTCAGTACGTCTTTGATTTTATCTATCATCTCTTCAGTTTGAATGACTTACTTGTATGAGCATCTTTATAATGTTGTACGTTACCATTACTGTTTTTTACATACCATTCATGGTTACGTTGGTACACATAAAAGTCTAAGTCATACAGTTCTGATGCTTGATTCATACGTCTCTTTGTTGTAGTAGTATTCCAACCACCAGTATTAAGTATTACGTTACCATCATTACTTTTCTTTAGTATTATTGTATTATGATAGCGAACGTTAACAGTACCATCATCATCTACTTCTATCTTAGTAGCTACTTTACCACGTTGCCACTCTCTTTCTTTTTT
>TARA_R110002020_G_scaffold36409_24_pt1 | contig 23453 bp, 20 predicted proteins | sample TARA_R110002020 | Tara Oceans TARA_R110002020 (sample SAMEA4396489) | marine metagenome | biome: Westerlies Biome; feature: [MES] marine water layer (ENVO:01000295) within the mesopelagic zone...; material: water (ENVO:00002006), including particulate matter (ENVO:01000060) such...
CGCCGACGCGATCGAACTGCTGGTTCTGCGCCGGCAAGGGTCGTTGTCGGAAGACCGGGCCCCGAAGAACCCGTACTGACTTATTCGACCATTTCCACGACCACGAGGTCGCGTTCGGAGGCGTTCTTCGCGTGCGAAAGAGCCTCCTGGTATTCGGGGGAGTTGTAGCAATCCACCGCCGCCTCGACACTGGGGAACTGCGCCACGACATTGCGGGCGCGCTCGCGACCCTCAAGCTGCACGTAGCGCCCGCCGCGGACAAGGAACGTCCCGCCATGCTTGGCGATGGCGGGGCCCGCCAGTTTCGCGTATTTGCCGTAGCTTTCTTCGTCCGTCACGTGGACATTGGTGATCCAAAGAGCGCCCATCATTTCTCTCCCAGTACTATTTCCGCGGCCGCGATCGCCGCATCGGCGGCCGTTGCATCCGGCCCGCCGCCCTGCGCCATGTCGGGCCGGCCACCGCCGCCCTTGCCGCCCAGCTTTTCGACCGCCGCACGGACGAGGTCGACGGCCGAGATCCTGTCTTTCAGGTCATCCGTGACGCCCGCCGCAACAGCCGCCTTGCCGCCGGTATCGGCGATCAGCAGCACCGCGCCCGTGCCCAACCGCGTCTTGTGTTCGTCGACGAGCGGCGGAAGGTCCTTGCCCGTGACGCCGGTCAGCACCTGGGCGAGGAACGGCACGCCGTTCACGTCCTTCGCTTCGGGCGCGGCCTGACCGCCGCCCGACATCGCCACCTCGCGACGCAATTGCGCGACCTCGGCCTGCAGCGCTTTGCGTTCCTCCAGCAGGGCCTTCACACGCTCGGGCACCTCGGCCACGCCGGATTTCAGGACCGATGCCGCTTCGGCCAGCCTCTCGCCCTGACCGGCCAGGTAATCCAGGGCCGCCTGCCCGGTCAGCGCCTCGATCCGGCGCACACCGGCGGAGGACGCGCTGTCGGCCACCGTCACGAAGGCGCCGATATCGCCCGTCTGTTTCACATGGGTGCCGCCACACAGTTCCAGCGAATAGGTCGCCTTGTCTGCGCCCTTGCCCGAGCCCGGCTGCATGCCCATCGACACCACGCGGACCTCGTCCCCGTACTTCTCTCCGAACAGAGCCTGCGCGCCGATCTCACGCGCGTCGTCGGGCGCCATGATCCGCGTCTCGACAGGGGCGTTCTGCCGGATGAAGGCATTCACGTCGCGTTCGACCTTGGCCATCTCCTCGACCGTCAGCGCCTTGGCGTGGGAGAAATCGAACCGCAGACGGTCCTGCGCATTCAGCGAGCCGCGCTGCGCCACGTGATCGCCCAGCGTTTCGCGAAGCGCTTCGTGCAGCAGGTGCGTGGCCGAATGGTTGGCGCGGATGGCGGTACGGCGGGTGTGATCGACCTCCAGCATGGCCGGTTCGCCGCTGGCAATTTCGCCCTCGGTCACTTCGGCCATGTGGATGAAAACGCCCGCCGTCTTCTTGGTGTCGGTGATCGTGGCCGTGCCGGTATCGGTCTTCAGCACGCCGGTATCGCCGACCTGCCCGCCGGATTCACCGTAAAACGGCGTCTGGTTCAGGGCGATCTGGACCGTGGCGCCCTTGCCCGCCTTGTCGATCAGCGCGCCGCCTTCCACGATGGCCACGATCTGGCCCTCGGCCGTCTCGGTCTCGTACCCCAGGAAATCGGTGGCGCCGTGTTCGTCGGCCACGTCGAACCAGACGGTCGCATCCGCCGTCTCGCCCGAACCGGACCACGCCGCGCGGGCCTTGGCCTTCTGTTCGGCCATGGCCTTGTCGAAGCCATCGGTATCGACCGCCCTGCCCTTTTCGCGCAGCGCGTCCTGCGTGAGGTCGAGCGGGAAGCCGTAGGTATCGTAAAGCTTGAACGCCGCCTCGCCCGGCAGGTTCGCGTCCCCGGGCAGGCCGGCCAGTTCATCGTCCAGCAGTTTCAGCCCGCGGTCGAGCGTCTGCTTGAAGCGGGTTTCTTCCAGCCGGAGGGTTTCCTCGATCAGCGCCTGGGCGCGGCCGAGCTCCGGGTAGGCCGCGCCCATCTGGCGGACCAGCGCGGGCACCAGCCGGTACATCACCGGATCCTTGGCCCCCAGCAGATGCGCATGACGCATCGCGCGCCGCATGATCCGGCGCAGCACGTAGCCGCGGCCATCGTTCGATGGCATCACGCCATCGGCCATAAGGAAAGATGTCGACCGCAGGTGATCCGCGATCACCCGGTGATGCACGCTGCCCGGGCCGTCGGGGTCGGAACTCGTGGCCTCCGCGCTCGCCAGGATCAGCGAACGCATCAGGTCGGTCGCGTAGTTGTCGTTGGTCCCCTGCAGTAGCGCCGCCACGCGCTCGATCCCCATGCCGGTATCAATCGACGGGTGCGGGAGGTCGGATTGGGAACCGTCCTCGAACCGTTCGTGCTGCATGAAGACGATGTTCCAGATCTCGACGAAACGGTCGCCGTCTTCGTCCGGACTGCCCGGAGGCCCACCCCAGATGTGATCGCCGTGATCGAAGAAGATCTCCGACGACGGGCCGCAGGGGCCGGTCGGGCCCATCATCCAGAAATTGTCATCCGTCGCGATGCGGATGATGCGGTCGTCGGGCAGGCCCGCGACCTTCTTCCAAAGATCGGCGGCTTCGTCATCGGTGTGGTAGACCGTGACCAGCAGTTTGTCGGCGGGGATGTCGAGTTCCTTGGTCACCATCTCCCACGCGAAGGGAATGGCCTGTTCCTTGAAGTAATCCCCGAACGAAAAATTCCCCATCATTTCGAAGAAGGTATGATGGCGGGCGGTATAGCCCACGTTATCAAGATCGTTGTGCTTGCCCCCGGCGCGGACGCATTTCTGCGCCGTCGTGGCGCGCGAATAATCGCGGTGCTCGACACCGGTGAAGACGTTCTTGAACTGCACCATGCCCGAGTTGACGAACATCAGCGTGGGATCGTTCCGCGGGACAAGCGGGCTGGATTGGACGACCGCGTGGCCGTTCTTCTGGAAGTAGTTCAGAAAGGTAGACCGGATATCGTTAACGGTGGGCATGGGGGCGGGCCTTCGACGCGGAATTCAGGGTGCCGTTCCACATACCCACCTGCGCGAAGCCTGTCCACCGGGGGCGTCTCGCAGCCGCCCGTTTACCGGTTTCTAAGGGGTTCCGCCTAGGCTCGTCCCATATCGGAGAGATAGGATGATCCGCGTCTATTTTCGTTTCAGGGTGGCCGACCCGGTCCAGTGGCAGAACCTGTACCAGGAAAACGCCGAATTCCGGCAGACCTGGGGCGTGCGTGATCACGGGGCCTATCGCCATTGCGTGGATCCGCAGGACATCACGATGTTCCACGACTTCGACACAATGGACGCTGCGGGCATCTTTCTGGCCGATCTGAAAGCCTCGGGCGTGGCCTCCGAAGTCACCGTGCCGGAGGCATCGGACGTCTGGATCACGCAGAGCATCGGCTAACAGGCCGCTTCATCACCGCACACAGGGGACATCATGGCCCGTCTTTTCATTCGTTTCACCACCACGGATTTCGATGCATTCCGCAGAGAGTATGGCGCAAATGCCGAGTTTCGTCAGAACTGGGGCGTGTTGTCGGAATCCGTCCACTACGGCGTGGCCGACCGGAACGAGATCATGGTGCTCCACGACTTCCGAACGGCCGATGCGGCCCGCACGTTCATGGCGGATCTTGCGGGATCGGGAGTCCTGCACGAATTCATCAAGCCTGAATCGCTCGAAAGCTGGCTGTCGCATGACATGGGGTGGGAGCCGACCGAAGAGGCCGGCCCCCGCAAGGCCGGTTAGGCCTCCAGGATATCGCCGTCGTCGCTGTCGCCGCCGCCTTCGGGCATGTCGAATTCAAGCCCATGCGCGGCACGGATCTTGTCCTCGATCTCGAAGGCGATGCGCTTGTTGTCCTTCAGGTATTGCTTGGCGTTCTCGCGCCCCTGCCCGATCCGTTCGTCGCCGTAACTGAACCAGGCACCCGATTTCTGCACTACGCCGGCCAGCACCCCCAGATCCAGCAATTCGCCGGTCTTGGAAATGCCTTCGCCATACATGATGTCGAATTCCACCTGCTTGAACGGCGGCGCGACCTTGTTCTTGACGACCTTCACGCGCGTGGCATTGCCCACGATCTCGTCGCGATCCTTGACCGCGCCGATGCGGCGGATGTCGAGCCGGACCGAGGAATAGAATTTCAGCGCGTTGCCGCCGGTCGTCGTTTCCGGCGACCCGAACATGACGCCGATCTTCATCCGGATCTGGTTGATGAAGATCACCATGCATTTCGACCGGCTGATCGAGCCGGTCAGCTTGCGCATCGCCTGGCTCATCAGGCGGGCCTGCACGCCGACGCTCGAATCGCCCATGTCGCCTTCAAGTTCGGATTTTGGCGTCAGCGCGGCCACGGAATCGACCACCACCATGTTCACCGCGCCCGAACGGACCAGCGTGTCGGTGATCTCGAGCGCCTGTTCGCCGGTGTCGGGCTGGGAGATCAGAAGCTCGTCCAGGTCGACGCCCAGCTTGCGGGCATATTGCGGGTCGAGCGCATGTTCCGCATCGACAAAGGCGCAGATGCCGCCGCTTTTCTGCTGTTCGGCGATGCAGTGCAGCGTCAGAGTCGTCTTGCCCGAGCTTTCCGGCCCGTAAATTTCGATGATCCGGCCCATCGGCAAGCCGCCGATTCCCAGTGCGATGTCGAGCCCAAGCGACCCGGTCGAAGACGACGCGATCTCCTTTACCGGATTGTCGCCGCCCAGCTTCATGATCGAGCCCTTGCCGAACTGCCGTTCGATCTGTGCCAGCGCGCTGTCGAGCGCCTTCTGCTTGTCAGGGTTCGTTTTGCTGCCCATTGTCAGGAGATCCGCCATAGCCTGTTTCGGTCCTTTCCTTATTGTCACACTCGCAAGGGGGCGACAATTGATGCTTCGTTCACCTCTTGTTCTAAATAAGACCAAAAGGAGAACATTTCAATCGAATTATCCACAAAGCGCCAACAGCGCCGTGGAGAACTCGCGCGAAACCCACCCGATCATCTGCCTCCCCAAGCCGAACCGTTGAACACCACGGCGCTGATCGCGCCGGCTCAGAGGGGGGCGAGCCGGTCGCGATCTGGCGCCATGTGCACCAAGCACGGCTGGGGGACCGTGAGGTCCGGGGGCTGAACCCCGGCCCTGCGATTCACTTTTGAAGATATTGGTTAATGTAAGGTTACCGTACCGCTGCAGCGCGCCAGTTCAGGCGAGCTGCTGGTAGACCGTTTCGGTCAGCTGGTTGAGCGAGAACGGTTTCGGCAGGAAAACGGAATTGGGCACCGTGGGCCCGCTGTCCCCGAACGCATCCTCGGCGTAGCCCGACACGAAGACGACGCGGACGTCGGGACGCTCCTCCAGCGCCTTGCGCACCCAGCTTGGCCCGTCGAGCCCCGGCATGACAACGTCGGTCACGAAGATATCGACGTTCAGCGACAGGTCCTCCAGCTGTCGCAGCGCGTCTTCGCCCGACTCGGCCTCCAGCACCGTGTAGCCGCGCAGGCGCAGGGCGCGCGAGGCGAAGGCGCGCACGGGCGGTTCGTCTTCCACCAGCAGGACGACGCCTTCGCCCTGCCGCGCCGGGGCCTTCACTTCTTCCTGATCGGGCACCTCTGGCATGTCGGCATTGGCATCGAAGGCCGGGAAGTACAGCGTGAAGACGGTGCCCTTGCCCTCGACACTGTCGACGAAGATGAACGCGCCCGACTGCTTGACGATCCCGTAGGCCGTCGACAGGCCCAGGCCGGTGCCCTCGCCCGTGCGCTTGGTGGTGTAGAATGGCTCGAACACCTTGGTCAGCTTGTCCGACGGGATGCCCTTGCCTTCGTCGGCCACGCGCAGCATCACGAATTCGCCCGGCGGCACGGTGGCCCGGTCTCGTTTCAGCGGTTCGGTCAGCATCACGACTTCGGTTTCTATCCGGATCTCGCCCCCGTCGGGCATCGCGTCGCGGGCGTTGACGACAAGGTTCATCAGCACCTGTTCCAGCTGCCGTTTGTCGGCGCGGATCGATTTCAGCACCGGATCGTGGCTGAGCGTCAGCGTCACCCGCTCTCCCACCAGCCGGTTCAGCAGATGGGTCAGATCGGCCAGCGTGTCGCGCAGATCCAGCAGTTCGGGCCGCAGCGTCTGCTTGCGCGAGAACGCCAGCAACTGCCCGACAAGCGAGGCGGCGCGGTTCGCGTTCTGAACGATCTGCACAAGATCGCCGTAATCCTGATCGCCCGGGTCATGACGCAACAGCAGCAGGTCACAATGGCCGGAGATCGCCGTGAGCAGGTTGTTGAAATCGTGCGCCACGCCGCCCGCGAGCTGCCCGATCGCCTGCATCTTCTGGCTTTGCACGAACTGCGCTTCCAGGGTCTTCAGCTCGGTCGCGTCGTTCAGGACCGCCATCAGGTGGATGTCGTCGCCCTCGCCCACGCGGTTCAGCGATGCCTGGACGAAGACCTCGCGCTCCGGACGGCGCAGCTTAAGGAATTCGGAATTCTTGCCGGTCAGCCCGGAGGCCGCATCACGCACCCATTCGCTGACCGGGCGGCCCAGCCCCTGCATCAGGTCCTCGGCGCGCAGCTCTTCTCCCGGTTCGATCATCAGAAGCGACGCGGCGGCCCAGTTGGACTGCAGGATGCGTCCGTCGGCGGCAATTTCCACCAGCGGCACCGGCAGCGAATCGATGTTCCCCGCGCCCGGCGCACCTTCGCCCACGGGCACCAGCATCCAGTTCTCGCGCCCGGCCGATCCGCCCAGATAGGCAATGGCCACGTCCATCGGGCCGTTGATTCCGTCGATCCGGTTCAGCGAACCGCTGCGCGGCGGCCATTTCCGGAACACGTGATCGACCCTGTCGGATTCCGATCCCAGGATCTTCTGCGCGGGCAGGTTCAGCCCCAGGATCCGGCCCGAGCGGCTGAGCGTCAGCGCAGGGAACGGGTAATGTTCCAGCCCCACCGCCTGCCCCGAGGACGCGACATCCTGCAACCGCCACAGGAAACCGCCCTGCCCGATCGCGTGGGCGGTCAGGCGCATGTGGCCGCGGCGGGTCATAAGGTCCTCGTACGCCATGCCTTCGGCGCCGGCGCGGGTCCTTAACCGGAAAAGCACGGCCGAGGGATTGGCGAACAATCCGCGCAGGACCGCCGACATCGCGTCTTCGTCGGCGCTGTCGAACTGGCGGGTGGCTGCTTCGTTCTGGGCGAAGATCACCCCGTCATCGTCGGTGATGAAGGCCGGTGCGGTGTCCCGTTCGATGAACCCGCTCAGCGCGCCAAGGGCGACCTGCTGTTCGCGCAATCGTATACGCAATCGAATCGCGACAAGGGCGACGGTCAGCAGCCCCGTCGCACCGACGGCAAACAGGGCGAAGGCCAGAAAGGGCGGAAGCGCTCCCAGAAAACCGGCAATGATGCACGAAAGCGACACGATCGCCGCAAGCGCAACCCGCGCAAGCGATGGCGTGTCCACCCGCAAGTCCGGAACCGTTAAGGCAGCATCGTTGTACACCATTTCCTCCGTCCGATGAGGATTTACGGACATTTCGCGCATCACCCGTTAAGGGGTGGTGAACTACGCTTGGAGCAGCGCGGCAACTCGACATCATATTCTGTCATTGAAATGTCTTCGTTTCCGCTGGGTGCGTCAACAGTACTCAACTGTAGAAAGATGAAATCCGTCGGCACTTGCGGAATCCGGGGTGCCATCAGAAGCAATCAAACCCCAAGATCTGGAAAAATTGATCTTCCAGTCAAAATTTTCTTCGACAAATTCATGAACTTTATTATTATTCTCCGCTGAAAGAACGGAGCAGGTCGCATAGGCCAGATGGCCGCCCCTTGCGACCAGATTCGCGGCGTCGCAGAGAATCTCCGACTGGGTCGCTTGCAGCTTTTCCAACCGGTCCGGCGTCAGCCGCCACTTCGCTTCGGGCGATCGCCGCCACGCCCCGCTGCCCGAACAGGGCGCATCGCACAGCACAAGATCGAACGGTCCCGCAGCGGCAAGGTCCGCGCTTTCAAGACACGTCACCTCCACCCCCGCGCGCGCCGCGCGTTTTGGCAGGTCGCGCATGCGTCGAGGATCGGCGTCATGGGCAAAGAGCTTCAGATTGGCGCGCCCCGCCATCGCCAGCGTCTTGCCCCCGCCGCCGGCGCAATAGTCCAGCACGCGCAGTCCGTCGCTCAATGGCAAGGCGGCGCAGACCGCCTGGCTGGCGGCGTCCTGCAGTTCGACCAGCCCGTCGGTGAACGCGGCTGCATTGCGGATCCGCCTCGCGCCTTCGGTCACCCGCAGCGCGGTGTCTGCGGCCGGGTGAGGTTCGGCCTCAATCCCGTCGCCGGCCAGACGGGCAATGGCCCCGGCGCGGTCCGTCTTGCGCGTGTTGACCCGCAGATGGACCTGGGCGCGCTGCCGCAAGGCCCGCGCCGCCGCTTCGGCATCGTCGCCCAGGCTGTCGCGGAACAGGGGCCAGAGCCAGTCGGGAAGATCCCGTTGATCCTCGGGCGACAGGGCATCCAGCGTTGAAGCGCCCCCTGCCCTCTCGGCATCCGTCAGGGGCGGCGGGGCATAGCCTTCCCCGGTGAAGATCCGATCAGGATCCTCCCCCGACAGTCGCATCAGCCCAAGGATCAGCGCGCGTCCGGACGTTGCCGGATCTTCTGCCAGCCCGGAGGTCGGTTGCCCGCCCGCCGCCGCGCAGGATCGCAGGCAGCGCAGCGCGTCGAACACATGATCGCGGACGGCCGCCCGGTCGCCCGAGCCTGCAAAGCGGCTGCGGCGCGCCCAAGCGGTCAGCGATTGTTCCGCTGGCGCCCCTGTCAGCACCTGGTCGAGGATCTCGATTGCCGTCTGGGCCCGCGCGCCAGGGGTCATAAGCGGCCTACATCGCCCGGTAGTTGGGGCTTTCGCGGGTGATCTGCACGTCGTGCACATGGCTTTCGCTCAGCCCGGCGTTCGAGATCCGCACGAATTCGCAGTTTCGGCGCATCTCTTCCACCGTGGCGCAGCCGGTATAGCCCATCGCCGCGCGCAGACCGCCCACCAGCTGGTGGATCACCGCGCTGGCCGCGCCCTTGTAGGGCACCTGGCCTTCGATCCCTTCGGGCACGAGCTTGTCCGACGCCGCGTCTTTCTGGAAATACCGGTCGGCCGACCCGCGTGCCATCGCGCCAAGGCTGCCCATGCCGCGGTAGCTCTTGAAGCTGCGGCCCTGGTACAGGATCACCTCGCCCGGGCTTTCATCGGTGCCCGCGATCATCGACCCCACCATCGCACAGGATGCGCCCGCCGCGATGGCCTTGGCGAAATCGCCTGAAAACTTGATGCCGCCATCCGCGATCACCGGCACGTCACCGGCCGCGGCCGCACAATCCATGATCGCGGTCAGTTGCGGCACGCCCACGCCTGCCACGACCCGCGTCGTGCAGATCGAGCCGGGCCCGATCCCCACCTTGATCGCATCGGCGCCCGCACCGATAAGTGCGCGCGTGGCCTCGCCCGTGGCGACATTGCCCGCGATCACCTGGACCTCGTTCGACAGCCGCTTCGCGCGCTCCACGGCCCGCGCCACACCTTCGGAATGGCCATGCGCCGTGTCGATCACGATCAGGTCGACACCGGCATCCACCAGCGCTTGGGCCCGCTCGAAGCCGGCATCGCCCACGGTCGAGGCCGCGGCGACCCGCAGACGGCCAAGCGCGTCCTTGCAGGCGGTCGGGTTCAGCACGGCCTGTTCGGTATCCTTCAGCGTCAGAAGCCCCGTCAGCTTGCCCTTGCCGTCGGTGACCAGCAGCTTCTCGATCCGGCGGGATTTCATCAGGCTGATCGCCTCGTCCCGGTCGGCGGGTTCGTGCAGGATCGCGAGGTCGGTCGACGACATCATCACCCGCACCGGCGTCCGTTCGTCCGAGGCGAAGCGCATGTCGCGGTTGGTCACGATGCCCACGACGCGGTTGTGATCGTCGACCACGGGAAAACCCGTGACCTTGTAGCGTTCGCGCAGCGCCTGCGCGTCGGCCAGCGTCTGGTCGGGATGCAGCGTGATCGGGTTGTAGACGATCCCGCTTTCGAACCGCTTGACCCGACGCACTTCCTGCGCCTGGGCCTCGATATCCAGATTGCGGTGGATCACCCCGATCCCCCCGGCCTGGGCCATGGTGATCGCCATCTGGGATTCCGTCACCGTATCCATCGCGCTGGACAGAAGGGGGATGTTCATGGCGATGTCACGGGTCACCTGGGTGCGCACATCTGCATCGGATGGCAGCACCGAAGAGGCGGCCGGAACGAGCAGGACATCATCGAATGTGAGAGCCTCACGAATCTGCATATTGGTCTCCGCAGGCAGAATAGCGTTTGGCGCGTAGCCTATCGCACGGATAGTCGGCATACGGAAGAGCCTGCACCAAATCTTGAGAAGTCAGTTGCGGAAACCGGCCATGATGCCTGCGCATGGCTCCGCCACACCCGGCCCCCGCGTCCCACCGCCATTGCAACTGCGACTGCATGCGCCCGGCTTCACTGTCGGATGCCTCCGGCAGGAGAATTTGAAGAAAGAAGAAGCCGGGAACTCTTCCATTTCTTCTTTTCGGAAATACTCCGGGGGAGACCGGGCTGCAGGCCCGGACGGGGGCAGAGCCTCCTGGGCGGGTCATTCGTTCAATAGGGCCGGGAACAGGGTACCGCGGGCGAGGGGCAACTTGGTGCCCGGCAACGGCCTGCGGTAGAAGAATGGTGGGTGATAAGAGATTTGAACTCCTGACATCTTCGATGTGAACGAAGCGACAGGTCGCCAAGCTACTGATCTTTTGGCCAAGGCACTGTTCTTAAAAGCGACCAGATGCGCCATTCACCCACCTTTTCCGGTTCAGTCAGGTTCAATGAACCACGGCGCACTTCGCAGTTTTGCCCACTCCTTTGCCGCACGTTGATACGATGTTCTCAGCTCGGAGACGACCTGTGCTAAAACAGTCGCGATTTCCGCGTTGCCCAACGGTTCCGAGCAGCCCGTGTGCTACCTACATTTAGTAGACACTGACATGAGGTTCATGGGCAGGGAGAGCGGGGAGCGGTCGTTCGCTGAGTCCTGGACAAACGGCAGCTGGGCGCAACGAAGCGGCCATCTGAAGCCAGCTGGGACTACCGCAAGTCGCAGTTAGCCACGGCTTGATCAATCACGGTGGCCAACCTGTCGCCTCAAAGATCGCGTTATTCAGCGTCGTGCGACGCAGAACCCGGAACTTGAAGCACTGATCGCCACATTGGCACTGCAAGACCAAGACTTGTGGCCTCTGCGAGTCAGTTACTAGGGGGCGTAGTTGGATCAAAGGAGATGACTGCCATTATCTCTTCTTTCAGATCTTTTGGTCTGCCTTTCAGAATGTAGGTGCAATCCATAATCCGTGCTTCATGCTCCACTTCAGGATCGCGATGAACTGTGTAGATAATTACCTGTCGACCTCTGTAGCCTGCATTGCGGGCATGCCAAGCGACCTGTAGACCAGGGTATTTTTGATAGACGGCCTTCTTGACGCCGGGGCCATTCGTTAGTGAAGATGAGATGGGCACGTTGAGATCCAAGACTAAAGCTCGATAAATCTCCTTAGAGATCTCTTGTATCGCGCCTTCGGCGTCGGGTAGTGCGATGACGTCAAATCCTTTGGCCTCAAGGAAATCAATGAGCCATTGGATATTGAAGACTTCATCATCCATCAGGAGAATTGTTTTCTCTTTAGTTGTTGCGGCCATTGTCGGCCTCCCCGTTTGGTATCTTCAAGGTAAATAGTATTCCGTCACCATCCCGCTGAACGGAAATTGATCCATGCAGGCGATCCTCCATAAGGAGTTTGCAAATGTATAGACCTAAACCGGTTCCGGAAGCGATGCTTCTTCGAGCGTTCTCTCCTCGAAATCCAAGATCGAAGACCTTTCTAATTTCGGCTCCTGAGATCAAATTTCTGGGGGTATTTCTCACGGTAATTACAGCATCACCAGTACTGGTCTGTATCCACTGCCTGACCACTATTTGACTATCCGTCGCACTGTATTTAACCGCGTTATCGAACAAGTTCATGAGAACTTGCCTTAAGGCTTCTGGGTGTCCTGGAACACGATTGTTCGCTCGCTTATCCAACAAGTCGATTGAAACCCTCTTGGCACTACCCTCCTCCTGATAGTACATTGCAGCTTCAATGATAACTTGAGGGAGAGCGATCCTCCTATTCGGCTGGCCTGCCTCGTATTGCGCGGAAGAAAGATAAGCAAGATTTCTCACCAGAGTAATTACGCCCTCAAGCTGAGCTCGTGCAGCTTTCATGCGCTGTTCCCGCCGATTCTCACCGATTGTTCCATCAACTAGGTTGTCTAGCGTTCCGGCAACACCGTTCAGAGGATTGATGACTTGGTGCGTGAAGTTTGCAAGCAGGGTTAGGTCGATTTCATATTGGGACTCATCTTCTTCGCTCATACTACCCTCTTAACTGGAATGAAAAAAATGAATCGCTCTTTGCTTCAAAAGCGTCGCATCTAGCGAGAAGAAGAACAGGCTCAAGAAATTTATAGGCTTGTTCGTCAAACTTTAAACCTGCGCACGATGAGTGAACCTGAATTTGGTCTTCCGCGAAATGGCACTCGACTACCTCCGCCTGTAATAGATGCCGGATAATCGACACTATGGCGCGAAAGCCAACTTCTTCAGCCCCACTCGGGTCACCATTTAGACTTAGCCATGGCCAATCTGAAGCACTAATCATTGGGTCGCCTTTGGAAAAGAATCCGTAAGTTTGAAGATCATCCATTCTCTTGTTTAACAACTCTGATAGCGCTGAAGCTGCTGTCAGCGGGAATTCAGATTTGCCTTCAAAGCACCACGCGCCGTAAGCTGACTGAACTAGTTTCGACAGTGTTAACGCGATCTCGACACCGGGAGATGAAATTTCATTGGTGAAATCGAAAATGCCATGCGCAAATGCAACTTCTTGATGAATCCTCATGTACATGGGTAGATCGTAACCTCGCCAGATTCGAATTCCTGGACGCCGCCTCTCTGCGTTCCATCTTTCAATTTCCGTTTCACATTGGGGTGAAGGCTGCGAGTTTGTCGCCAACAGCAGATAGTCAGCGCCCTGAACATCAGCGAAGGCAATCTTTTTCCAGAGTGTCGCCCAATCTATTGACGTCGCATAATGCTTACATTCTATGTACCACTTGTGCTTGACATCAGAATTAGTTAAGTCCGAAAAAGTCTGCTCCGCTTGAATGTCGCGCCCTCCGTCCGCACCTGGGGTGCGCCAAACGACATTGCGAAACCCCACCGCCCGAACCAGGTCCAGAGTCAGATTTTCAAACCTAGTAGCGCTTAAGGCATTGATACGGATATGAATTTCTTCATCTGAGATGCTAGCCAATGAATTTCAACCTTTTATGCGCCAATACACTTCGCGATTCGACTTGTCTGACCTGATAGCCGGTCCATGAGACATTTAAGCGCAAAGCTGTTGAGAAGCCAATCGACGCTCCAGATTTTCCGCACCAGCGCGTTGCGCGGAACGCACCATGACGAATGAAACCGATGTTTTGCTGAGGTTGAGTCAAGAAGGGTGAGGTAACTGTACGGTCGGCAAGGCAATGTGCTTCAGGGATTTCCAAGTAGGCCAGGTATGGGCCATTTTTCAGGCGCTTCGAGAATTAGCTGCAGGTGATACCTATTTGGGCTGCTCCGCTGGACTTGGACTGCTTGGCAGTTTCGGGCTGAGACCGGCCCTCCGCTGCGCCAGGCTCGAAGGTCCGGTGTGGGCCGTCCTTGACGGCATCGCTACGCTACGTCCCTGAGATGCTGCACTTGCATGGGTAGGACGGAAGGGCTCAGGTCGACCTGCGGCAGCGCGGCAGTCTCCTCGTCTAGGGGAGTTGGCCTGCCCGCCGGAGTCGGCCCTTTGCCGCCACTCAGCTTCCGGGGATGCTGCATTGCCGCATCCTCCAAAGCCGCCCTTCGAGGAACGACGTCGCAAAACACGCGGGGGGCTGGTAGTGATGCGGGACGAAGCCGCCGTTTGCAGGCGCGCGACATTACCCCACGACCGATTTGCGGGCAGGAAGCGGTCTGACTGTTGTGCGGAAATGCGAAGGTAGTGACGCCGGATAACCGTGGAACCCCTTGCTAGCTTGAGGCGCACTTCAAAGTCCACAGGCGCGTTGATACGGTGAAAGCCAAGCTATAGACACCCCGCAAGCCTATCATCAAGGGGGACTGAGGTGGTCAAATTCATCGCGGGCGTTCTGGAGCAACTGGACGTCGCTCTAGAGCACATCTCAAAGGGAGACGTTCACAACGCTCGCTTCAGCCTAATGATGACGGACAATGCCCTTGAGCTGACCCTTCATCGCTTCGCTCGCGACAAACTTGGTGAGCTGAAGGCTTGGGATCGAAAGTGGGACGCCTATCCGCACAAGGATGAGCTGCTGGCAGCGCAGGGCCAGCACTTCGATCGGAAGGTCAAGTTCGCCCACACGGAGGGGATGATCTCGACTGAAGACAAGGCGACGGTCCTTAGTCTCCACGGGTTCCGCAACCAGCTTCACCACGCTGGCCTGCATCACGAGCAGGTTCTGCCTAGCCTGTCTGCATTCTACCTGGATGTGGTTTGTCGGATCCTCGCCGATTATCGCGTAAGCCACTGGTCACACGGATCAAAAACAAGTGTCCCGTACAGGGCTCGAAAATACATCTCGACCTCGTCAAAGACCGGCAGGCTCATACCGAACGGTAAGGATTTCAATCGTGGGTGTAGCGATATCCGAAATCGGTTGGACTTCGACCATGTTGCCATGATAGCCTCGATTGCCGACTATCTCGATGAGATCATCGAGATGTTTGATTACTGCGTGCAAACGGCTGCTAATGGACCATACAACGATTCAAAGGTAAGTCGCGACCAGTCGATCATCAGCGCCCAGGCTTGGAGGGCGATCTTCTCGGATGAAGGCCGAGCGTTCATCAAGAAACATGTCAGGCCGACGAGCGTAAATAATATGGCAGACTTGGAAAAATGGATGGAAGCTCACTTCCCCATGAAGGTTCGCTCCGATCCTGTTGGGTCCTGGGAGTCCAGAGCCAAGAAGGTCCGCTCCGGTAGAAACCCCCATTCAGCTCTGTCTAGCTACGTGAACTTCATGAAGGAAACGGAAACACTTCGCGACATCATGCAGGAGACGGCGGGTCAAGTTGAAGCTGAGATTGATCGGATCATAGACGAACGGCGCGGGCGCTGATCGTCGGATCCTCACGCCCTACGCGCTACGGGTGCTGCTGACGTTGAGACGATTTGATGGTGATGGGGATACGCGTGACACGATGATCGGAAAAAAGATCGACGCTTAGGGTTGTTCAAGGACGAGATTGACTAAGTTTCACTGGGCTAATCAAAGGAACTTGCTTCGGAGCGGCATTGTGCGCTTCTGTTTTGATATTATTGCAATGAGGAAGCGGATTTGCCTTTAGAACTTGGACTTGTCGATGAACTTATTGCTGCCAGAAGAAACCTTCACGGCGGTGGGAGGGGAGCCCCAAGGAGGCTCGAAGACGGAAATCACGAGGGGCGTGCATTGAACCGAGCTTGCGTTGTGATGCTGACCTCCACGTTGCAGGCCTACGTCGGCGATGTGTTCCTTGCATGTTCCGAGAAGGCGTTCGGCCGGCAGCTGACCGAAGATGAGCGGAAGGACTACGCCAAGACGTGGTCGAGATGGGGAAACCCAAGCGATGAAAATATCATCGCTCTTTTCAGGCGTCTCGGTATAAATGACGTGTTCAACGGCCTGTCTTGGCAAGGACAGTCAACCACAGCGTTGAAGAAGAAGCTGAAGACCATCAATCAGGTCAGAAACAAAATTGCTCACGGTCAGGATATCTTGGTTGATGGGCAGCCCTATGCGCTCACCCTCAATTCGATACAGGGCTGGAGACGCGTGATGCAGACGTTCGGAGAGCGGTTCGAGGCGCACGCACTATCGAAGATCATCAGGGACTAACTGTCGCCGTCTTGGGATTTAGGCGCTCTAGCGGAGCGCAGACGGGGATTTGAGGCGGCCGGGAACCCTGAAGACGATAAGGTGTCGGGCGAGCGAGCCGCCTTCAGGAACATAGGCACTGTGCCATAGACATTCCTCGATGCTTGGCACCGGCCCAAGCCGATCAACAAGTTCGAGCGCACCGAGAAATCCGATCCGGACATTGGCCGCCTGATAACTGATTGCCTGCGCCCGATAGCGATTGGCAGCGTCAGGTGAGAACGCGCCCTCATGCTTTTTGAGTTCGATAACGAAAGACGGGCCGCCTAGGCTGATGTAGAGATCTGTCCTTCCGGTCGCTATACCGCTCACCTCGGACAGGACCTCGGCGCCCACCAGATTGCCCTTAAGGAAGTCGCGGAGGTCTGACTGGAGGTCGGCCTCGCTCGGATCGTGAGCGCGCAGATAGGCACCTCGCGAACCGAGATCGCGTCTCCCAGCATTTTGCCGGTCACTACAGAAAATCAATATCTGTTGGAGGACGGCGTCGAACGCCTGCTGGACCTCGCCTGTATACTCGCTGCTGGCGGACAACTGATCACGCAGCGACGCCAGCACACGTTGCAGGACCGGGTTGGCAAGCTCGCGGTCATGCGCGACACGGCTGGCGAGACCGGCCTCGAGAGATCGTGCCATATCGGAGGGAATCTGCTCGGTCGAGGTGCCCTCAGGGAGAATGCGCGCGAGCAGCGGATATTGCTCATTCTCCCCAGCTTTTCCCGGTCCGGCACCGGCGCGGTAAGCCTCATCCAATCTGGTGCGGAGATTCTGCGCGATCATTCGCTGTACATCGGGCCATTGGCCGTCGCTAAGTAGATCGTCGAGATGGGCGGCGAGGCCGCGTTCGCGTAGGAATGAAGCCTCGACCCGGGGGCGCAGCACGAACCGCAGGCCGTCGCCGTGCGCGATTGTGCAACTTGCGTCATAGACGGCGAAGATGCGATCCATGGTCGTGGCGGCATTGATCCAGCTCGGACGGGAAAGATCGTTGGCCGCACGCTGGACCGTGCGCGCGAGTTCGAACCATTCAACATCCACGTCCTGACGCGGCGCGAGCCATGGCGTCACGCAGCCAGTGCGCAGCACTGTGGCACGATCCCGCGCCGCGGTGACCAGATCAGCCAACGTATCTTGCATATCAGCGGCACTTCGGTTCGCCGCAAAGCCAAGAACGAGATCAATCGCCAACCGATAGGCGCGCGCGTCCGACCTATCATCATCGGCCTCGCACGCCCGTTCGAAAAGCAGCCTCGCCGTATCCAAGCCGGCAAGGACTGTTACTACATCTCTGCCATCGAACGCGCGCGCCAGATGCGCGAGGCCGAGTTCGAACGCCGCCTCGCCTTCTGCTTCCTCATTGTCGAGCAGCCGGTGGAGCATAGTCAGCAGATCGTCATCGCCCCATGCATGGAAGGCAGCTCCGCCAATCTTCGCGACATGCTGGGCGAAGGGACCTGGCGCATTGGGTGCGACTTCGGCGAGTTCGAGCAGGGGCCGGTGACGGCTCACATCGCCTTCCAGCGCGAGACGGAAAAGGCCTTCGAACGAATAGGCAGCGATCAGCGCCTCGCGCTCGGTAGCGTGTTCCCGAATCCGTCGCGTGAATATCGCGGCGACCGCCTGCGCCATGGCAGCACGCAGCGTTGCACTCCTAATGAGTTGGTCAATCGCGTCGCGAAACGATTGCGGGTCGCGTGCCGCATCAAAGCCGTCAACCAAGAAATTATGCAGGCGCGCACCTTCCGTGGGCGGGGCCGCACTGATCATGTCGGCGAGAATGTCGAGGAAAGGTGCCGCATAGAGTCGATCAGCGTCAGCGAGGATTTCATCCACGCCGCCGAGATCGTCGATCGTGATCGGCTGGTTGCTAGCCAGACGCGACTCGAGAAGATCAAGCGCGCTCATGCTGAAGAATGCGCTGGCGGCTGCGCTACCATAGATAATCGTCTCCCGTCGCGGAGCGGCACCATTGCTCGCCAAGCTGATCGACAATCGCACTGGCATTGGCGCTCCCGATGATGATCTGCAGTCCCACGGTTTCACACGAAATCGCCTGAAGCTCGCTCAATACGGCGGTCAGATCATCGGGGCTCACTTCTTCAGCGGCAGGAGAGTCAACTATGAGGAGGCCGGGATGACGACCGAGGCCCCGTTCTTGTCCAACCCGAATCAAAGCCACCGCAGTCGCGATCCGTAGCCGCAGCCGCTCGCCTGCAGTCACCTTGCTGAAGCTGGTCGACTCGCCACCCTTGGTAAGCCGGAGAGAGGCGTTGGTATTGAGCTTTACCTCCTCGAGCATCTGCACACCGAGCCGTTGCCCCAGCGCGAGAATCTCCGTGTTCAAGCGCTCGAGTATGTCGCCGCGACCAGCGTTGTAGGCTTTATCTGCCTCGGCATGAGCCGCGTTGATAAGCGTAACATCGGAAGAAACAATAACGGGTGTCGCCGGTGTCTGGCGCTCCTTCAGTGCGCCCTCCAGTCGCGCAACTTCAAGTTCTGCCTTTCGACGCTCTTCGAATGTGGCACTCGTTGCCGCCTTGGTCAGTTCCCGCCGTGCATGCTCGAGCTCGTCGCTGCTCGACTTCGTCTTCACACTCAGCGCATTGGTGTTGGCGCGCGCACGATCGGCGGCAGCTTTGGCGGCCGCGAAACGCTGTTCGATCGCGTCCAACCCGTCGTCCGCGCCCTCCATCTCATCGATCGGGATCTCCTCAGCGCAGAGCGAACAACTCAGATCAGCACTTTCGCGCTTCAGCCGTTCGCTCGACACCCGCGTCTCGCAGCGCGGGCAACAAACAGGTTTCAGGCCGTTGAAGAACTGCGTCGCAACGATGTTCTCGCGCAGATCACGCACAGCACGCTCGTCCCCGGTCGCGAGGCGTTCCAGTTCGGTCGTTTCGGCCTCGGCACGGGCTAGGCGCTGCGCGAGATCGAGCGCAATTGGCGAAAGGCGAGCGACTTCGCCGGCCAAGCGCTCGATTTCGGAGGCTGTTCCGGTCACTTGTGCGAAGCCGTCCAGAATCTTCTTCGCCGCCTGAAGTTCACCGTCGATCCGCGTGCGGGCAATCTCCGCGTCCTTCGCCGCTGCCGTCGCAGCCTTGGACGCTTTCTCGGCTTCTTGTTCAAGCTCGCGCTTGACGGTGCTCGCCTGCATCACCGTTGTCGCCCAAGGTATACCAATATACATCTGCAACATGCGTGCTGGCAGACCCCCCATCTGGACGTCACCTAGTAACTGCTTGTGGTCGCCGCCGAAGTAGAGGCCGCCCGAAAGCGCGGCCCAGCCATGCTCAACAACTTTGCGCTCGTCCTCTTTGCCCTGCATCGCCGTGACCGGGTCGAGATCGAGTGTATTCATCATGAAGCGCGACATCGCGGCCTCGAAGCCCTCGTCCGACATGAAGCGATCGAGTTCGTCCGTCTCTCCTGACGGGCGGCGGCGCGCCAAGCTGCCGCGCGGAACACGCTCGTCGACCGCGAACTCCACCACGTAACGCTGATCATCGACATCAAATTCGACGCACACCGAGGACAACCACCGGCGCACGTCGTCCTGCAGGCCCTTCGGCCTGCCTCGCAGCGCCCACAGCAGGATTTCCAGCACTGTTGATTTGCCCCGGAGGTTCCTCTGGCTCGTCACTGCCCAGACGCCGGCGGTCAGTTCCGACCAGTCAAAGTCGATCGCACCCTGAGCGGTTCCGCGCTTTTCACCCCTGAACGCGATACGGCGTATCGTCAACGTGGGCGCGGGTCGCAACGGCCGGTCTGCCACAATTCCTCTCTTGCGCAGAGCCAGTTCCGCTACTGTGGGGCTCATACCTGCCTTTTCCGCGACCATCTCCAGCCAGCTACCGGTCATTTGTCCAGCCTTTCCAAGATTGCTGCGAGCCGTGCCAGCACCTGATCGGTGATCGGCTGGATTACATGGCTAAGTTCTGTTCCAGCATATTCGGCCTGTAGATACTGTCGGTCCTTCAGTGCCTTGCCACCCTGTGCGCCTGCCACCCGAGCCACGATACCAGCACGGTCGCGATACCAGCCAAGTTCGGATGCTGCGGCGGTGATCCGCACCAGCGCGTCTTCGCCTGCGGTGGTCAAAAGATAGAGATGTTCGCGGATCTTGCCGCCGGGAACACCGTCGCGCTTGATCCGAATGAGGTCAGCTGCCCGCAGGATCGCCAGCGCGTTGTCGAGCGGTTCAAACGCCCCGAACAGATAGCGGACCATCGGTAAGCGCCGGAGATCGGGTTCGCGATCATCGAATATGCCCTGAGCGATCATCACCAGATCACGTTCGCCGGACGCCTCGAACTCAGTTAGGAGTTCGTTGGCGAGATAGTCGGGATTGCGCATCCAGAAGTCCAGCGCCTGCAAGCGCGACTGGGAGTGCAGGACGGAAACAACATCGTCCCCCCAACGGATCGCATTATTTTTATCTCCTGCCGCCTGAATGCAGGCAAGCAAGCGAATGGCTGTCTGTCTTTCGCTAGCAACAGCTATCTCTGCCATTTCGAATTCACCCTGCCGTCGATTTTCGCCAGCTTATCTCGCCTGGATACCATTTCTTCCTCTACCCGATTGCTCCTCAAAGACTAGCTAAAGCCACGATGTTCGACGTAAAATATAATGAACCTTAGGCTAGGGGCTCGAGGTATCGTCCGCATAGTCCTAAATTGCGCACACTCCTTTTCTCGTTGCGCTGAGGTTCTATCCACAGACAGGACCATCCTAAACGGCCGTCAATTCCCCGGTCCGATGCAACTTCGCCCGCAGTGAGGCATCACGGCGATCCGTCTTTACGCGGTCTTCCAACTGATCCAGCGAGTTTCCCACGCGGTGTGCCTGATCGTCTGCTTTTCCAGCTTGCTGCAGCTGCCGTGCCGCACCGCCGCAAGTCCGCTCACCGCCCTCCGCGTCGCCCAAGTTGGCGTGAACGCTTCGAAGCAAGAAAATGTTCTTCCGCCGTACGCTCCCTGCCGCGAGAAGGTTGGGGAGGACCTCCATCGGTCGCCCCCGCCCATTCAACACTAACCGTTCAAAGCAACGTTGCCTCCACCTGCCGGTTCGACACCAACAATTCATTCGCCACGGTCGCACCGTCCTTGGCCACAGTATACTTCAGCTCGACTTCGCTCAGGTGGAACGCGCCGAACAGTTCCCGGGTTTTCGGCGTGTCGTTGATCGAGAGGATAAAGGCGCCGGCCGCATCGTCCAGGGCAGCCCTGATCGCTTCGAATTGGTTGCGATCGAACAGACCTTTCCCATAGTCGCTCTCGCCGCCGTAGTACGGCGGATCCAGGTAGAAGAGCGTCCCCGGCCCGTCATAGCGGCGTACGACGTCTGCCCAGTCGAGGTTTTCGAACACGACGGCTTCGAGCCGCGAATGCGCGGCATCGAGAAGCGGCTCCAGCGCGGACAGCCGGAATCGGGATCGATCTTTCGCGACCCCGAAGACACCCGACACCTGCCCGCCGAACGCCAGGCGCTGCAGGTAGAGGAACCGGGCGGCGCGCTCGAGATCGGTCAATGTGGCCGGATCGGTTTTCCGCAAGCGTTCGAACTCCTTTCGCGAAGCGACCTGGAAGCGCAGGATTTCCAGGAATTGCGGATAGTGGCGTTGCAGGATCCGGAAAAGGTTCACGATCTCGCCGTTCAGGTCGTTCATGACCTCGAGCCTGGGGCGCCATTTCCGGCGGAGGAACACGCCTCCCATCCCGGCGAACGGCTCGACATAGGTGGAATGGTCGATGCGCTCGATCCGCGCGATGATGGCCTGGTGAAGGGCCTTCTTGCCGCCCATCCACGGGGCCACGGGTGCTGCAGCGGCAACTTTCGTCATTGTCATGGGGAGTTGGTCCAGATTTAGTCGCGCCACTCTCGCGGGAGTCGGGCGACATTATCTGACTTCATGTCGGCGCAGCTGTGTTGGAAGCAGGGCTGCGTGGCGGTGAGCAATCACCGCCCCCGCCCGTGTGGCGGGTGCCGCAAGGGCCCGACGCGGGAAGACGCCTGGGACCGTTGAGGCCGTTCGGCGGAGGACTGTCATGCCCTCCGGCTGACCGCCCGGGACGCGTGCGAACGCGCAGCCGGACGGATCTCCGTTCACCACGCGCAACCGGCTTCCGACGCCAGCACAACGTCTGTGCCGGCTTCCCCGACGGATTGCGGCGTGGTGGATGTTTCGTAGGCCAAAGCGGACCGCAGGGCGGCGACAGGGCGCTGCAGGCCGTCACACAGGCCCGATGTCTCAACAGGAGTCGTGCAGGCGCTCATACCAAGCGCAGCCGACAGGGCGATCCAGCGCATTGTCTATCCTCTCTCTGGTGTCGATACGGTCTTGCAGGTCCTGGACCCGGTCACCCCGGGCCCAGAACACCGCCCCGGCCGTGAAGGCAGCGACGATGATCGCCGCCCCGATGCCGACAAGCGCCAGCCTCATGCCAGCACCCGGCGTGACAGGATGATCCCACCGGCGACCACGGCCATGCCGATGGCGGCATAGATCATCAGGTCATAGGCATGCTCCGGCACGACAGCCTGAAGCCCGGCGGCTGCCGTGGTGATCGTGCCGACCGTCGCCGCGCCCTTCCCCACCATCTCGGACACCCGGTCGACGGGCGTGGCCTGTTTGACCGGCTCAGCCGATGTCCGCGCTTCCAGGGCCGCCCAGGTAACTTGACCGACAACGCCGTCCACCTGCAGGCCAGCCGCGCTCTGGAATCGGCGGACAGCCGTGTCCGTCTGAGGGCCAAAGCTGCCATCCGCCTCGATCTGAAGCGCGGTCTGCAGCCGCTTGACCGCTGGCCCCGAGGATCCGAGGCGAAGCACGGCAGGCGACGCCACGCCGCCGCTGTGGCGTCGGTAGGCCGCTTCCATCTTGCGGGCGTAGGCGCCGCCCTGCCCGCCCCCGTTGTAGCGGGTTTCGATTGTCTGCCAGTCGTGTGCCCGGATGGCCGATGCCAGCCCCCAGGACGTGACCAGCGCCACGAAGGCCGACAGGTGGTCGCCTTCGGACGCGGCCATGGCCTTGACCATGGCGGTCGCGGTGTCGAACCCGGCCGCTTCGCAGTTGAAGCCCATGATCTGCGGCCCGCCCCAGCTGGTCGCCTGATACGCGGCTTCGGCGTCCAGCGCCTCTGCCTTGCCGAACATCGCCTCGCGTGCGGAGGTCTTGAGCCGGTACGATGCCTTCCACGGCGCCAGCGCGCCGGGCCGGAACCCGATCTTGGGCCAGAGAGAGCGTGGCATGTGATGCGGCTCGAACCGGCGTGTCAGGCTGCCGTCGGCGCGGAAGCCCCTCCCGGCGCTTTCGACATCCCACAGCGCGCGGATCGCGGCTTCCTCGCAGTTCAGCAGCATCGCGGCC
>TARA_R110002020_G_scaffold14091_2_pt1 | contig 23441 bp, 20 predicted proteins | sample TARA_R110002020 | Tara Oceans TARA_R110002020 (sample SAMEA4396489) | marine metagenome | biome: Westerlies Biome; feature: [MES] marine water layer (ENVO:01000295) within the mesopelagic zone...; material: water (ENVO:00002006), including particulate matter (ENVO:01000060) such...
CAATATCCGTAAAGTATTGGGTGACCCTGTTGGTACAAGCACATTGGAATCTGTAGATAGAGCGCGGCGTAGTGGTCGCTCTATTGGTTCTGCAAAACCACGTTCAGCACACCGAATCAAAGCATTCCCTAGACCTATTGGTGGTCGTTCACCTTGGGCATCTACAAAACGTAGAGCATCTGTGCATCAGCGTTTGTTTGGAAATATCAAAGGGCGTGGTGGTAAAAGCATCCGTTCTAAATCTAAAACAGGTATGATGCGCCAACCATATTCACTTAGCCCTCACCATTTGGGAGTTGGTGTAATGTGGGGGAAACCACGTCCGGGTCGTTTGGAAGACCCCGGTAAATATTTATCTTGGTTAGGTCGTCAATCTGCATATCGTGGCGCTGGTGGTTCTGGTGTTATGCTACCATATACACCACACGCACCTCGCGAACAATTGGGGCAACTAGGATTTCCCGGCCAACAAGGTTCAGGACATATGCGTCTTATGCCCGGCCAAGCACAATTAGCAAGACAAGGCTCTCAGCGCGCAATGCGAGGACCGCCACGTATTAGAGGTATGGGTGCAAAGACACCTTCTCCATTTGCTTCACCATTTGGAAAAAGTGATATTAATGATTTAATGTTAGTTGGTGATTTGATGTTAGTGAAATCATATGTTCGTCAACTAGGGCCGGGATTAAGTCATATTGATATGGGTGATTTCAGACAGTTATTACAAGAACTCCGTCATTTATTAACAAGATTACCTCGTAAAAGTCTAATGGGAATACCTGCGGGTGGTAGTAATAGTTCTGGTCAATCTTCGGCACCTGCTAATGGCCCTCAGAAAACATCACGTAATCAAGGTGCTACTGATACTGACCCTGAGGATGACCCACGATATTGGGGTGCAGACCCCGCTGAATTACTAAGTGGTAGTGGTGTTCCTCGGAGGGGTCATTCATGACTGATATATTTTCACAGATTATTCTTAAATCGCTTATTCTTAAATCGAAGGGTGTATATTACACAGATGCAAATGGGCAGATTCACCCAGCAGCATATCATCCAGAACATTGGGGCGAAGGGTTAGCCGCACATCATCCATTTGATATTGATTTTAACCCTGAAAATATTGACCCAGTAACTGGCCAATATAATACACATACATATCACCCAGCAGGAACTCATGGAGAACATAAACAAAAAGATGGAATACCCGGATTTGAACATGGATTTGGTGGTAATCGTACACTATGGCCAATAGAAGCAGCAGCACATGGAATTAATCAATTTGTACGTGACAAAGGACTTACACACACTTTAGATGGGCAAGAGTTTAATCCTCATTGGTTAGGCGGTCATGCAATTCAAGCGGCTATTAGAAAGTTTAATGAAAAAAGGAGAGCCGCTGGGCTATCTGAACTACCAGATGATTTAAATGACCCTGCGTGGAAACAAGTACGAGTAGGAACATTCCCAGATAAAATAGCAACAGGACAAAAGAGTAAAACTGGTAAAGACATATCAGAATATCCAACAGCAGAACAAATGGAAACTCATGATGCAAATGGTGATTTGATTACATTTAATATGAATAAGGGTACATCAATTGGTGAGCCTGAACGTGGCCCATTTGTTGAATCTGGACGATTACCATTCTTTGCTGAATTGAAAGAAGTTTTGAATGAATGGCTTGGTCGTGGTATGTCAATGAACTTCGTTCATCACCCGTATATAGAACCAGACCAAATGAATCCAATGATGAGTCGTGAAGGAACATCTGAAGGAAATAGAGGGCGAAGAACATTAACTCCTGAGCAAGAAGCACTAAAAGCACCAGAATCTCATTATGGTCATATTGCACCAGAAACAGTAGTTGGTCATCACCCTTACTCGTTTTTTCATGGTAGTCTTAGTCAGGGTGGGCGACCTTCAGAGCCAGCATTAAAAATGATACATGAATATAATGCGAAGTTTGGATGGGGGTTGAATGACGCACAAGTAAAAAATATGGCATCAGCACCTATTTCTGCTATCTTTACTTCCGGTAAGAAACTAACTGAACAAGGGAAATATAACAAATTAGTAGACGCACTAGGGCAGGCATCTGGTTTGCATTCAGGTAAGCCTTTGCGAATGGGGCGATGGAAAAAAGGTAAAGAAGGCACACCTGAAGATTTAGAATCACAGTATGCTGCATATAATCAAGACCCAACACAATGGGAAATGGGTGTAGGGGAACAATCTGATATACATAGCAAACATAGAGGGCATACATCTCCATTTCAAGGTGAGGGATATGGTCAAGGAACAATGCATTCAGTACAAAATGCATTGGCTACTTTTGGTGGCGCACATGAATTAGGTATTGATTTGGATGATTTGTATAATAATAGTATTGCTCAACAACCATTGCATGAAGGTACACAAGAACATAGTACTGCAATAGTGATGAAGGAGTTTTACAAGCAAATTGCGCTAGATAGAATAAAAAATGACCCAGAAGGATTGGGCGCGCTTAAGGGTATTGACTTTTCACAAGGCCATCCAGAGGCTGCAATGAATGAAGCGATGTTGCCAACTGAATGGCAATCAGTACCATCTAGTGCAGTAGTAGATGCTACACATGGACAGACACCTCAACCCACTATGGAAAAACCTAGTATATTCCAATTACAAGAAGGACCTAGTGAAGTAGAAACTCGTCTTTTGAAAGCAATGGAAGATATACAATTAGCAGATGCAAAACAAAATGTAGGAATACCATTTAAAAAATCATTGAATATCAATAATCATGATGACGTATTAGTTGCGGCTAATCGTTTAGAAATTACAATACATGATGTTCATTCTATTAGTGCTGCTAGGGGAGATTGGCAAAATATAGCGAAACTATATCAATTACCCCCTAGTGTGGTTAGCACAGTTAAGGTTGCCTTTGGTGGTTAATGATGCAAACAGTTAGAATTAGAAAGACTGATTATGAACCTAGAAAGTATGAGGAAAGGTCACTACATGGAGAAGCAGTAGAGAACCGTAATCCTATTATTAAAGAAGCAAAAATCAGGTCAATCTATGAAGATGATGAGATTGCTATTATTCATGTTATGCATAAGTGGGATGCATCATATAATGAAATGGGATATGTATTGATGGGTGACACACTCACTAAATCACATGAAGTGTATGCATACATTGATTCTGTTGTGAAAGCACCTGCGGGAGGATTAGTTCCCGGTATGGCACGAACAATGACAGGCGCACCAAATGAAGCAGGTAATCCAACGGCTTCTAATATGCAAGACCCTGCATCATTAGGTTTGCCCGGTTATAATCCCGGTATGGGTGGTGGTGCATCGCAGGGAACTGCTGGTGGTAATCAAGCATCCCACCCAGCAGCACAATCTCAACCCGGAATGTGGGATAGATTCAAAACATGGGGTAAGGAACGTGCAATGCCAGCAATGGGTCGTGGCCTACGACACCTTGGGGCATTTGGTGCTGGTGGTTTGGCCGCTGGCCCCGCAGGAGCATTAGCAGGTTTAGGTGGTTCAATGTATCAAGCACATCAGGCTAAGAAAAACCCCGGTAGTGCTGGAGCATTAGGAGCCGAATATGGAAAGGTTGTTGGTGGCCCCGGTGGAGCCGCAGAACTTGGTAGGGATGCTGCAAAACAAGGCGCACAAGCAGCCGGTCAATTCGCAGGGCAACAGGCACAGAACTTTCAACAAGGCGGTGGAGTAGCCGGTAAGGTTGGTCAAGCCGCATATGCTGGTCAGAATCTAGCCAGTCAAGCAGGAGCCGGTTTGAAGCGTCTTGGTGGTGCAATCGCAGCACCATTCCAACAGGCATGGCAAGCCGGTGGTGGACAACAGCAAGCAAATGCAATGAACGCAGGTGCGCCAGCGCCAACAGTTGGTGTAACACAGCAGGGCCAAGCACCATCTCCGGCAACTGCATCACAACAACCACCACAATCTGCAGTAAGTAGTATTCAACAAAACCCAACTGCAACTGCAGACCCAACACAAGCCGCAGCAATCACAGGTGGCCAACAAGGTGGGTATCAACACACAGACCCATATGCACAGGGCGGTGGAGCAGCAAGTAGTTACCTAGACCAAACCCGCGATGCCGCTAATCAAAATATGCTGAATGTTTAGGGTTAGGGTGTGGTGAGTTGAGTGGAAGACCACCTAAAAGAAATTGTTGAAGAAATAGACTTTGAAACATCAAAACGAGATTTCAAGTTCTTCTTTGAGGATATTCTTAAATGGCAATTATCACATCATCACGCTAAATGGGTAGATAATCTAGATACTAGTAATCGCTATTGTGTAAAGGCGAGCCGGGACCACGGTAAATCTGTTTTATTTCTATCATATTTATTATGGAAGGTTATTTTTACACCGAATACAGATGCTATGATATTCAGTCACAGCCTAGACCAGACGATTCGCCATATGAGGAATCTTAATGATTGGATTGATGGTGTTCCATTTCTTGCTAAAATGAAACGTAAGGATGCTTGGGCAAAAACCTACTTTGGATTCACTAATGGGTCACGTATTACTGCTAAGTCAGTTGGTGGTGGTGTGCGTGGCGCTCACCCGAATATCGTACTATGTGACGATATTTTGTGGGGAACAACTGAAACTGAACTAAACCGTGTAGCATCATGGTTCTATGAAGTTCTAGTTCCAACACTTCACCACACATCAAAACTAATGATTGTCGGCACACCTTTCACACCTACTGATTTGTACACTGAATTGGAATCTAGACCGGGATATATTGTTGAAACATATCCTGCGATAAATGAGAAAGGAGAACCGTTATGGCCAGAACGATGGGATTTAGATGCCTTAGATGCTCGCCGTAGGGATATGCCAGCAGTGGCATTTACTCGTGAATACTTATGCGAACCTATTGATGATTCATCTAGTTTGTTCCCATCTACTGTTATTGCTCCCTGTGAATCACGTAATCATATTCTACATAGTCGCCGTTTAACAAAGAAAGAAGGGGGTTCGGATGATGACCAATATTTCATTGGTTGGGACCCGGCCATTTCCAGTGACCGTCAAGCCGACTATACAGTTATGATGGTATTACGGCGACCAGCAGAAGAACCAGAAATATTAGAGATAGTACATATTACTCGGCGTAAGGCTATGGATTTCCGTACTCAAATTATGGAGATTCAACGTCTTAATGCAAGATATCAACCTGATGTAATAGAACTTGAAGCCAACCATTTTCAACGTGTATTCGCAACTGAACTACGTGAAAACACTGAGTTGCCAATTAAAACATTTATTTCATCTAAAACTAAACGTGAATCATTACTAATGGGTTTAGTATTGAAGTTTGAACGAGAACAAATACGCCTACCGATTGGAGATGATTATTCAACAGGTATGATAAATGATTTGAAAACTGAATTATTATTATTTGGTATGACTAAGAAAGGAAAACTAGAAAGTATCGGTAGGCATGATGATATGGTGATTGCTCTTGCACTAGGCCACTGGGCTACAACTGAGTTCCGAGAAAGGATTATAGATTTGGATGAAATGTTCCCATCACCAATATTGGATTAAGTGATATTATGTGGGGTAGTATGTTAGTTGGTGATGATTATGATGCACCATTTGATACTACACATATGAATACTCAATTATCTAATATATGCAAACAACTAGCATTACACCCATTGTTAAAAGCACCACCTCAACAACTCGGTCAAGATATAGTTGGTGGCCCTGCTACTGATAATCCACAAACATCGTCAGAAGGAGAAGGAAAACTTATTCCACTAGAGGCTCCAAAAGATACACCTGATAAGAAAATATCAACATTAGCACAACAATTACAACCAGTAGAACAACAAAAATCAGTTGTTGGTTGGTTCGATACTCATTTTGGTAAGGATGCTGAAAGTCTAGTTAAATCATTAAAAGAAAAACGGCGAGTGCATAAATCACATAAAAACGATATTGATGAATTAATTGATGCTGTTAGATTAATGAAAAAATATGAGGTCGAGCAAACAATCAATAATTTATCATGGAGTGATGGTCATGAAGATACTATCTGTAATCTTGGATTAAGTGAACGTAATTTAAAATCACTTCAAAAGTTTGGTGAAAATCGTAAAGTAACTTTGTTACGAGCGTGTTCATTATGGGATTCATCAATTTCACAATTAGATGAATTAAATAAAATAGATTCTGAGTGGAATGAATTACAAAAAGAATCTTGGGTGCAAGCATTAAATGATAAAGAATTAGCAAGAAAGCAATGGAATAATTGCTTACACACTATTGATTCGTTATCTAAACAGGAAGCGATGTGGTTACATTTATCATCGGAACAAATAGAAAAACATGGTCAAATGGATTCTCGTTCTATTATATCTAATTTGAGTGATGAGGGCCATAATGTAAGATTGTTATCTGCACCAACACTTGGTATATTATTGAAAACATACGGTGAAGAAATTGGAATTGTGAAAGGTATTAAGCGGCGTGAATGGATGCTGTGTAAGACAGATGGTGAAATTATCATCAAAGACCCTTGGGCATATACTGCTGGATTTATCGATGCTGATGGATATATTACAATTACAAAACGAGGCGAACCTCGTGTGGGATTAATTGCAACAGGTGAAAGAGGACGTATCCATTGTGAGCAACTTTACAAGACATTAGGTTGTGGTGTATTACAATTAGATTTGAAAGTGCATAAAGAATCACAAAGGTCACAACACCGATTACAATTTTATTCAAAAGCAGATATACGTAAGGTGTTGAAAGGTGTATTGCCACATATTCGTTTGAAGAAGAATCAAGCAAGTTCGGTTTTGGAGTATGTAGATACACCACGAAAAGGTGAAATCGCAGCACAGCGCCGCAATCAATTAGAAAAATTAGTCAAATGGGATAACTGGTCAGACAAAAAAGGTGATGAACTACTTGTAGAGTGGGATGCAACAGCGGAAGGTGTTGAGGCGTGGCGCGACCCATCATTAATGCGATTGGCAATTGAGGCAGAACAGTTGGTGGAATCAATATGATGGCATTTGAAAAAGCATGGGTTTTGCTTAAGATAGAACAAATGGGGCCTGATGAATTGTCTACTAATCATCAACAAGGCGCAAATAAACTTCAACAAGGTATGGGAGAACAAACACTGGGTCAAGACCGACCCGGTTTTCATGCTACAACTGAACCAATGGCATACAAACCAGACCAGATAATGAGTATAGCACATCATAAATCACAAGACCTAATTGAGCGATTACAACAAGTAGCCGACCATTCATCTCCAGAATGGGCAGGTATTCTTCATGATGCACAATCAATTCATGATTTATTAGACCGAGCATTAGGTGGTAATAAACCAGAAAAAATAGGCGAGGATAGTCCAGCAGAGCAAGAAGGCGGTGGCTCTCTTGGCTGAAGAAGGCCGAATTAAGCGTTTTATCGATACGCTTACTAAACCATTCAAACGGCGAGAAACACCTACGCCAACAATGCCACTATGGAAAAGTGGTATTCAAGAACCTGTACTCGTTCAAGGAATTACAATCCCTGCGTTGTTTGCAACAGTTCAAGAATCAGTTATTTTACGAACTACTATTAATACACTAATCCAAGAGATTTTTAGACGTGGGTTATATTGGGAAAAGAAGTTTCAGTATAAATGCGATGCTTGTGATACTGAGTATCAATATAAATTAGAAGAAGGAACTGAATGCCCAACTTGTGGTTCAAATGAAATCCGCGAACCAGATGGCGATGAAAACGTATATCCTAAATGGTTATTTGACCAGCGTAATGAGCAAGACCAATCATTTTTAGATGTATTACGTGAAATTGAATATGATTTAGATATTATTGATGATGCATTTGTTGTAATTCATAAAGAATATTACATTGATGAAAAAACAGGTGATATTGAGTTCACACGAGTTAAACAAGTTAGTAGGGGTGACCCTGTTTTTATGCGTATTGTTGCAGATAAGCGTGGTGTGCGTGGTGGGAGATATAAGATTTGTCCTGTGCATCGTACTCGTACTTACACATATACTGATGAAAATAATGATGAATGTGAAACTTGTCAATTACCATTACAAGATGTTCATTATGTAAATACTGCTGGTGCTGGAAAAACACAGTACTATCTAGATGGTGAGATTCTCCATGTTATGAAATACAGCCCTACTAAATTGTATGGCCGCTCACCAGTAGCAACAATGTGGCGACAGGCATTAACTATTTCTGCTATGGACAATTATATGTATCTCATGTATTCTAAGCGTAGGGTTCCACGTGGTATTCTTGCAATCACTACAGATAACATACAATCCACAGCATCATTTTGGAAGGGTGTTGAAGAAAAGATGGAGCGTGACCCTCATTATGTTCCAAAGGTCGGTGTTGAAAGTCAGTCAGGGCGTGGGCGTGTTGAATGGGTTAAGTTCATGGATACAATGGATGAAATGCAATATGTTGCTGTTCGTGAAGAACTACGACAACGAATAGCAGCGTTCTATGGCGTATCCAATGTATTTATGATGGATTCAGGTAAAGGGGGTGGATTATCAAATGAAGGAATGCAGATTCTTGTTACTAATCGCGCTGTTGAAAAAGGTCAGAAATTATACACTACTGATTTATTCCCACGTATGCTTGAAATAATGGGTGTTAAGGATTGGAAATTAACACTCTATCCAAATGAAGAAGAAGATGAAGTTACCCGCCTTCGCCGTGATGAGATGGAAGTTAATATTGCACAACGTATGATGCAATTAGGTTTCAAGCCTGAATTGGTTGAAGAAGGTGAGCGTGATATACGATTTACATATCGTAAGCCACCACCACCAGACCCTGCACAACAACAACCGCCACCGGGCGGTGGAGGTGCGCCACCTGCTGCTCCACCACCGGGCGGTGGAATGCCAATGGGTGGTGGAATGCCACCGGGCGGAATGCCAATGGGTGGTGGAATGAGACCCGGTATGCGACCCGGTATGCCCGGTATGATGCCCGGTGGAGTACCCGGTGGAATGCCAATGGGTGGGCAACCCGGAATGGCTATGGCTAATCCCGCAATGATGCCACAAGGCGGTGCGCCAATATTGCGTAGTGATGTAGATATTGGTGGTGGTGGTAGTGATTCAGATAAAACTGATGGTAGTAGACCAAATCGAGTATCTGGTGTGAAGGATACGCGCACCAATACTGGGTCACCAAAAGGCACAACACATCAACGAGGACATGATAAAACACCAATAGAGCAAGCGCTTGATTCTATCCAATCAGCAAAAGAGTCCGCATCTGACCCATTAGGCGATAAAAGTAAAGATAGTGGGCTTTATGGTCGTTAAGTTCAATAGGTAGACTATGTTCAGGTGATACCGTGACGAGTATAGACCTTTCAAAAATGGACGCAATGGCGCGCAAATTAGAAACAGCAATTGGAGCATTTCATCAAGCGATAGAAACTGGTGATGCTAACAAAGCAGGTGAGCATTTGAGCGTAATAAAAAATACTAGTGATTTCCTATCTGAAGATTTGTGGTCACTTGTACAAAAAACTGAACAACCTGAACAACCACAAGGACCAAATAATATGTTTGCTGGCGGCGCTCCAGTAATGCAATTTGAAGAAACTAACCATGTATTTGATGTTGGTAATCGTGACCGGATGATTAAGGGTCTTATTATGCCCGCTAGAACTGGTGGGGTTATGAAACCTCAGCGCTCCCCCGGTCAAAGGCTGTGAGGTGAGTAAATGACTGATGAAGATAATGCAGCAAGTGAATTGATGAATGCGTTAATTGGTAAAATGGAACGTATGGATTCAGACCTTGGAACAATTCGTAAGGAAAATCAACAAATGCGTAATCTATTGAAAAATCCCGCTGCTTTACTAAAACGTGCAGGGTTTATTCGCACTGAAACGCCTGTAAATGAAGATTTATGGGGTGACCCACTACGTGGTTCTGATGCTATAGTAAAAGGTGTTGATGGAGATTCAGCATTTGATGTTCCAAAAACCAATCAAGAGTACTATGATATGGATTGGGATGAGATACATAATTTAGCAGGACAAGCAAAATCATTAGGTCATGTATCTAATATATCACTACCAACAGGTGATGCAGAATGAAACCAATAAGAGTGTCACCGGGCGAACATAGCGAATATGAAACAATGTTGAAGCGCGCAACTGATTTAGAAAAGGCAATGGATGATGGCTACCATGATGTTAAGTTTGAAGATGTAAGTGGTACTAATGTTCGCGCTCAACATTTTTGGACTAATCAAGAATTACCAGATACACCAGAAACTGTTGTTAAAGAAAAAGCAGTAGTTGACAATAGTCCTCCGGGTCTTGGTAATGCATACCCACACCAATACGGTGAAACAGGCTCTACTTTGAGTTCACATATGATAGGTAGTGATGAAAAGCCAGCCCCCCTTCGCAAATCATCACAACTATTTGGGGCTTGGAAGGAAGATAACCCTTTCAGTATTAATGAAATTGTTGATAAAGTTGAGGAACTTGCCCGTCACCTATAAGGGGTGAGGGCATGATTGAATCACCATTAGATTTTCATAATCGTTCTAAAATTGATTTGTTCCATTCAATAATAGATGGTAATGAATTAGAAAATGCAGCGTCAAATTATTTGATTTCTAAGTCAAATATGATGCGTTATGGGTTATTTGAATATACACCTGATGAATATTTATTTACAAATACTTCAAATGAAATACTAAAACGAAAAAAATGGGGAAGAGGACCATTCCGTAGATTCACAGCAGAAGCCAGCGAGCCATCAGAATATCCTTGGCATAGTCGTATGGTTGATTTTGGCAATGGTAGGAAAGACCCTCGTAAAGCGCATTCAGATTGGCCCAGTATATCAGATTCAGATTCATCTGTGGCATATGGTTCAATATCTCCTTGGGAAGTATCACCATATTTAGAAGGTAGTGAGTTTGGTGACCCAGCATGGGCGCGAACACTAGTTGATACATGGTCACCGATGAAAGGAAAGGATGGTGAAATTACTAATCATCATAAAAAACATTTAGAACCCTCAGTTAGAAATCTTGAGTCACATCATAAAGATTCTTGGGCGCGAGAACCTTCTCATATGGGAGAGATAGATGGAAAAGGGTTTGAGGGTGGTTCTCCTAATGAACTATATGAAAATCATTTCAATCGATGGTTAAGTGAAGTTGCAACACCCGAACAACTAAAACTAAATGAGTTTGAGCAAAAACAGCAACATCTTGCTACATATAAAGATGTATGGACAGGGAAAATACGTGACCCATTAGACCCCCATGATACTGGAAAGCATACATTAGGTATGTTAGCATATGGTCACGGCTTAGAATGGCTAACACCAACTCAGCGAGATGACGTTATTAGACATTATGCACATAATGGTCTACTAGGACACGAGATTAAAAGTTCTGATGATGGTAATGATTCAGGTGTGAAAATGCCACATATACCACAACCTTGGTTTATTCGTAACTGGAAAGGGAGAATGGCAGATGCTGCTATTCATCAGATGCGAGGGATGGGAACTGCTGGTAATACATTACCATCTGTATATCATACACCAGAAGATGTAAAAGAAAACTTTAGAGGTCGACATATAAATCAAGCATTACAAGAGATTCTTGTTTATGATTCTGGTGGTGACCCCGGTGATATTCTAAGACCTGATACTAAAGAAGGACAGGTGGCTCATGGGTATTGGAAAACTGACCCAAAAACTGGTAGGAAAATAGCATGGGTTCATGACCCATTGCATGATGAATCAGAACACATATACGATAAGGGGTTAAGCAAAACAACCGATGAGCGATTTTTAACTAGGGGTGAAAAGCAAAGAGTAGGTGCAATATCATTAATGGATTTTATTACACAAAAAGATAAAGGAGCGCGCTTTCTTACAGGCAAAGCAAAAGATAAATATCAAATGAGAATACCAAGATTCACTGGTGATATAGAACAAGGTGGTAATCGAAAATTAACAACTGGACATAGAAAGCCTAACACAGATGCTATACATCAAGAAGAATTAGATGAGTGGCATAAACAAGGGATTATAGATGATGAACAGTATGCTAGAATAAATGAACGAGCAGATTCAGTTGGTGGTGATTTTAACCGCCGCATACAAGTAACAAATCATGTAGCGCCATTTACATCTATGTATCATTTTGAAAATGGCGATAAGGATACTCCTCGGCTGGCTCCGTATTATAGATTTAAATTAATGCATCATACTGTAGGTGGGATGAATCTACATCTTAACAACCCATTAACTGAAATGCATAAAATATGGAAACCAGATGATAGAGAAGGAGAAGTACATGGGTTATTTACTCGCCCACCTAGGAGTAGTGAGAAAAAATGGTTTAGTATGCAGGTTGGGCCAGATTCAGAATATGAAAAACCATCCGATTATCCATCTGATATTTGGCCTAGAGAACATGATGAGTCGGGGTCATTAATAACCGAAGAAGCACAGTCATTTCATCTAGGACTAGGAGATGAACCACGAGAAGATATGCAAGGGATTTTAGGATTGATTTCAGACCAACCAACAGATACTATAGATTATGGTGGCCATGCTAATTTTTTATCTGGTGGAACACAATGGCCTAATTTCTTAGCAACATCAGAACCACATCACCATCAAATGGCTAGGGATGGAACTGGTAGAATGTCTACTAAATCTAACCCTAAAGGTATAGAGAATCCAACTCTTAAAGAAAGAAATGGTCATTATGTAACTTCATCTGGTAGTACTGGATTTGCGCGAGAAAAAATGTATTCGTTAATGTCTAGTTTATTATTTGGTTGGGGTGTTGAGCCACATATTGCAGATGATACAAAATTAGGAGGTGGTTTTAAAGAGGGTGAAAATGTAAGTGGTAAAGTAAGTAGATGGTTTAGTGAATTAGAATCATATGGTAAATCAAACCCTGAATTAATACCCGGAGACCCTGATGTAAATTGGGATGCGTATGACCTATCAGTTAATGAAATGGGGCGACCAAATAATCCCGATGATGTAAGAGAATATAATGAAAAATTACGTTCAAGGATTTCACAATTTCTAATGCATATTGGAGTTCTGGGAGCAGGACCAACTCCTACAAGAGAAGCAGCAATGCCATTAGTTGAACCACGTATTGCAGGTAGTCCTACAGTAACAGAAAAAGTAGAAGGAATGCTGCATGGGGGTATGCCTTTACGTCAGCCCGGTGGTGAAACATCAGAGCAAGAATCTGATGAAAAGTTTGGTTGGTTAGACCCTGACCGATACCCTGAGGGAGCATGGGGTATTCATCGAAGTACTGTAGGATTAAAAGATAATAATAATTTTGATGGGAGACATAGACGTTCAAGAGAGATAATAAATTATGGTAATGACTCTGAGGGTAAGCAGGTGAAAGATAATCATTTCTTTAACTTTGACACACAATCTGAAGCCGAAGATGCTTTGAGTGAAGGTGAAGTTAAATGTCCTGTTTGTAATGGTGATGGAAAGATAGACCCAGAAGATGTAGGGGTAAAGAAATCCGATAAACCTAGTATATTTGGAAATGATGCTCCAGATAAACCTAGTATATTTGGCACTACACCATCTGTGGAGTTGGAAGTTGGTACGGAATGCCCTAATTGTAATGGTAGTGGAAAACATAAATTACAAACTACTGGGTCAGTTGCAATGAATAATGAGAGTCATCATAAAGAAAAATTATTGACAAATCGCATTGAACAATTAGATAGAGAAGAAGAAATGGCTAGGAGTAAAGGACTATCTACTGCTGATTATAGCAGAGAAAGAGAGAGATTAGAGGACATTATACAATACGAGTTACCTACACCTGCTACAGAAAATATATCCCCAGAGAAAAAATACTCTGGGTTTGAACATGAAGCATGGAAATATAGTAATAATAAAATATTGAGCACTGCTAATGTAGTACGAGATTATGCATCTCATCTTCAACAAAATGTCCGTGACCAATTCAAGAATGATAATCTACCTGACCCATTCGGTGCTGATGAGGATGGTGATTGGTCACAGGCTCATGTGAACGCGTTGCAACTATGGCGATTTGCCAATCAATGGGCTTTATCTGCTCAACCTTCTGCATTACCACAAGAGTTGAAATCAGGAACTATGTTTGGTGATAATATTATTAGTGATGGTAATGTAAAAGAAAGCCATGAAACTTCTTTTGGTAGTGCAATATATGACCCCAATGCTAAAGATATACCGGGTATTCAATCTGAACCAAAGAGTATGCCAATGAGTATTTTCAATAGTAGTGGATATAGATTTCATCACGGTAGGAAAATGACACCTACTTTTCACGTACATTTCAATAGTGCTGGCGAACCTGATATTACACATAATAACGGAGATGTATCATCAGAACGCATACCATTACTAAATGCTCCATTTGACCATATCCAATCAGTATTTCCAGAAATGCAATCTATGAGCGCAACACACCCATCTGCGCCCAGTGCAGATGACATACCTGAATCACAAAAGACAGATGAAGATGGTAATGATTATACATTTAGACATAGTAAAGATAAGATTGTAGTGAGTGACCTCATTAAATCATTGATGAATCCAGATGTGATAAAAGAAGATGGTCAATTTATTCCAATTAAAGCAGCACATCGTATTTTTAGATTGAAAGACCTATCAAACTTACGTGGGTTTAGTGGTGATTGGGTTGTATCTTGTTGGTGGAAAGGCCAGCGCGCTATTGTTAAGAAAACAGATGATGATTTAACTGCTCAATATGCAGATGGGTCTGAATGTAAATTATCTGATGAATCTAAAAATGCACTATGGAAATCTAGTAACGATAATTTTGTTTTAGATATAATAATATCTAAGAAGAAACAAATAGATGTAATTGATTTATTAGAGCATGATGATAAAGAACTGTATAATGAGCCATTGAAAGATAGAATACGTACGATGCGTACATTGTTTGATAGCACCGAAGAAGTCCGTTTCCCTGCACCATTCAATACTCGTAGAACTGATGATGTAGGGTTAGAGCAATCAATTGATGATTTAGATGAAAGTTGTGATGGGTACTTATTACGAGATGCTGATTCAACATATATGAAAGGGGAATCTAGGCATCCTAAATGGATATTATATCGCAAACTCAAAGAGATAGATGCAATTATTATTGGTAAGGATGGTAAAGGACCATTTACATACAGGTTAGGAGTTGGCCCTATTAATCCTGAAAAGGGTGATTTGTTAGGTAATCGTGCTATTGAACGTGATGGTAAGTGGTTTATGGATATTGGCACATTAGTTCGAGAACGTAAAGAGTTTGATGAAGGTGACTATGTGCGAGTTCGTATATCTAGTGTATCGCATCGTAGCCGTAAAGGTGAAGATATATACACAGTTCAACCAACACGCATTACAGGCCAATCTGAAACTAATGCTACAGATAGTGTTGATACATTGTCATTATTAGTTAAATCGTATGAACCAATCCCAATTCCACACGATATGAATATCACACGTAGTGAAATATATATCAACATACCAAGTCTAGATGATACTGTTATTTACAAAATTAACCAATATGGCAATAAATGGAGAATCCATGAGCCAGTTAGTATGCTTGGTGATTTATCTAAAAATGATTATGTTATCCATGTATCAGAAAGCCTACGGCCATTCTGGGAACCTGTTGCTGGTATTACACTTAAGAGCCATGATGACAATACAGAAAGCGGTATGCATGAAGAAGGATTCAAAGTTAAGAAGCCTAAGAAGGTTGATGATGAGCAAATATTGAAACCTAGTATTAACAAAACAATACTCACTGCATTACAAATGATTGACAATTTGTTTGTTGAGAAAAGTGTGACTTGGACAGGGGCTAAGGGATTAGGTATCGGACTAGGCACTCCAGATAGTGCGCCACGTGGCCCTACTGAAATAGAATCAGACCAAAACACATTAGACTATGATATGAGACCACGCCCTGATGAAGAAATAGAAAGACCTAGAGAAGGTAAAAAACCTCAAGGATTTGCACAAAATATGACAATTTCATTAACTACTGATGATGATGAAGTAGGGCAATTACAAGTATCTGAAGATGAAGCAGTGCTAGAAATCCAACCTAAGTAGTATTAGTTGTATCAAGTGTAGTATTAATATACCATAACACTCCCCCTCAATGCCGGTGGTAATCGCTGCAACTCAATCAGACCTGCATCTCTCAAATGCAGTTTTGCTCAAATCCAGAGCGGCTGATGACCTCATCATTGCAGGATACGCTAGTGTCGAACTCGTTGATAAACAAGGAGACCTCATTACCACCAACGCACTCAATAAAGCATTCCGTAAGTTCATGGACAACTCACAATGCAGAAATGTACAACTTGCACACTCCAACATACAAGTCGGAGAAGTCGTACCTCAACATACAGACACATCTGGGCGCGTGTGGAAGTCAGAAGTTGATGATACAGGACTTTTTGTCGTCATTCAATTACGCTCAGATATCGAAAAAGCACGAGAAGTTGCTGCAGAGATTCGCAAAGGAAACCTTAAATCTTTCAGTATTGGAGGGCAAGCATTCCGTCGAGTGAATAAATCAACGGGTGAAAGAGGTTCATACAGAGAAATACAAGATATGGAATTACATGAAGTAACAATTTGTGAAAAGGGAATTAATACAGAATCAACATTTAGAATACTAAAAGAGGACAAAAATATGACAGAAACAGAAGTAGTAGAACAACTGCATAACGTATTGGAACGACTATCTAAGCGTCTAGATGACAGCGAAGAGGGTGTAGCGAAAGGCAAACCACCTTGGCTTGATGACGACAAAGACAGCGATAGTAGTGATGATGATAAAGACGACAAGAAAGACGACAAGAAAGACGATGACAAAGGCAGTGACGATAAAAAGTCTGATTATGTTGATGAAATCTCCCTTGATTATCTTAATTGGATGGAAGACACATTGAAAAGCGCTGGTGTAAATACAGGCGAAGTTCGTGAGCATTTCAATAAGGGATACAGACCTGAAGATAGTAGTGACCATCGCGGTCAACCACCACTAGGTATTGTGGGCGAGGGAACTTCCTCACCAAAGGCTAACTTTGGCAGTGGAAAACCAAAAGGCAACAAGTTTGCTATCCGCGCATCTCAAGATACATGGTCAGCACCTACTGGCAACAAGTTTGTCATTAAGGAAAATGTTACTGATGCTCAATTAGAAAAAGCATACGAGGTCTATAAGGCCGCTGCAATGGAACAAAACTTCAAAGGTGAATTAAATGATGCATTTGCAGACCGTCTTAATAATGAATTAACACAAAAGGCAGAACATGAAGCCGCTAAATCATTTGATTCTCGTGGCCCAGTAGACCGTCTTGAAAAAGCGGTAATGGAATTGGCACAACGCATTGATGGCGTTACCAATGAAAGTGGTGAAATTATCCAAAAATCGGCTAATGCACCACAACAAATTAACATTCCCTCAACAGAAGACCTAGCAAACATCAGTTGGGATGAGGTACATGGCCTTGCGAGCAAGGCACTACAGGGAAGAGGTGAATAATTATGGCAAGAGATTACGTAAAGACAATTCAAGATATGGAGCGCTATTATTACGGTGCAGGAAACGTGAGTGGTTACTCATATAGTGGGGCAGACATTCTCAAAGCAGATGCACCATTACTTAGTACTACTGCTGGTAGTTACCAAGCAATTTATGGCCGCAAAGTATGGTCACAATTGAATCAGGAGTTTAACGCATTCAGCATTCTACCTAAGAAACCTTGGGAGAAGTCGGGATGGCGTATCATTACTGCTAAGCCTTCATTCACAAAGGGTGGTGGACTTGCTGAAAATGCAACACTACCAGACACAACCAAACCAACATTCCTACACGTATCAGCCAAACCAAAGACCATTGGTCATTCGTTTGATATGAGCGAAGTAGCAATTTTCCTTGCTGACAAGGATGATGGTCTTGGTGATATTAGACAGGTTCTCAAGGAGGAAATGGGTAAGCACCACGCAGACCATGTGAATCAAATGTTGACTACTACTGTAGATACACCTGCGGCAAATGATTTTGAATCACTTGACCGTCTAACTACAGACCCAGATACAATCAATAACGCAAACGGATATGTAAGCGCTAACACCGATAACGATATGTATTCAATTACTCGTGACGGTAGTGCTGATTTCCACAGTGCTGAAGTCAGTGCATCAGGAACAAGTGGAACTAACCGCACCCTGAGCCTTGACCATCTTGATACCATCTTCCAACAGGTTTGGACTCGTGGTGGTAATCCAAAGGTCATCTTTACTGGCTATGATACACTAATGCGTGTGCAACAATTACTACAATCACAACAGCGTTTCATGGAAACCAAGCGTGTTACCCCATCATTCAATGGTGTGAAAGGTGTTCCCGGTATTGAAGCCGGATTCATTGTGGCTACCTACAACGGTGTGCCAATCATTCCAAGCAAAGATGTGCAAACAGATGGCATTAGCCGTATGTATTACCTTGACACAGATTATTTGTGGTTCCAGACAGCAATTCCAACCCAGTACTTTGAATCTGGTATTGAAACTGGCGACCCATTCGCAATCAATCGTTTGGGCCAAGAGGGTCTATACCGCACGATGGGCGAACTAGTAGTGTCTTTCTACGGCGCACAAGGGAGCATTCGTGACCTTAGTTGAGGTTGGACATAAAATAAAAATATGGAGTTGAAAAATTATGGCAGCAACAACACACCGAGGAGTAACTTACACCGGAACTGGTACTTTTACCACAACCGTAGATATCGACCTCCCGCTATGGGCGGGAGTAGACCAAGATGATAACACATGGCTTAGTGGGTCAAACTATCCGGGAGCATTGACTCATGGACAGGCACGACAAACTGATGGAACAAATAGAGGTAACCCTCGTTTAATCTGTTTATCATTGAGTACTGCACTAGCAGAAGGCAATACATTAACATTGAGTGGAGAAGCGAACACGATTATTAGTGGTATGTGTGGCGGTTCAAGTATCGTCGATGCAGATTTGGGTATCGTTCCCACCATGAGTTTTAGTGGTCTTGTTTGCACATTCAGCGTTGAAAGCAATGCAGATGGAACAACTGACGACACAGCACCTGCAACTGTTTGGCTACTTGTAGTCTGAGGTGATTTACATTGCCCACAGTAAAATACAATGGCCCGCTACCTACTCGTAGAGTAGGATGGGGTATGCTGATTCGTGGTCAGGCTCAAGAAATTAGCCAAGAGGATTTGGATACACACCGCGCTCAATTAATCAATTGCACTATTGAAGGTGATTTAACAATACCAATCGAAGTTGAAATTGATTTGGGTGATGATGGTATTCCTGATTCAAAATGGAAAAGAGCAACAATTACTGATTGGTTGAAAACTAATGAAGTCCGAGTTCGTGCAGGTCTAACCAAAGCACAACTTTTGGAACGAGTTAATGAACATTTAAATCCAACAATTAGTGAAGAAGTAGAGGAAATCACCGAAGATAATAATAACGGTGATGGTCTCGCATTAGATAACGAGGAAGGACAAACCTTAGAGGAATGATAATATGGCATTTGTAAGTACGATAGAGAATAGACCGAACATTTTGGGCAATTTAGTGCTCGTTAGTGGAACATTTACAAACGGCGGCGCTGACATTGGTGGAGCAATTACACTAACTGACCATTTGAGCAGTATTGTTGCATTAGGCGCATCTGCCGGTGGTGCTACAGCAGGTACAGGAGCCGGTGTAGATGGCACATTTGCACTTAAAGCACCAGCAGGTGTTGGATTAGTAATCCAAACTGTTGCTGGTCAAGATGGTACTTGGTGGGCTTTAGGCAAGCGCTGATACGAGGTGATACCTCGTGGTTAGAAGAGTTTGGACTTTCAGATTTGCCCCAAATGGGCCATATGATTCAGGTGTGCAAATCAACAATGGTGCTGGTTATGCAGCCGCTACTGCCGGCGCGATGACTGTAGATGATGATTATACTACAGGAGACGCGCGTGATGTCATCAGTGTTGGTGATGTCATTTGGGTAAATAAAACTGATAAAGGTGCGAACTTCACACGATTAGGTGTCTGTACCGCTATTGGTGCGGCTGCTGTCACTATTGGTGGAGGAACAACTGTCGCTGTAGCCGACAATGATATTCTATATGTTGAAGACCCAGCAGGGCCACTTTACGGGAAGATGTTGAATACAGGTACTGCTCCAAGTGCGAATACAATTATTGAAGTTGATGATGTTCGTGGTGAAATTGTATATACTGTGGCTACACTAGCCTGAGGTGGTGGTTTGTTTGTCTGGTTTATCATTAAAAGATATTGACCGAATGAACAAACAGGGCTGGACTAAAGCCGAATCATTTGGTATAGATGTCAAACCTGCTGAAGAAGGTATCAAGTGGGATAAGGCACAAGTCCAAGAACAGAATACTCGTATGCGTCAGGTTGCTGATGTAGTGAATATTGGTGCAGGTACGCGCTGCGTACAATGTGGTATGCTTCATATGTGTTGGTTGCCCAAATGCGGTGCGTGTAAAGCACCAATGGATTACAACCTAGGTAAAGTGGAGGCCAAGCAATGAATCCATTAGAATACGCATGGATTATTCTTAAGGATGATGTGACTGCTCCCGATGAAGATGAGTCTTTTGAATGGCCTTCCACTGAAATCAAACCAAGAAAAGAAAATCCAGTATCAATGCCAGACCCATTTAGAATGCAGAAGCCACAAATGCAGAGTATATTAGACCACATAGCAGAAGAACTTGCTCGCAGGGGAGGATTCATGGAGAAACCATCTGAGCCTACTTCTGGAGATAACCCAATGTTCCGACATACTCGCGCAGAAATGTTAGCAGCACAAAAACAAATAGAAGATGAGCAATCAAGACGCAAAACAAATAGGGGTGTAAGGCGCACTCTTGCAGAGAAAGCAAAAGAGTTTCATGCTAAATATGGTAATGAAGGTGATGAAGTAATATGAATCCATTTGAGCAAGCATGGGCCGTTTTGAAAGGACCACAACCAAAATTAAAATATAATTTACCTCTAACAATTCCACCTTGGATGAAACGTGGTGCGGGTAAGCCTTGGCCCGGCCGTGTCCATCAACAATCGCAATCAATAGCCCAAGGTACAAGTCCTTCAGATGAAGGTGCTATTGTTCCACCCGGCACTAGGCATACTCAATTATCTGGTGGCAAACATTATTCATCGCCACTGGACGATTATGAAGGTCAAATAACACCAAATCCTACTACAGATGAATTGGATGATGCTAGGAATCAAGCATTTGCTAAAGTAAAAGCAGATGGTATAGCATTAGGTTTAGTAGGGGATGATTTAGAAGAGTACATTAGTACAAATATTCAACCTCTCATAGGCAAAATGTTTCTAAAAGGTCGCATGAGTGATATTCATATTGGTTTCCAAGAAGACCCTCAAAAAGAACTTGCACAATTATTACATCAAGGTCTTTCAAAAGACCAAGCGATGGCATTGTATCAACAATATGTTAATTCACTAGGAGATACTGGCAGGGTATGAGGGTAGCCTATGCCAACAGTATTTCAACCCGGTGAACGAGCACCTCAGCCATTAGACCCCGATGGTATAATCTATACAACTGCTCAAAAAGTTGGTAATATCCTACAGATTTCACCTGCTGACCCAGTAGATTTGACCCAAGATGCATCAGGGGGAGTTACAGAAATTGAGATTTCACCTATTGATTTTAGGGCTATAGGGTTTGAAGTTGGTGATGTTATTGAGATTGAAAGTGACGCAACATTAGTTGAAGAACGAACTATCGCAAGTATCAATTTAAACACTGGTAAGGTTAGATTGGTATTTACAGGTGGGTTATCTGCTGCACATACTACAGCCAATAATGCTACAGTACGCAATACGGCCATTTTCACAAACGGTAAATTGCGTGGTGTGTCACGAGACCATGTAGAACATCTCATTAAAGTTCATCAAGACCGTATTGATAATCTATGTAATAACTCATGGCGACCTATGCTACAGACAGCCGAGTTCAAGAACTTTGATACCTACAAACCATACAGACGTAGGTATTATACTGATTATGTTGGCACAACACCTTTACTATTCCGCAATGTTCGTCAGATACTACGATTAGAAGTATGGCAGGGTGATGATTACAAAGAGTTAGCGGCTGCTGAAGCACGATTAAAAGTGATTGACCATGCTGCATTAACTGGAGATTCTATATATCTATGCTCTGGTGGTGGTGGTATATTCACTTTGAGTCAAGGAGCAACAGCAAGCACATGGGATAATGGATTTGATAATAGCACCGCAGCACAACAAATTGCAGACCTTATCAATAAAGACGATAGGCGTAATAAATCAGCAATAGCAGCATCACCATCATATTCATTAGAAGATTCATATTCATCTACAGGTCTTACAGTAACCAACGTTCATCACGAGTTCTTAGCATCAGCAAATGCTGAATATGGTAACGCTCGAATTAAAATCAGTAGTATGAGACGCGCTCAAGGAGGCCAAACATCTACACTTGCAGTTACTGATTTGACAAATATCGAAGTCAGTCAGACTGGAACAAACACCACAACATCAACCAGTGTGGCTGGCACTACAGTTAATGTTGCATCTACTAGTGGGTGTCCTTCGTATGGTCTTTTAATGGTAGGTTCCGGTACATCTGTGGCAGTGTTATCATATACGGGTAAAACTGCCACATCATTTACAGGCTGTGCAAATGTTAGTGGAACACCATTGACGACACTTGCAGTGGCAGGAACTACCGTTTTCCAATATCATATGCAAATTGACTACCAAGGTTCAACAGCAACTGGTGATGAGGGGCGATTGAAAGATTGGTGGTTTGACCCTGAAATGGGTATCATCTATTTCAATAATTCATACCCATTCTTTGAATGGAATGCAGTTAAAGTGACGTATGTATATGGTGAAAGATATGTTGAAAAAGCAATTGATGATATATGTACTAAGTTAGTAGCAATGGATTTATTGACCGCTGATGACCGTTCTGTATTGATTCCTGAGGGAACAACAAACATTGATTTGGGTTCAAAATATCAGTTATTTAAACAACAGGTGGCTGAAACCTTACCACGATATGTGGAGGTAGTTACACTTGACTAATCCTTTTGACCACGCATGGGCAGTTCTTAAACAGGATGAGAAACCTGCTTTTCCTTTTGATGACCCAAGATATACAGGTGAAACGCCACCTGTTGAACCTGTTGAACCTGTTGAACCTGTTGAACCTGTTGA
>TARA_R110002020_G_scaffold921_7_pt1 | contig 23430 bp, 16 predicted proteins | sample TARA_R110002020 | Tara Oceans TARA_R110002020 (sample SAMEA4396489) | marine metagenome | biome: Westerlies Biome; feature: [MES] marine water layer (ENVO:01000295) within the mesopelagic zone...; material: water (ENVO:00002006), including particulate matter (ENVO:01000060) such...
GAGAGTAAAATCGAAATTTTATTAATATTTAGAAGTCAAAACGCAAACAATCCTTTCAAAATCCTTTGCCTCCTCTAAAAAATTCAAATTATCTCCTGTTAACTTCCTGTTAAAACGTCGCTTAACCAGTTAAAGTTTATTCTTTTTTATAAATTCTCGGGCTTCTTGGTGAGCAGGGTGTTTTCGCTTTGCGTACTTCTTTACTTTCTTGAAATACTCCTTAGCGAGAGGCTTATTTTTTTCCTCGGTGGCTATCTTACCTAGTTGTAAGAGTGCATGTAAATAATAGCCGCTTTCCTGGGATTCCGATTCTTCGCCAAAGGAGAGTGTTTTTAAGTAATATTTCTTGGCTTCAGCGCGATTTCCTACACGATCATTGAATTGCGCCAGGTAGAATGCTGCATAGCGTCCACTGTTTGATTCATAGCCGGGCATTTTGGAATCAATACGATCTAGAATTTCCTTCGATTGCACCACAGACTCTGTCCATCGGCCTACCGTATACAAATGTCGCGCATAGGACCTATGGAAATATGGATTATTTGGAAACTTCCCGTGCAAGTATTCTGAAATCTGCAATGCCTTAAATGGCTCCTTCTCCTCGGATGCATAAAGCCTGAATAGAAAGTACTGCGCTTCCACCCGAGTATAAAATGCATTGTTGGCTACTTGTTCCAACTGCTGCAAGCCTAGCTCTTTGTTACCTTTCGGGAAAAGTGCCATAACTGGCTTCAAAAGAGGATAATTTTCAGGAATCCATTCAGAGAAATAATTGAATAACGCATCACCCAAGAGTAATTCCGGGTTAAACTCCTCTTCCCCCCTACTCAAATCCATGTATTTCAAGGCATTTCGGCCAGCCCATGCTGCTTTCGTCCAGCTTTTTCGCTCAGAATATAAGCGTGACTGAAATCCATATCCTGCCGCCAAAAAGAAAGCAGCTTCCTTATTTGTTTCGTCAGCTTCATACATCACCTCAGCTTTGGCGATGGCTCTATCCAAGTATTTAACGAAAGTCTCATCGTATTTTTTATTCGAAACATCTACTTCTATCCTCCACCAATAGCCTAGCGCCACTAGAAATTCTGGCAAAGGGTGATTCGGATATTGCAAGGCTAGCACAGCAAAGTCCCGCTCAGCAGTAGGGAAATCAAAATTGTACATGCTGTTAATAGACTTCGTAATTCTGAATTGAAGTCCTCTATCCAGTAGTAAGTATCTTGATGGAGCAAAGATCATCGAGTCAGATTCTGACTCTTGAGCTTGAGCTATTCCAAGTCCAGCGGACCAAACACATAGAATCATTGCGATTCGTGCTAACATATATTTCTCACTTTTTAGATTTCAAAATTAGAGGTATTCCCAAACAAAATTTTAGATTTGATCAATATTCCTCTCAATAATGGCTAAAACACTAACTCCAGAAGCACAACGTCTGAAGGAACTAATTGATTTCGATAAACGAATTTATTTTTTAGTACTGGTATTCTTGTTTTTGCTTATCAGGTATCTTACGAACACATTGATCCTTGAAGCCATCCCGGATTATGATAATCTCGAAGCTAGAGGTGATTTCATGATTTTTCATATTTTCAATGCGTTAAATTACCTCTGGACTCCATTTGCGTTACTTTGGAAATTCACCGTTATCTCCTTTCTATTTTGGTTGGGAGCCTTTCTTATTGGATACAAAGTGCCTTACAAGGAGTTGTGGCAGTTTGCCCTGATTGCTGAGCTGGTATTTATCTTCCCAGAATTGATCAGGCTCCTGGTTTATATTTCTCCGCAAACGGGTGTCACCTACATGGAAATTGATGAATTCCGTGCGCTTTCTATGCTTTCATTGATTGGCCCAGAGAATGTAGCCGGGCAATACCACTATGCTTTAGCTACGCTCAATATCTTCGAAATCATATACGGAATCGTTTGGCTTTACGGTTTTCACATGATTAGTAGACGGCCTTTTGGAGAGTGCAGTATTGTAGTTTTAATTAGCTATTACCTTCCCTTAGCTATTTGGTTAGTGTGGTATATTATGGTGTATAGGAGTTAACCTATTAAACCAAAAAAGGGCCAGAATACCTCTGGCCCTATAATTTTTTGATTTTTTAAGATTAGAAACCTAACCCTAATGCCATTGAAGTAGGCGTAAAATTAAGATCAGATACTTTTGAAGCCGCACCTGACATCAGGTTTACTGAATACACTCCAGAAGCAGATCCTACGGTAAAGACTCCATAAGCCATATCAGAAGTCCCTCCAATATCGAATCCATTATCATCGACCAAATCAATACCAAGTGGCCCAATTGCTACTAGCACCCCATCATTTGGAGGAGATACCTGATAAAGCATATCATTTTGTGCATCAACAACGAATAGCGCTGTAGTAGTAGTTCCTGCAAAGCTTTTAGTATATGCAGCCCCACTAGCCATAGGAGTGCCGGGGTTAAGACTTCCATCCACTGCTACTACTGTTCCCAAATCAGGGTGTAACCTAAGATTTTGGCCTGTCTCTGTGATCAGTCGGATTCTATCTACAGTTGGGTTAAAATCAAAACCTATGAATGAACCCATTGCGGCTGGCATCAAAGGACTTCCAATTGCAGTAACTGCTCCACTTGAAGGGTTAACACTATACAATTGGCTCATGTTTGAGACAGCAAGCAATTGCCCATTAACTGGACGGAAATCAAGGCCTACGATCATTTCTCCAGTTTTCAATCCCATCATATCGACTGCGATTGGACTTGGATTAGTAGGATCAAACCTATAAAGTTTGTTTGCTGCATCCGTAGCATAAGCAATTGGATTGGTTTTGAAAGCAATACTTACCACGGGCTGCGTAAAAGTACCTACCCACATCGCTTTTCCTGTGGAAAGGTCAATAGTATATAATCTTGATTCATCATCTTTTCTATTTACTGCCAAAGCCACAGAATTATCAGGATTCAAATCCATATCGCCAATCCCTTCAAAGTCCACTCCTAAAGAGCCTACTTCTTCTAAACCGCCATCATTCGGAGGAACCTGCTTGTAGAGTTTATCCTGCTCAAAGTCAATATCGAAAAGAGTAGTCATGGTAGTTCCAGAAAAACTATTGGAATACGCTACAGCACCGATTCTTGGGTTCATACCACCATTAATTGATCCATCAGTTGCTACTACAGTCCCCAATTCAGGGTGTAATCTAAGGTTCTGACCAGATTCTGTAACCAAACGCACTCTATCTACGGTCGGGTTAAAATCTAATGATGGATTAGCACCTTGAAATGCAGGAGTAAATGAACCAGTACCTAAGGCAGTAGCTGCACCGGAATTTTCATTGATATGATACAAACGACTCATAGAACTTAGTGCATAAAGCTGTCCTGTTGCGGGTCTGTAATCAATTGAAACGATCATTTCTCCCGAGGCTAAACCGGAGATATCGATCGAACTCGTTGGCGTCGAAAGACTGCGAGCTTCGAACATTAAAATTTTGTTATCCGAGGTTAATGCAGTAAAGCTAACTTCAGGGGCAGTTCCTGGCATTTCTACTGCTGGAACCATGTCATCATCCTTGTCATCGCAAGAGATAAATGCCAGAGAAAAGATCATGCTGGCAACTAGTGAGGGTAAAATGTTTGCTTTTTTCATTGGTTGAATAGTTGATATGTCTCATTTACGACATCATCTGTTCAACTGGATTTCAAGCTTAGGAAATAATTCTTGAAAAGAACTCTTGATCAGAACATTACATTAAAATCACTTAAAATTCAAAATTATATACTGAATTAAATTATCCCATAGACATGAGTTCCTTCGCAATAATGTAAATCCCCATTATAAGCACAAACCATCCAAAACCCTTTTTGAGCATTTTTTCGTTGATCTTTTTGGATAAGGAACTCCCGACAAAAATACCTAGGATAGATAATCCCGTAAAAATTAATAACATTTTCCAATCAATCACTTGATTAGAAACATCGCCCAAGAAGCCGATTAATGATTTGGCAGCAATAATTAAAAGTGAAGTGCCCACAGCCATTTTCATAGGAAGTTTTGCTAGAAGTACTAGTGCTGGGATGATCAAAAAGCCTCCGCCTGCACCTACCAATCCCGTAATCAAGCCTACAATTAATCCCTCCACAGCAATCAAGGGTATATTAAAATTCACTTCACTGTCTTTTTCATCTTCTAGTTTTCCCTTTTCTTTAATCATAGAATAGGATGCTGCCAGCATAATCAAAGCAAAGAATACCATGATGCCTATGCTTTTGGTAATCTCAAATCCTCCTAGTACAAGCAAAGGGTCAGGAAGTGCTGGGACAATAAATTTTCTGGTTAAGAAAACAGCTATAAATGATGGAATAGCAAAAACCAGTGCTGTTTTGTAATCCACCAATTGTTTTTTCATGTAAGTGAAAGAGCCTACCAAAGAAGTACTTCCTACTACAAATAAGGAATAGGCGGTAGCCAAAACAGGATCGATTCCCAAAATATAAACTAGTACAGGGACAGTCAAAATCGATCCTCCACCGCCGATAAGACCTAAGCTTACACCAATGATTACCGCCGCTGCATATCCTACTAATACTATAAATTCCATATTAAACTTCCGAGTTGATGGTACAAAAGTACCTATGATCTCGATTCAAAGAAGTGACAAATGTTACAATTGAAAAGTTTAGGTGTAAATCCTGTGATCGTAAACTTAGAATTTTAGAAGGTCCTAGTTTAAAATTAATTCTTACGAGATCTACACAATGACTCCATTTATGTGATACAATTGCTTAATTTAAGAATAGAATTCCCAAGGTCATGAAGATTATTGTTCCAGTAGATTTTTCTGTCAATTCCTTAAACGCATTAGATTTTGCTATCTCTCTTTCAAACAAAAAGGGCGGAGAAATTATCTTAATCCATGTGATAGAGGCTGTTTTTGATTTCGCCTCCCAAGCATCTATTGCCATAGAAAACATGCATCTGGAAGCCGAGGATTTGATGAAAAAGACATTGAGTAAGTACCAGGATGCAAATCTCAAATTCACCACAATGATCAAAGAAGGTACGGCTTCAATAGCCGTAGCACGATTAGCAAGAGAAATGAACGCAACCTTAATCGTCATGGGCACTCAAGGCACAAGTGGAATTCGCCTTGCGTTAATTGGAAGCACAACCATCAATTTGATCAAAGAATCTACAATTCCTGTTTTGGTAGTTCCTGCTGACTCAAACGCTTCGGAAATAAGAAAAGTGGCTCTAGCGCTAGAATTTGCAAGCCATGAAGAGAAATTCATAGATTGGGTCATTGCTATGAGTATTCGCTGGGACCTAGGGATAGAATTCGTTCATGTGCAAACTGCAGATGATTTTGAAGAAGAACCAGGAGTTCAAAAACTAGAAGATTTTATTGCGCTGAATCATCAAGGTTTGCCTTTAAAAATCCATACGTTTTATGCAAAAGTACCAGTGGAAGGATTAGATCAGTTTCTGGAAGAAAACGAAAATGTAATCTTAGTCATGTGTCATGAACACAAAAACCTCTGGGAGCAAGTTCTCAGCCGTAGTCAAACCATAGAAATGGTATTTCACTCGAAGGTTCCTCTATTGGTATTAACTTGATTATTTACTGATTAATTCCTCAAAATCATCCCGAATATAAATCACATTTCTGCCTAACTCTATCCATTTCTTTTTTTCTAGCTGCTTAAGAAGACGGGAGACCACTTCCCTTGAAGTGGTGAGTTCATTCGCAATTTCCTGATGAGTAGTATGCAACTCATTAGTCTTAAGCTGCTTCATTTTTTTCACAATATAACCCATCAATCGCTCGTCCATTCTCTTGAAAGCTACTGCATCCAAAGCAAAAAGCATTTCCTGAAACCGATTCTGATAAGTATTCGTGACGAAATCCTTCCATTGCTTGTAATCATTTGAAAACTGATCAATAGCAGCAATTGGAATAGAAATGATAGTTGCATCTTCCTCTACCACTGCTTTTATCTCACTGGGTTTTGACGCTGAGCAGCAAGTCAATGACAGCGCACAAGTCTCTCCCGCATCCAAATAATATAGGAATAATTCCCGCCCTTCGTCATCCATTCGCGAGATTTTGATCGATCCTTCCAGAACAATAGGTACCATTTTCATGAATTGCCCAGGCTCCATAAGCACCTTTCCGGCGTCCAATTTCATCAGTTGCCCTTTATTCAAAATCTGATCAACTAAGTCCGGATCAGTAAAAACAGGTAAACTTTCTTTAAATTCTGCTGGTATCATATCGTTCATACAAGAATGCAAAGCTAACATACTACTTTTAGCCCCTTAGTGAGCAATATCACAGAACTTCCCATTAAAAAGTTTGAAAAAAATACCTCCCAAACTAGTTTGGGAGGCATAAATTAACTCAAATAGACATGAGATTATTCACAAGTGGGGCAGCAAACAAAAGGAACTTTGGTCAAGGGAGAAGTTCTAAGTATACGGAAATGTCCCAAACCTTTACTCAAAGGCCGGATATCTGACATTAGATTTACTTCAGCTCTTTTAGCTTTTAACCCTTCCTCCATTCTTTCTGACATGGCATTTACTCCTAAATTTTTATAGTCTGATAAGTGATCATGGAGGTTAGTAATATTCCCAAAAACCTCCACAACCAACACACTTAAAGGGCTATCCTCAGGCAATCCTAAGGAAATCAGTTTCTCAGCAATATCCTCAGATGTGACCACTGCTGTCGCAACTGGCTGTTCATCTTTTATACTCGCAACCAAATTACCGAGCTGAACTACAGCTGGATTGAGTTTGATACTTCCTGTAGTATAGTCTCCTATCGTTGATTTAAAATAAACTTGATGGGTCAAATCATTGATTTTCTTTAATCGTTTTGGATCAGTATTCACTCTTACTCCAATTTTCATCTCAATCTCACCTAGTAATATATTTCGGAAATCCCGACCATCTGCTTGGGATACTTGAGCATAAACCATTGTCCAAAGACTAGTCCTAGGTGGTTTGGATGTGACATTTTTACCATTGTGTACCGCCTTCGCATAAGGTGCACTCACATACAAATGATTCTCATTTCTATTAAGCGAGCACAGCAATGTAGGAGCTGGATGTTGAATTCCGGTCACTCGCAGCGGCCTTCCAAATCTACCTTGGGCAGTAGACCACAAGTTATCCTCCCGATCTGGCCATTGGCCATGTCCTACCCTGAATTCATAGGTAAAAAAACCGAACATTTCAGCACTTTCTGCATGCAGACCAGCAGGAATCGGCATCATGAAATGTCGGTCACTGTCAGTAGCCTGAATCATGGGTTGCATGGCACCTATTCCAGCTTTATCATCACTTTGACCAGGGATAATCTGGCGAGTTGTCTCTGGATCAAGACTTATTGGAGCCTCTTCCGGTGGAGAAAATTGCTCCCCATCATTACTTGCAATCAACTGATCTGGTGCATTTCCCAGCATTCTGCAATAATACGTGTCATCCGGATTTTCAACTGGCTGATCAAACTCTACCCATAGGTATCGCTTTCTAGCCTCTGAAGAGCTATAATTCTCGGTTCTTTCATAAGGGGAAAATGCAATTCCTACACTGACTAATTTAGGAATCTGTACAGGAGGAAGCACTGTAGGAAGGGTCAATCGATCTGTCTCGATAATTTCAGCCTGTGTATGTCCAGCTCTCATGTTAGGCCTTATTTTATATTCTGCCCAGATTTCATCAGGAAATCTTAACTCTCCATTATTCTGCTTTAATTCATTTTTCGGATCTAAAGCATCTATGTAAACGATTCTTGTATAATTTCTATTGACCCGATCGAAGCGGTCAGACTGTAATGCTTCATAAGAAACAGTGTGCTTCAATTCTATATCACCCAAGTAGGTGTTTTTCCGGATTTCAGTGTTTTTATCCTTCCTAAACTTAAATTCTCGCTCGATGACAAAAGCTACATCATCCAAAGTATCCCATGACCAATCCCTATTCACTTTATAGCTGAGCGTAGTTAGCCAGTGATTATAAAGGTCTGCTTTTGTAGCAAAAGTGATAGAACTTCCATCTGGCGCTAACGTGTGTCTGATTCTGGAATTACATCCAATTGCTACTCGCTCACCTTTTGGGGCTACCATAGTCAAACCCTTTGCCTCCAACCCTAACGCATTAGCCAAGCGCTCTACAACGCCAGATTGCTGCTCTTCTGACTCTCTCCTTAATAAGGATGAAAAAATATTTCCCTTTATGGTCGGCACACTATCAGGTTTTAAAAATAAAGCCTGAACTGGTTGGATTGACTCAAATGGTTGCAGTAAATCCAATTCAACAGCTGGTTCTTTGTAAAACATAAACTGCTGAACTTTACCAAATCTGGAATCCTTGTCTTCATCTTCGTTTATAAATCCAAAATAACTTTCAGGAGCTACATCAGCACTCGCTTCAGCTCGTAAAGAAATTCTGACATGTCTTCCTGTTGGCAGCACAAGGCCTTCCATGTTATTGATAGCATCAATGAGTAACTCTTCATTCAAAAATGGATTGGCTTGTTCCCCAATGTTCAATACTGGCACATCTATAAAATCAATAGGAACATTCAATGTACCATCAAAATCAGCAGGAAAAGCTCTTGTAGTCTGGTAAAGCGTAATGAAAGAATCTCTCCCATTTTGACTTAACTGCGTATCCATTCTAAGCGATTTCACCTCTACGCGAATCTTCACTTGCATGACATCGGGATCCGCCAAAGCAGGCTTCAGTCCATCCGCTTGAAAAGTTAATTCCTTCAGCAACTTAACTGGATCTTGACCTATACTTTGGTATTTGTTTGTAAACACTACTGCCGGATATTCCAGCAAAGGTCGTTGGATCACAAAACTTGGATTAGCATCAAATTGGGTTTCTTCGTCATTCGTTGCATTAAAATACGTTCTCAGATTACTCCTAATTTCGATCGGCTTTTCTATCCGAAGCATTCCAGGATTCACGTATCTTTTAAATGAGACACTAGTTTCAGGACTTGGAGCTGAATTAAGAGGAACATCCTTGAGATTAGGCCCACCTCCAGAAATATCAGTCATTCGAATTCTAAATTCATAGGAGTTTCCATACCGAAGTTCGGTTTTCAATGGAGAAGGAATCAATGCCGTATTCTGAGCTACACGCTTATCCTGCAGTTGATTTTGTTGGCCTCCGTTGTCCTCATGATTCTTGTAGATCTCTAGACCATCTTGATCCTCGGTCACCAAACTTTTGCCTATATAGTTCGCATAATACATGGGTAGCCAAAAGTGATCACTATTCGGCCCACTAATCTTATTGGGATATACTTGATATGGAAGTTCAGTGCTGCTTGACTCCAATTGGCCTGAAAACATATTTTGAGATTCATTGATCTCAATACTATTTAGACTTTCCCATTGATTTCCTTCGGCAATTTGTCTCACATCAATATGATACCCCATTACACCCAATGGCGCATCGATTCTAGTGTTTGACCCGGGGTCTGACGGATTTTCAATCATCTGTCTGAGATACCAAATGAGAATTTGCTCATCATCCCAGCCTAATCGAATTCCTGAGTCTGACTGCGGCGGAAGCTCATCTTGACTTTCTTCCAAAAGATTGCCACTTACAGGTTGGTTGGCGTGCACAATTTTGGCGAAGCCATCATTGTAAGTTTGAGCTTCCATGAATAATTCATCCCATGGTCCCAAGGGAACTGGCTCAGTTGGATCAGATACTTTTTTATACAGCACAGGAAACAAAACAGGAGCAAAAACAGGTCTACCTTTTCCTTTTTCAAGTGCAGGAATCTTTGCTGCATATCTCTTGATGAGTGGTCCATCTGAACTTTCCAGCAATCCTGATTGAGCGATTGCATAGGGATCATTCGTAATATCTGCATACAAATAACCTCCTTCATCAAACCAACCTGCTTCCACTTTCAACTGAACTTCATAGATCATCCCGCAAGCTTTTGCCAGAAGCGGCTGACGCAAAATATTTGCAAATACTTTTCCCCAACTCAACTTGGTACGTGGCTGATAATTGACCGGAGGGATTTTGTCCCTAACTGCACAGTGATACCCATCATCCGTCAAGGCATTTGGATGCCTAGGTTGTGTGAAATTGAATCGTTCTCTATAAGAATTTGGCAGGTATTTTTTGATACTTTTCTCTACTGGAACCGGATCCGGAAGCTTATCAGAATTGTCAGTAATCGGCAGTGGCATTGCTTCTGCTACTTTTTTAATAATCTCAGCTTTATTCGTAGCTGGCTTCACCGTTACAGACTTCACAATCGGAATTCTACTTGGGGCCGTGGCATTGCTCAGCGGAAAATCATCAGTTCCTTTTACAATCGAGAAACTGAATTCTGGCTGAAAATCTGCAAAACCAGGAACGTTTGCTGGGTTTGGTAATCCTGTAGCCCAATTAGAAAAAGGATTTGTATTTCGTGGAATTACCACGATGTTTACAGTTAATATATTTCCGTCAAATCGCTGAGGAAAAGTCATTAAGGAAATTAATCTTCTAGGTTCCATAATTTGATTTTTGAGGTAAAAAATTAAGCTATCTGACGGCTTTCTTGCCAAGTCTCTTCAAAGCTAATATTGATGATAAAGCAGATACTGATATCAAGACCGAAGGTCACCGAAGCAGTGCAATCCGTCCTATCTTCATTCGCTATTCTCCTCACCGTACCACTTGCTTCGATATAAATTGTCACACTAACAATACCACCAAGAAGGTTTGCATGTCCTTTGAAAAGCATAAATGCGGTGACCTCGATTATGTTGGCATCGGCATACATTTCACAACCAACCATGTATGTCACACTTACATTTCCAACCACCGGTAAGCCAACTGAGATATTGGCTCCAAAGCCAAACTTCATCATTAGACTAGGTCCAATCTTCGTATCACAAGCGATCTTGACTTCTACTGAACCGACAGCGTAAATAGTTGCTGCTCCTACCGTCACACACATCACTTCCAATCCTCCGTTGAACTGAACAAATCCACCAGCCGTAGGCAGCAGTTGCGCAGGATCATTGGTTACTTTAAGCGCTGCATTAAAATATACTCCTAAAGCAAGTCCCGCTTCTAGTCTTAAAGGACATTGAGGTGAGTTGTAAACTGAATCTTCAGGTGGGAAGCGTATGAGAGGAATTTCTTTTGAGGCTTCAAACTTATACTCCCAAATCTCCCCAGCATTACTCATTGCTATTTGCAGTCCTTTTCGCATCACCGCACCATAATCACCTGTACTTAGAGCGGCCAGCATTTGAAGCAATTCAATTACAGGTTGTAAAGCATCACTAAACTCAATTTCAGGAAGTGGTATCCCATCGAGTGGCCCAGGATTATCCTTGTCTCCGGCATAGCCAGATTCCTTTCCTTTTGCTGCATCAAAATTGCCTTTGATCGTCATAAGACGTTCAAATGAACCCAAATCAACAACCATTGCGACATTGTTGACTTTACTCTTCCATGTATCAGCTAAGTCCGTAGCAAAGGAATTTACATCAAAATTCAGCTTAGAATCCACGTACTCCTTTGTATTGCCTTTCTTTTGCTCTGCTTTATACTCAATATAGATTTTCAATGCATCCATATCAACTAGATACAGCGGATCAAAATTTGGAATATCAAAAGCCAACGCTTTATTCAACGCACTGTTTGCTTCACCAGAAAGTAATTTAAAGCCTTTATCAACGATTTTCCCTGCTTCTTCTTTGGCAGTAATTTCCATTAGTTCAAGTACTTTCCTTCCTCCATCTGTAGCCGCATTTTCTATAAATGCTTTGACACTTGCGCCGTCTTCATCAACTCCATCTAACAATGCTATTGCCTTTCCAAAGTTGGAATATGCATCTCCTACATTTGGAAAAATGCTACTTCCATTCATCAGTTTATAAGCATCAGAAAAAATCGGTGGAGTTTTACTTAAAAGCTTTCCTATTCCTTTCTTAAAGCTAGGGGTAAGGAAAAGTGCTTTTTGAGTTGCAGTGCTTTGAAGGAACCCATAATTGATCGTTGCCGAAACTGGATTTCTTAGAATTTCCAAGGGATGTGCTAATCGAACCAAATTATTGGTCACGTCAGCAGCTTTCACTACAATCTCCTTTTGCCATTCTCCAATTCGAATCAGAGGAATCGGAATATGAGGAGGTAATGGCGTTACTTCCCCACTTCCTGTCTCGTGCTGAACCATGCTCCAACTTCCATCTTTTGGAAGCAAAACAGAGCCACGGGTAGCCGCTACAAATATTGGTTTGTCAGTAGGGTTCCCAGGTTTTTCGGAATGTGATATGTCAAATCGATTAATCTGCATCAGTTGACCTGAGCCGCTCACATCCATTTCACAATTAATATCGCCCCCCATTAATCCTCCTTGAAGATTCAATAACGCTTTAAGCTGGGCTGGAGTCAGCGGTACACCCGGTGGAGACAATTGAACATAGCCAAGAATTTTCTTGGCAGGTGTTTTTCCTCCTTTATGACCTTTCACGAGATTTTCTACTGAAATATCGGCATCGAAGTAAACGGCAACACATTTAACTTCCTGATCAAACTGCCCCCCCGTATTCTTTACTTTTTCCCCATTTTCGTTGATGTAATTCGCATTTTGAGAAATGACGTTTTTAGTAACAAAATCAGCAACATTTCCATCTTCCTTAATATTTGTAATATTAAATAGACCTCGTAAAGTACCAGGATGCAGCTCAAATGGAGTTTCTTCAACTTCTGGACTCCCAGCAACTGTTTTGTCAATGTATTTATACCTGAAGTCAAAAATACCTTCTGACTCTGGTTGCCACCCACTGTCAGTTCTATAGATAAAGCCTGAACTTGTTCTGAAAATCGTAATCGTTCTGACTACTCGGATACCCCAAGGATAAACTATGCTCTTCACCTGAATCACTTCATGGGCGGTCCTTCCGAGCATGATATCAAATCTGGCTTGGCTCGTTTGGGCAATTGCAGCTGAAGGACTTAGCCAATTGCTAAAAGTACTCGCCCCATATCCTGTGAAATCAATCTTGGATACCGGCACTCCTCTTTCGTTCAGTTGAGTTGGGTTTCCTTGATTTACAAAAAACTCACCATTGAAAATTTGTGTCACACTATCTCCAAGTGTGCTTGCACCCGTAGCTACTCCATTGAATCCTAACACATTCGCCAACTGAACAGTAAATCCAGCGAACATTGGTAAGTCATTTTTCTTAGGCTCAGCATTGAATTTTTTTCCATAATCGCCAGCAGTAGCCCTAATTTGAATACCACCCTGCATATCATTCGGGAAGTTTGGTCTTACTTGACCCAGCTTCGGTTTGATGGTTTCTCTGCTATTTGTGTGAGAAAGTTCTGCCAAAGCTCTTAAACCAAATGGAAGTGTAAATAAGGCATTTACCGGTGTTTCCTTCTTTTCATATTTCTCCAGAATAAAGTTCACAAGAGGTTTAGGAGAAATCGCAATTCGCTCTTGATGATTGTTTACAAATCTGGTAGGGCCTCCATCATTTGGGTAATAATTAAAAAATGCGGGTGGGTCACCTGGTTTGTTCGTACCTGGAGGAGTCAAATTAAGGACCGGTTCCCAAGCAACCTGAGGCATCATAAATAACCTAGTCATAGCGCCTTGCGCGATTACCTCCATGCCCTCTACAGAAATCATCTGACCATTAGTCTGTGAAATCGTCGCTTCCGACTCCCCTACAGACCTTGCCATCCCAGTAGTTACACGCTGAGATCTAGCGAGCCCCAGACTTACTCCCAATTGATTTGCATTGGAACTCACGTCCATCAAAGCAAAATAATCCATTTCATAAGGTCTGGTGAATGGCTGAAGTTGATCTTCGTAAGGAGGCAGGGGATTATCACGGGAAGCTGAAGTAGATTTCAAGGTTTCCATCTTCGCTTCTGGTGCAGCAAATTGGTTCATACTCATCAGACTTGATGAAGCCATTTCTCTAGTAGAGTCGGCACTGGTACTTGCACTATTATTTGGTCCAAAGTGAAAACTGACCTTTACAACGTCATCTTTATCCTGTACTGGATCTTGGGTTATTTGACAGATCAACCAACTCCTGATTCCATCTAATCCTCTTGATTTATTACCAAACTGTCGGCTAAGAATCCCAAGATTTGCGACATAAGGATCTGGAAGTGTTGGCATATAACTCAGCATGCCGAATACTAGAAAAGTCTGGCTTTTAATTATCCTCGTCCAATCCTCGTTACTCTCGCCAAAAACTAGTGCGCCATTTACTGGGGAAAGAGTGAAAAGTGCATTTTCCAGTGCTATCGCAATACTCTTAAAACTAGGAACCTTATCAAATGGTAATTTATTGTCCCACAGGATATTATCATCAACTATATAAATCAAATTCTTTTTATCAGAACCTGCCATTAGCACCGCCGAATTCTTGGTTTTCACCGAAACAGGAAGTCCGTTTACCTGCAAAGGTCTATCTACTTTAACCTGGGTATTAGCAAGCGCAACCAGCATTTCTGTACCTTCAGCAAGCGAGTTGTACATAAATAGCGCTGACTTATTTAAAGCAAATGAAATAGAAGTGCCATACGAATTCAGATCATCCTTCCAGTGTCCTATTTCCTGAAAAGCTCCTTCCCCATTTGAAATCAAATCTGTTATGGAAATCCTCCCATTTTCGGCCAGAATCTGCGGCTTCTCCAATTTTAATTTTTTCCCTTGAAGCCCCTTCCAACTAAACTTCAACCCTGACTTTAATTCCTGAAGAATTCCTCCTGAACCTGCCACTTCCAATGGAGCTGCTACGTCTAGTTCTGCAGCTGGAATCGCCCACCACGAATTGCTCACTATCGCTGATTCCTGAAGATCAACCATCGGACTCTTCAGCTTCTTAGGGGAAAATTCAGCAACCGAACATGCATAGGGTATTAGCAACCTAGATAATTGAGTATTGTAGGTAGGTGCTTTATTAGCCTTTGAAAATGATGCTTTTTGTCCATAAACTGACCATTGAGCAGAACCACTTTCAGCGATTTGAGCTTTAGAAGCACCAGAGAATGAAAAACTTAAACTTTCAGGTGTCTGGACTTTAGCCTCAAATGCATCAACTCCATGTTTCACCTTATTATTAACTGCATCTGGACTTTGATCCAAATCCAAACTTACTTGCACTCCTGTGTTAGCCGCTAATACGAGCTTTTCTCCTTGAAGGACAGGGTCGGCACTCAATTGGATTTTCCCGTCTTTGACTTTTATAGCCGCATATCTATTATTTGGCGCATTCGATGCAAGCATATCCGCTCTGATATAAAAACTACCAGCTGCAACATCATAGTTTTTAGATACCTCAAGTGGCGGAGCCTGAGCAAGCTTGACTTTGGTTTCTACAAAGGAGGCCTTAAACAATAGGACAGGTAGGTTACTGTTTTGCTGATAGATTCCTATCAACTTTACTACCCTGAAAAAATCCACTAGGATCAGCCTTCCATCTGCTTTTTCCAAAGGGCCTATAGTTTTCTCTACTTTTGCGCCAGCAGCCCAAGCAGGTACACTGGCTCTAATTTGAGTGCTTCGAACAGGAACTTCACGAACAAAGGCCTTTAAGTTCACATCGTCGACTGTGCTGACTTTTTCAGAGACAGTCTTATTTCCTAATGTAGTCGAGGTACGTTTGACCGCTGTTTCTGAAGATTCTTTGGAGATAGAAGGCGGTGCCCCCTTCACTTCTGCCTTTGCTGCCTCCTTTCGGATCAATTCAATTCTCTCTTTGGGAATCCTATCCTGAAAGAAAAGTTCCGAGCGTTCAAAACTGAAGGATTCTGCCTTAATCTCTGAGCTATCTTGAATCAGAAGTGATTTGGCCAAAAGTGGAATTCCTTCCTCCCATTGTTTTTTGTCCTTAGTACTGTCAGTGTTTAGGTGCCCGAAGATACTGGACAACAAGGATTCTAGTTGATCTTTTTCCATGGTAAAAAGTGTTTAAGATGCAATGCTCTTTTCTGGCAAAAACTGCAATTCCCAGCTTCAAATAAAAATTTCCTCCTGCAAATTTCTGATAAAAAAAAGCTCTGTTAAGGTAAAAAATAATAGAATCAATCACTAAGTGTTTTTACATAAAACATTGAAAATCTAATAATTACTATAGAAATTTTAGTAATAGTTGCAAAATCTAGAATTAAGTAAAGGAAGATTACTTCAATTATTCTCTTTTTAATGAGTTGGTGAAAATATGCTTGAGAGATCTGCATTGACGTATCGGTTAATAGGCGAGTCTATACCCATAAATTACCTTTACAGCAACTTAGCGCTATAGTTTTAGAGATTAGTTTGTGAAAAACTTTCCATCAATTTTAGATGAATGATTTTACTTCTTCTTGAAAGTCAAAAAACTTTATAAATGCCACCAAATCTCGTCTACTAAATCAGAAGTTTGTGTTAAAAAAAGTCAGCTAATTCAAAACATGACAAAAATCTTCTTTATTTTTCTTTAGATTCATTCCAAATAATTCTATTTTTGCATTCGGTCAAAAGACCAATACAATTATATGATCATTACAGCTGATTCTATACCTGTCACCCGGGCAGCAATTATTCAAGAAATCTTAGATTCTCCGTTGAAAATCAACTTGATGGAACTTGGGTTTTTGCCAGGTAAAACTATTATCCTTCATCATTCTGCTCCTATGGGAGGCCCCATGGCCTTTAAGCTCGATGAAACCATTCTTGCCCTTAGAAAAACCGAAGCTTCGCTTATTGAAGTACAATTGCTCTGAATTTCATGCTTGAGTCCACCACTCCTTCCCAAGTCAAATCACCAAAGATTGCCATTATCGGCAATCCCAATGTTGGAAAATCCACCATTTTCAACCAGCTAACCGGACTAAGCCAAAAAATCGGTAATTATCCAGGAGTAACAGTTGATAAAAAAACTGGGGTGATGAATTATCAAGGAAGTACATATGAAATCATTGACCTTCCTGGCACCTATAGCCTTTATCCAAATTCTGAAGATGAAATCATTTCGCACAGAGTTTTAAATCAACTGAGTGAGGAGGAAAGACCGGATTTTGTTTTGATGGTCATAGATTCTTGCCAGCTTTCAAGAGGATTATTCTTAGCAACTCAACTGATTGACCTTGGGCTCAACCTGGCGTTGGTGCTGAATATGGCGGACATCGCAACAAGAAAAAACATTGCGATCAAATCATTTGAAATTTTTAAAGCGCTTGGAGTTCCTATTTTGAGCACAGATGCTCGAGGAGAAAAAGGATTGGATCAAATTCGTGAACTGATTCACCAACAGAATTTCAGTAAAAAATCATCCTTCATTGACATTGAAGAAGTCGTACCAAAAACTATTCTTTCTGAAGTAAAAGACAAATTTAAATTTTCTAATTCTTATCAGGCATACCAAATGCTGAGATTTGGGGAGAAAGACAAGACTATATCACTTGAGCATAGAAACTGGATCAAAGAAAAACTTGCCGAAAACAAATTCGATCTGGATAGAGCGCAGTTAGAAGAGACAAAAATCCGTTATAGGATTATTACTTCCATTGTTGAAAAAGCTGTATTAAAAACTCCCGATATAAAGCAAGGCTCTGGAATTGACAGAATTCTCCTTCACCCTGTTTTCGGATATTTGATTTTTGGAGGAATCCTATTGATTATCTTCCAGGCAATTTTCGCTTGGGCTTCAGTACCGATGGATTTGATTGATGGCTTCTTTGCGGAGCTCGCAGGATCTGTCGCAAATCTACTCCCAGAAGGGCCTCTTTCTAGCTTGATTACAGAGGGTATCATCCCAGGAATTGGAGGAGTGGTGATTTTCATCCCGCAGATTGCGATGCTTTTTGGATTTTTAGCGATTTTGGAAGATACAGGATATATGTCCAGAGTTGTATTTCTAATGGATCGATGGATGCGTCCATTTGGTCTGCATGGCAAAAGCATTGTTCCGCTGGTATCGGGTGTCGCATGTGCTATTCCAGGAGTGATGGCGGCTAGAAATATTGGAAACTGGAAGGAAAAAATCATCACGATTATGGTAACGCCTCTAATGAGTTGCTCAGCTCGACTTCCTGTTTACGTGATTCTAATTGGACTAGTGGTGCCAAATGAACGAATCTTGGGCTTTGTAAACCTCCAGGCTCTCGCTTTACTTTCTCTTTATCTATTAGGAGTTATTGGAGTTTTATTCACTGCCTTACTTCTGAAAAACATTCTGAAAACGGAAGAGAAAAGCTTCCTTATGGTGGAGCTTCCAACTTATCGTGCACCTAGATGGCTAGACGTTTTGATGACCATGTACAATAAGTCGAAGACTTTTGTATTTGAAGCTGGTAAAGTAATCTTGGCGATATCCGTAATACTTTGGGTCTTGGCCTCTTACGGCCCACCAGAGCGAATGGACAACATTAGAGCTGAAAGTGAAGTTAAATTAGCTCAAGCATCACCAGAAGAGGTTACCGAGATAGAAAATGAGACTTCTTCTCTTCTACTTGAAAATTCTTTCATTGGTATCATGGGTAGAGCCATTGAGCCGGCGATTCGGCCATTAGGTTACGATTGGAAAATTGGAATTGCTTTGATTGCTTCCTTCGCAGCACGTGAAGTATTTGTATCGACTATAGCTACCATCTATAGCATAGGAGCAGATACGGAAGATGAATTGACTATCCGACAAAAACTGAATCAACAGATCAACCCAGTAACCGGCGATAAAGTATATAATACTGCGACAGCGTTTTCTCTTATGGTCTTCTATGCTTTTGCGATGCAGTGTATGAGTACGCTCGCCGTGGTGTACAGGGAAACTAAAGGCTGGAAATGGCCGTTGATACAGACAGTATACATGACCGCACTAGCGTATATTTCGGCGCTTTTGGTCTATCAAATTCTATCTTAATATGTGGCAGGAAATCATCGTTGGAGTAATCGTTTTAGCAGCTTTGGCTTATTTGGGGAAAAAATATTTCTTCAAATCAAAGACCGAACCTGGATGTGACAAGTGCGCCAAACCTTGATTTTTAACTTAAACAACATCTTATTACTAGTTTTTTGATACTTTTAGGCTCATGGGCAACGTAGCCAAGCAGAGCATTCAAACCGCCATTTTTTCGTACCTGGGAGTAATCATAGGATATGTCAACGTACTTTGGCTCTACCCCTATGCATTAGACGCTTCCCAATTAGGAACGTTTCGTACAATTCAGGATTTGGGACTGCTATTTGTTCCTTTTGCCCAACTGGGAGTTGGTCATGGTATTACCCGCTTTTTCCCACAACTCCAATCAAACAAATCTGCTTTTTTAAGCTACGGACTCGTCTTTTCACTTGTCGGCTTTGCACTAGTCAGTGGCATCTTTCTAGGATTCAAAACTGAAATAATAGGTTTGTTTTCTGCGAATTCACCCGAGGTAATTGACTTTTTTGGAGTAGTCTTACTGATCACACTATTCTCTTTACTGAGCAGTATTTTGGACTCCTATAGTCGCTCGTATTTGAAAGTTGCCGTTCCTACACTCATCCGGGAAGTTTTTCTTCGATTGCTTACAGGAATTCTTGTTGGCTCCTATTTACTCCAATGGATCACCTTTAATCAGGTAATGCAAGGTCTAGTGGCTGTTTATGGCTTGGCATTGCTAGGCGTTTTGGTTTACCTGCTTTGGTTGGGTGTTTTGAAATTAGATTTTCGTTGGAACACTTTTCCACAAGGATTCCGATCATCTTTTATTCAATTCAGCCTAATAACATTTTTAGCGACAGCAGCTTCTACTTTGATCATGAAAATCGATAGCATCATGGTTAGCTCTATGATCAGTCTTGAAGCAAATGCTATTTACACCATTGCCTTTAGCATGGCGCTGGTGATAGAATTACCTCGTAGAGCTATCTCTCAGGTGGTAATGCCCGTTATTGCCGATCATTTCTCTACTGGAAATCTGAAGGACATCAACAAGCTTTATAAGCAGATTTCAAATCGGCAACTATACATCTGCTTACTTCTATTCATAGGAATTGCATCAAATCTGGATGCTTTATATTATTTCATCCCGAATCGTGAAATTTATGAAGCCGGAAAACACGTAGTTCTCTTGATTGGACTGGGAAAACTCTTTGATGTAGTATTCTCCGTCAACGGTGAGATCTTAGTTTTCTCTAAGCACTATCGGTTCAATCTGATTGCTACCATCGGAATGAGCATATTAATAATCGGCCTGAATTATCTCCTAATCCCTATTTATGGAATCAATGGGGCTGCCATGGCTTCGGTGGCAGTCATGTTTCTTTTTAATTTGGTGAAATACCTTTTCTTAAAAATCAAACTAGGCTTCGATCCTTTTTCTACAGAAACCCTCAAAATACTCTTCGTAGGAAGTATTGCCTATGCTCCTAGTGTCTTCAGTAGCTTTACTAATTCGCCCGTTGTAAATATCCTGATAACAAGCATACTTGTATTTGCAACCTATCTTTTTTTCTCAAGATTGCTGAATGTAGGAAATGAGGAATGGGAATGGGTAAAAAATAGAATAAAAAAATCCGGGTCTTAGAGTGTTGCAAACCTCCTACTTGACAAGATTTGAGCTGCCTGTTAACCGCAAACTTCCACTGTTATCCTGCCGGTTTAAAGGGCGAGGTTCCGACCCGATAGCTATCAGAATCAGAATGAGGCCTGTTTTTGGGAAGAGCTTCACTCGGTAAATTTGTAATTTGTGAAGTTTGAACATGTCGACGACCCGGACAATGCAAATATACGATTTATTACACGGCAGGTTGGCGAAATTCAGAGATGATTCCGATAATGTGAAATAATCCATTTGAAAAACCATGTCTTTCAAGGCCTTATATCAGAATATTATTTCACAGAAATGATCAACTTTTGAAATGCTTAAAAACAAACTGATGAAAAATAGATTTATTCGAAATTTTATTTCACAAAACACCTAAAGTTTTACTCGATTTACCCTTAAATTTGCAATTCCTAAAACCTTTGGCGCTTTATGTATTTGATTAAAAAAATGGTCGTATGCCTAGATCAGACTTCGCTAGATCAAACTTTGGTTCAGCATGCAGCATTCATTGCTCAGGTGAATCAAACCAAAAAAATCTACTTCGTAAATGTGATTAAGAACCTGAGTATCCCTAAAGAAGTACTCGAGGAATTCCCAAATTTGGTGGAAAACATGGTCAATGAACGCCAGGAGGCCATGGAGTTGACAGTGAAAGAACATTTCAAAAATCCGAAAGGAATTTCTTTGAACTACATCGTAAAAGAAGGTTCTCTTTCAAAGAAAATATTAAAGCTAGCTGAGGAAAAGTCGGCAGATATGATCCTTATCGGCAGAAAAGTACATCTTCCAGGTACTGGTGTTGCCTCCACAAGACTCGCCAGGCGGGCGAGCTGCTCCTTACTAATTGTTCCAGAAGGATCTGCGACTAAAATGCAACGTTTATTAGTCCCGAGTGATTTTTCGGATTATTCCAAGGATGCGCTTGAAGAGGCTATAATGATTGCTGAGAAGCACGGTGGCCTCGAGATCGTATGTCAAAATGTATTCACAGTTCCATCAGGCTATCATTATACCGGTAAGAGCTATGAGGAATTTACTCAGATCATGCGAATGCATGCTGAGATTAACTACAAGAAATTCATCCGTAAAATCGATACTAAAGGAAATAAGATCACGCCTGTATACACCCAAGATGTAAATGATGACCCAGTAGAGGAAATTGTCGCCAAGGCAAAAGAAATCGAAGCAGATGGAATTATTATTGGAGCCAAAGGTCGTACTGCCGCCACTGCCCTATTTATAGGAAGCATGGCAGAGCGGTTGATTCAGTACAACGATAGCATTCCATTGTTGGTAACTCGACCAAAAGGGAAAAACGCAGGCATTTTGGACTACATTCTTGAGATTTAGCATGCAGTAAGAATTATTTTTTCTTCTGAATATCAAGCCTTAAGATACTTTTTTCACTATCCTTATAAACCCTTTCGGCTAGCAGTAGTCTAAAACACTAATGAATAAAAATGGTGATCAAGAAATCCTCGAGCTCATAAAAGATCCCAAAACTAGGGAAATGGGGTTCAGGCAACTTATCTTGGCATACCAAAAAAGAGTTTACCATGTAATCAGAAGAATGGTTTTGATTCATGAGGATGCAGATGATATCACCCAAAACACCTTCATCAAGGCTCATCATTATATTGACAAATTTCAAGGGCAATCAAGTATTTTCACTTGGCTTTATAGAATTGCGACCAATGAATCCCTGAGCTTTTTAGAAAAGAAAAAGAAACGATTCTTCTTTTCTATTGATGATCACCAGGAGAAAATGGAATCATACATTGACCAGCCAGGAAATATTGACGGAGATGAGATCCAGCGATTACTTCAAAAAACGCTGCTTACTCTGCCGGATAAACAAAGGCTCGTGTTCCACTTGAAATATCAGGAGGAACTCACCTACGAGGAAATGTCTGAAATTACCGGTACCAGTGTAGGAGCCTTAAAAGCCAGCTATCATCATGCAGTGAAAAAAATTGAACAATCCTTAGCCAAAGAATAAACTATTGACTTCCAACCCAGTCTAAACTTATACCATGCAAAAACTTCCAAAAATTCAGGATTTCAAGGTGCCAGAGAATTATTTCGATAGTCTCCCTGATAATATAATGGATAAGGTCAGTCCACAGAGATCTTTCTATTGGATGAAATATGCCGCAGCCGCTGCCATTCTTGTGGTGAGTTTAGGCGTTTGGCAGTTCAATTCTTCCAGTTCTCAATACGAAGCAATATCCATGGATGAAGAAGTAAATCTATTCATTGAGAGTCAATATTGGACAGCTGAAGATGTCCTAAGTATGGTAGACAATCCTGAGGAAATTCTGGATCAGATCATAGCAGAGGAAATGGTATACGAAGTAGATATAGTCGATGAAAATGATCAAAATTGGTATTAATCTTATGAAAAAATATACGTTACTAATCATCATATTTTTCGTGGTAGTTGGGACTTCACTGGCTCAACGACCAGATGGAAACTATGATCGTGAAAAACTAGAAGCTGCAAGAGTAGCTTTCATTACTACACGATTGGATCTCAAGCCGGAACAAGCCCAACAGTTTTGGCCGATTTACAATGTATTTAATGATGCGAGAGAAAAAAGTCTCAGAGAAATGTCCGATTTAGGAAGAACTAGGGATTTAAAACTATCTGAAGCAGATGCTAAATCAAGACTCGCAAGAAAATTCGAAATTGAACGAAAAATGATTGTAGATGAAGAGAAATTTGTGAAAGACTTGTCCAGTGTAATAACCTATAATCAAATCATTCGGTTGGATGGTCTCAATAGAGAATTTGCCAGACATATTTGGCAAAAACGAAGAGAGGAGGATAACAAATAAAAAAGCGGCTTAAGCCGCTTTTTTATTTGTT
>TARA_R110002020_G_scaffold111312_3_pt1 | contig 23420 bp, 18 predicted proteins | sample TARA_R110002020 | Tara Oceans TARA_R110002020 (sample SAMEA4396489) | marine metagenome | biome: Westerlies Biome; feature: [MES] marine water layer (ENVO:01000295) within the mesopelagic zone...; material: water (ENVO:00002006), including particulate matter (ENVO:01000060) such...
TCTGTCTGGCCAATACCAGTATGCCATCAATACTTTTTCTCAGGTTTTGGCAGATGACCCTGAAAATAAAGAGGCAAACCAGGTTATTGCCGAGAGTTACCGGCTTTCCAATAGAATAGAAGACGCTGCTCCATATTATGAGAAGTTAGTAGAAGAGGACCCGACTTTTGATAGCTATTACAGATTGGGCTTAAGTTTGAAAGCTCAGGATAAGGACGAAGAAGCGAAGGAAGCTTTCGAAAAAGCAAAGGGTTACACACAGGATGAAACCTATTTGGCAGAAACTCAACGACAACTTGAGGCAATTAAATTATCTCAGGGAATTGAAGATTACTGGCCATATCATGAGCTGGTAAATTATAAAGATTTGAATACCGCGGGACCAGATTATGCACCGGTGGTTTCTGAAGATTTCATTTATTTCACCTCAGGTCGTCAAGCGAGCGGACTCTATCCTGCAGATGGATCACCCTATACTAAATTGTTCCGTGCGAGAGCCGATGGGATTAAAGTAGATGTCAGTGGAGCTCAGCCGCTACCTGAATTCAAAAATGAAGAAGGCTTGAATCAAGCGGCGATTGCTATCAGTCCGGATGGAAACACAATCATTTATGCTCGTGGTAATTCTACTTCGGACAAAGATCTTCCAGAAACAGCACTTTTTGTTTCTTATTTCCGAGGTGGAGGTTTTACGCAGCCAATCTGGATGCCTGTAAATGAAGATGAGTTTTGGTGGAATTCTACACCCGCTTTCTCTGAAGACGGCGAGGTATTGTACTTTGCCTCAAATAGACCTGGGGGTTATGGAGGGATAGATTTGTATAGCGCAACCAAATTGGCCAACGGAGATTTTGGAAATCCTAAAAACCTTGGACCAAACATTAACACGCCAGGCAACGAGCTTTTTCCAAGACCAATGGGAGATGGCAAGTTTTTCTTTTCATCTGATGGACATCCTGGGTTTGGAAAGCTGGATCTTTTTGTTGCAGAAAATGATGCATCAGGAAAGCAGGTTATCAAAAATCTTGGAGAGAACTTCAATAGTACTAATGATGATTTCTCACTTTTCTTTACCCAGTATCCTAAAGCAGGTTTCATTTCTTCCAACCGCGATGGCGGAATAGGAGATGATGATATCTATTTCTTTGAAGACAAGACGCCTAAGCCAAAAATCATAAACGTATTGCTAAATGTCTATACCAAGCAGCGTGTGGCAGGAGAGGATGATGCTGTATTGGAGCAAGCAAGAGTTGTATTATATGATAGCCTGAGCAAACAAGCTGGCGGAGACTTTTCCAATACAAACGGTCGTGTCCGATTTACTTTGACGCCGGATTCTGACTTTACGATTATTGCATCTAAAAGTGGCTATTTCTCTAAATCAATACCATATACGACTACAGGAAAGACCCCGGATATTTCTACTCTGGTACAAGACGTAACCAATATTACGCTGGATACTACGATTGTGCTGGATCAATTGGTGCTGGATCGTTCTATCGTTTTGGAGAATATCTATTACGATTTGGATAAAGCTGATATTAGACCTGATGCGGCTGTAGAACTGGATAAATTGGTTCAGATACTTAAAGACAATCCAGCTATCAGAATCGAGTTGAGCTCGCACACTGATGATAGATCTTCTGATCAATACAACCAAGACCTATCTCAACGTAGAGCACAATCTGCGGTTGATTACATTGTTTCCCAAGGAATTTCTGCGGATAGGTTGGTTGCCAAAGGGTATGGTGAGAGTCAGTTGATTATCAAAAATGCAACTACTGAAGAAGAGCACCAGACAAACCGAAGAACAGAATTTAAAGTAATTGAGATAAAGGAATAAAAAGTAAGCTGTTCTAAAATAGAAGAGCCTGATCGAAGTGATTCGATCAGGCTATTTTATTTTTAATCCCAACTTCTTACTTCTTACTTTTCACTTCTGACTTTTGCACTATATCCTTTACAATCATCCCAGCATGTACCACGCTGTTCTCAATGAAGAACTCACGCGTATTCAACCCGCCACAAACTACTCCAGCAAGGTAAACTCCAGAGATATTTGATTCATGAGTCAATTCATTGTACTCTGGCTGCCTTTTTTCATCCTCGCTCAATTTGACTCCCAATTGATTTAATAAACTGAAATTAGGCTTGTAACCCGTCATTGCAAGTACGAAATCATTCTCTATAGTCACATCTCCGTCTGGAGTAGCAATTACCACTTCATGTTCGAGAATTTCTTTGAGTCTTGATTTGGTGTATGCCTTGATAGATCCTTCTTTGATTCGGTTAACAATATCAGGACGAACCCAATATTTCACCGCCTGATCAACTTCATCTTCAAGTAAAACCATACTTACTTCGGCTCCCTTTCTCCAGGTTTCTAAAGCAGCGTCCACAGCAGAATTTGCTCCGCCGACTACCACTATTTTTTGATTGATAAAAGGCCAAGGTTCTTTGTAGTAATGGTGAACTTTTGGCAGGTCCTCACCAGGGATATTCATCAGATTTGGTAAGTCATAAAAGCCCGTTGCCATCACGATATTTTTGGTGAGATACTCTCCTTTTGAAGTAGTGACATAGAATATCTCTTCTTTTTTCTCTAGCCTTTTTACAGCTTCATAAAGCTTGACATTTAGATCAAAGTGGGAGAAAATCCTTCGGTAATATTCCAGCGCTTCCGTACGATTTGGCTTATTTCCTATAGACATAAAAGGAATGCCTGCCATCTCCAACCTATCTGAGGTGGAGAAAAAAGTCATATTGATAGGGTAGTTATAGATAGAATTGGTCAATGCGCCTTTCTCAATAATCACATAATCCAATCCTGCTTTTCCTGCTTCCACACCGCAAGCAAGACCTATTGGTCCGCCTCCGACGATGAGCATGTCATATATTTTATCTGCCATTAGGTCTTAGGTTTGATCGAGTTGAAACTGAAAGCCAGTGTCTTGATAAACATCCGGATTCCATTGGAAACTTCGTTGTTTGAGCTGCACAAGCCCAGACTTATGTTGAACCACGGCTGCGGCCGAAACCGTTCCATAATTCCCCGGCATTCGGATTAATTGTGCGGACAGAGAAGTTTCCATCTCGATTGGCACGCCAGTGTTTGGTAGTTTTTCTGGTGGAAATGTCTCTCTCGATTTTAGAATATTGAGGACATCATTTGTTAAAAAAGCAGATTTTGTTAAGCGAATTAGTTGCGCTTTTGCCAGTTCTACTTTTGGCCATGGATCATCGAGCAGCGCATTGCTCAAACCATAGATACCAGGTTTTACTTCTTGAACCTGGGGAGAATAATTACTGAAGTAGAGTAGCTTTTTCCCATCGCTCACAAGCAGGTTAAATCCATCATATTGGTCCTGGTATTTTTGAATTCCTTCCAAATATTCTTCTGGTGCGATCGTACTTTCCAGCCAAGCTTGAACTAGCTTTCCCCGGCTGATCTTGGCATTTCGTGGGTTATTAAAATCCCGATAATTCGTAAGCAATGACCAGCGCCCATTAGGATGAAATCCCATCCAGGTGCCACCACTTCTTAAATCTTTTCCTGCGTAAAAGCCAGCTTCCCAGACATGCAAGGCATCTGAGGGTCGCTCAAAGAACTCATCTCGGTTTGCGCTGATGATTAATGGATATTTTGGATGGGTTTTCCAGGAAAAAGCTACTAGACACATGGCTTAAAAATAAAGAAAAGGCCGGATATTCCGGCCTTTAGGGTGATTACACAACTTAGGATTCCTTCATCGTAGGGTAATCGGTATAACCTTTTTCACCAGGTGTATAAAACGTATCTTTGTCTGGCTGAGCTAGATCGGTACCTGTCTCAAAGCGGTTCACTAAATCCGGATTTGAAATGTATAATGTGCCGTAAGCAACTGCATCAGCGTCTCCACTTTCGATCACTTTATTTCCTTTTTCCTGATCAAAGCCAGCATTGATTACAAGAGTACCTCTATATAACGGGCGGAAGTGCTTAGCTATATGCTTTACTAAATAAGGTTTGTCAGAAACATCAGAAAACGGCTCAGAGAGGTGGAGATAAGCCAAGTCATAGTCATTCAACTTCTTGACTATGAATTCAAATGTAGGGATAGTCTCCTCATCTGCTGTCATGCCAAATACACCGTCTAAAGAAGGATTTAATCGTAAGCCGATTTTTTGCTCAGGCATTACTTCTTTCAGTGCGTCGATGATCTCGAAAAGTATCTTGGCCCTGTTTTCTATAGATCCTCCATATTCATCTCTTCTTGTATTGCTGGTTGCATTGAAGAATTGGTGAAGTAAATAACCGTTGGAACTATGGATTTCTATTCCATCAAATCCAGCTTCCATTGCATTTTTACCTGCATTTTTGAAATCTTGGATAGTCTGCTTGATTTCTGCCCGTGTCATTTCCTTGGGAGTCACTGTTTCTTTAAAACCTTCTGGGGTAAATGACTTTTCGTGTGGATTGATGGCTGAGGGCGCCAATGGCAATTCCCCATTGTGGAAATCAGGATGTGATATTCTGCCTACGTGCCAGATTTGGATGAATATTTTTCCACCCTCGTCGTGTACAGCTTTAGTTACTCCTTTCCAGCCTTCTACTTGCACATCAGAATATATTCCTGGAGTATTAATGTAGCCAACAGCTTGCTTGGAAACTTGTGAACCTTCAGTGATGATCAATCCTGCAGAAGCTCGTTGGGTGTAATATTTCTCGTGAATTTCAAATGGTTTATTTGAAGGATTGTCTGCACGACTTCTGGTCATCGGAGCCATCCAAACTCGGTTTTTTAATGCTAGTCCGCCTGCAAGCGTGATAGGTTTGAGTAGAGGTTGATCGTTGTTCATGGTAATTGTTGGTTTGTTTTCAAAAATTCGGTGTCTATACAACTAATGTCAAGGCAATAAAGTTCAGGCTTTTGGGTAATGGTTTCTGTGGATGCCATTTTGTGCTATAACGGACAATAAAACCTTACCAAACTTCAGAAATGGACAGTGGTTTTATATGTAGGATGGGAAAATGAGTGATACTCGTTCGATGTGTAAGTCTTATTTTATTGCTTATGAATTGCTTTAAAATCCTGAAAAATAGATTGTTAACATTTTTTAATACGATTATATTCGTAGATGTTTTGTTCTTACGATTTTCATCGTATATCTTTGGTACGAAATTTATCGTATAATGAGCCATGAGTAAGCCAACAGAATCAGAATTAGAAATACTTTCCCTGTTATGGGAAATGAAGCAGGCCAGTGTGCGTCAAGTCCACGAGCGATTAGCTGAGACAAAGGATACTGGATACACCACCACGCTGAAGACTATGCAAAATATGCATGCCAAGCAGATGGTGAGTAGGAACGAGTCGCAGCGAACACATGTATACAGTCCTGCGACTAATCAAAAAGACACACAGAAGTCTTTGCTGAAAAACTTGGTGACCACAGCATTTGGTGGTTCTGCTCAGAAATTGGTGCTCCAGGCACTGGGTGAAGAGAACCCGTCAAAGGAGGAATTAGATGAAATTCGAGCATTTTTAGACCAACTAGAAAATAAAAAATAATGGATCTTTTGAACGACTGGATTCCCGAAAGTTTGCTGTATGCCATGGGCTGGACTCTCGTGCATTCGCTTTGGCAACTTGTCCTTATAGGTGCAGGCCTTTGGTTACTTTTAAAACTGTTTAGAAAGAATAGTCCTGCTTTCAAATACAATTTGGGTTTGGCAGCAATGGGGTTGACTGTTCTAGTTGCTTTAGGAACGTTTATTTATGAGGTTTCCAGCTTTACGCCCACCCCTTTATTTGATCGAATAGCGTTTATCGCCGCCGCTCCTCAGGCAATGCAAGCCTCTTCTTCGCTTGGTATTGAATCTGTCATTGCGATGTCAGTCAATTGGATAGAACTTCAGCTTCCGCTATTGGTAAATTTCTGGTTTGTTGGTGCATTGCTCTTTCTTTTCCGACTATTCAATAGTTTGTCAGAAGTTCGCACGCTGAGAAGATCCTCTTCAGAACCTCAGGATTTCCAGTTAGAGAAAATGCTTTACCGGCTAATGGGTGAAATGAATGTCTCTAAAAACGTAGAGATACGCTTGACTTCCTATGGAGTATCGCCTATTACTTTTGGCTTCCTCAAACCTATTATACTGATTCCTTCAGGATTAATTTTCCAGCTCACCCCAGTTCAGCTAGAGGCAATTATAGCCCATGAATTGGCCCATGTGAAGCGGAACGATTACTTCATCAATCTAATTCAATCGGCTCTCGAAGTGCTTTTCTTCTATCACCCATGCTATTGGTGGATGAATCAGACGGTGAAAGAGTTGCGTGAAAATGCTGCCGATGATTTGGCTGTACAGGTTGGTGTCACTCCCAAAGAGCTGGCCTACAGTCTGGCAGAAGTATTGAATTTTGCGAAGCAAAATCCTCCTGAGCTTGCCTTGGCAGCGGGAAAAAGAAGGAATCCTACCCTTCAAAGAATCAAAAGAATCCTGGGTCATCCGGCTCAGACTTATCCTCAAAACCCTATTATTTCTATCCCTATGTTACTTACACTCTTATTAAGCGCGGGCCTTATGGCGACAGCACAGCAGGACGTTTCTGTCTCTGTTGAGAAAACAAAACCGATATCGGTTAATGTGAATCCAGTTATTGAAGTTTCTAAGGATTCTGATGTGAAGTTGGATGTCAATTCAGATGTCACTGTCGCAGTGAATGCAATTGTTGATAATGAAGCCACTAAAGTTGTGGTCATTGATGGAAAAGCTGAGTGGATCAATGCTAAAAATGAAGTGATTGAATTGAATTCTGCCAATCCGCAACGTATCCACATAAAAGGTGATACAATTATAGCCAAAGGCGATACCATCATTTTGAAAAGTGGTAATAAAACTACTTACACCTATACAAATAAAGGCAAGACCTTGATTCTGGAAGATGTAGCTGGTATGGATCTTTCCCCGATGCCCGAATTCCCTGCTCAGGCTATGGCTCCGGTGATGGATTTTGTGATGGCTCCTACGCCGGTAATGGAATTTGCCATGGCTCCCATGATGGACTTCGATATGGGGGAGATGCCAGCGATGAACTTTGATATGGGAACTATGCCAGCTATGGACTTTATGATTTCTCCCCCAGCATTTGATGTGGAATGGAGCTCCTTTTCTCCAAAAGACACGATAAATATGACTAAGGCGGAGAAGCAGAAATGGCAAAAAGAGATGGAGATGAGAGCAGAGGAATATTCCAAAAAAATGGAGAATTGGGAGGTTGCGATGAAGCCTAAGATGGAAGAATACGAGGCTAAAATGGCTGAATGGCAGAAGAATTTTGAGCCAAAAATGGAGGTGTATGAGCAAAAAATGGCGGAATGGCAGAAAGCTTATGAGCCTAAATTAAAAGAGTTTGAAAAGAAGATGGCTGAATGGCAAAAAGCGAATGAGCCGAAGATGAAAGAGTTTGAGGCAAAGATGGATGCCTGGCAAAAAGCTAACGAGCCAAAAATGAAGGAGTATGAGGCGAAGATGAAAGCGTGGGAAAAGGAGATGCAACCGAAAATGGAAGAATACCAGCGCAAAATGGAAGTTTGGCAAAAAGAGAATGCAGCCAAAATTGAAGAATACCAGAAAAAAGTGGAGCAAGAATTAAAGAAAAAAGAGGATAATAAATAAGCTTCCTATCCTGACGATTTTATCTGAAAAGATAATTGTGTGTTGATGCTTTGAAAAAGACCTGCCCGATGGACAGGTCTTTTTTGCTTTTGACTTTTTTTGTACTCAAGGTTGGTGTTTGTGGGATTTTTCCCCACCTCCACAATATCAATGGTCTACTTGATGGGAAATTGCCCCACTTTTCTTTTACTCTTCTCCTTCCCCTTGCAATCATATTCTTTCTGGCTGTAGAAAAACCTTCAATATGCTTGTTTTTGCCCCATTTTGGGGAATCTCTAACGGCTTTCTAATCAATACAATACCTCCAAAAAAATCCTTGAATTTTTCAATTAATAATTGGGATGGAATAAAGAAATCCCTACTTTTAAGTCAAAGTGGGAATTTGTGGAGTAAAGTGGTAGAAAGTGGTGAGCATTTTGTTACTTTTGTCTTTACTACATACTCATCATTCTAAAGAGTTCAAGAATTTATGTTCAACAGTCAATACGATTGCAAGCTAGATCCCAAAGGGCGTCTGGTTTTGCCGGCCAAGATCAAGGCGGCAATTCCGGAGGCAAATGGGAGTGCGCTTATGCTTCGAATGGCTGAAGATAGGTGTTTGGCACTCTATACCATGGTGGAATATAAAAAACTGGAGAATCAAATAAAGTCTCTGAATATCAATAATCCTGAACAGCGCTTGCTGCAGAGGTCTTTTTTCAATTCTGTTACTGACGTAGAATTGGATAGCGCGGGCAGGTTGTTGATTCCAAAGCATTTCCAGCTCTATGCTGGACTTGAGAAAGAAATAATGGTGGCGGGGAACGGTACTCGAATAGAGATCTGGAATTCTGAAAACTACCTAAATAATATTATCAAAGATCCGGCGGACTTGTCCAGCCTGATGGAAAAGCATCTCTCTTAATCTCATGACGGAGTCTATTTACCATATACCAGTGATGCTAGCCCAATGCACTGAAGGCTTGTCTATTGATCCCAACGGGATTTATGTAGACGTGACTTTTGGTGGAGGTGGGCATTCCCGTGAGATTTTGAAGCATCTGGACAAGGGCCATCTCTATGCCTTCGATCAGGATGTGGATGCTGAGGCAAATATTCCTGCGTCTGACAACTTCACCTTTATCGCTGCGAATTTCCGGGATTTGAAAAAATACCTGAGACTTCATGGCGTGAAGAAGGTGGATGGAGTATTGGCGGACCTTGGCATTTCATCCCATCAGATCGATGAGCCTAGCAGAGGTTTTTCTACCAGATTCAGTGGTAGTCTGGATATGCGAATGAATCAGTCAGCTGATGTTTCTGCCAAAGAGGTTCTCAACACCTACGACGAGGGAAAGCTTCATAAGATTCTTGGAATGTATGGAGAGGTGAAAAACGCAAAGACCTTGGCGCAAGCAATTGTCTCCGAAAGAGCTTCTCAGCCATTCGAAACTACAGAGGGGTTTACGGCCTTTTTGAAACGATATGCCCCAAAGGGCAAAGACTTTAAATACTATGCTCAGGTCTTTCAGGCCCTGAGAATAGAAGTTAATGACGAAATGGGTGCTTTGGAAGATATGCTGCTCGAGGCGGTAGAAGTGCTTAAGCCGGAAGGGCGATTGGTAGTGATGAGCTATCACAGTCTGGAAGATCGTCTGGTGAAAAATCTGATGATCAAAGGCAAATTTCAAGGTGAGGTGGAGAAGGATTTCTATGGAAATCTAATTCGGCCTCTGGAGCCAGTAAGCAGAGGAGCAGTAGTGGCGGATGCTGAAGAAATAGCGTCAAACCCAAGAGCAAGAAGTGCAAAACTCAGAATAGCGAAGAAGACGGAGGTATGAGCAATAATACATTCAGAAAGAAATTGAAGTCAGGCAACAAACCAAAAGGTGGTCCTCGCAAATCCATTTTCACATGGATAGAGGAGAAGCTGGATGTCACTGGTGTGTTGGGAGAAGGAGTGCCTGTCCAATTGGTTCCGCCGGTTGGATTTGTGGCTTTATTGGCTTTGATCTACATCTGGAGCAATCACCGCGCGGAAAACATGGTGCGGAAAATAGAAAAAGCGCAGCAGGAAGTAGAAGATCTTCGTGCTGATGTGACTACGCTGGAAGCAGAATACATGCTGAGCAGCATGCAGTCCGAAGTAGCGAAGCGAGTAGCTGAGCAAGGAATATTTGAATTGAATCAACCACCGATAAAAATCGAGGTAGAAAAGTGAATTTTAAGCGATCCATATTGATCCGAGTGCGGGTGGTGTTTATCCTGATAGCGTTGTGCTCAGCTGCCATTCCGTACAAAGTCGCCAAACTTCAGATGGCGGAGGGAGACGTATGGCGTGAAAAAGCTGAAACGATCAATTTCCAATACCGGGAAGTGCCCGCAACTCGCGGTAATATCTATGCTGCTGATGGAAGTCTGCTTGCAACTAGCCTTCCTTTTTATAGAGTGGCATTAGATCCGACTATCGCAAAGTCTGATCGGTATAAAGCTGGGATTGATTCCTTGGCCAAGATGCTTTCCGGCTTTTACAAGGATAAATCAGCGTCTTCTTACAAAAGAATGATCAATGATGCCAGGTTGGACAACAAGCGCTATTTGGTTTTGAACAGAAAGCAGATCGGGTATCAAGGCATGCAGGAAATGTCTAACTGGCCAATTTTCAGAGAAGGAAGACTGGGAGGTGGAGTTATTTTCGAGAAAGTAGAAAAAAGATATAGACCGTTTAATTCCCTTGCCAGCCGAACAGTTGGCTTTTTGAATGAAGACGAATATGGTGCTGGAATCGAATACAGCTTCAATAATTACCTGCAAGGTCAGGATGGAAAAGCGCTTTTCCAGCGCTTAGCCGGAGGAAGTTGGAAGCCGGTTTTTGATGCCGAAGATGTGAAGCCTGAGAATGGCTACGATGTCACTACTACGCTTGATGTGAATATTCAGGATGTGGCAGAAACTGCCTTGAGACGTCAGTTGACAGATCGAGATGCGGAATTTGGATCAGTGATCGTGATGGAAGTAAAGACTGGAAAGATCAAGGCAATAACCAATTTGCAGCGTAATACAAGTGGAAATGGTTATGGTGAAAACTACAATTACGCCATAGGAGATCAGGGAAATACAGAGCCAGGTTCTACGTTCAAGTTGCTTTCCATGTTGGCGCTTTTGGAAGAAAATAAAATCACGCTGGATGAAACTGTGGAAACTGGAAACGGCGCCCACAAATTCTATAACCAAACAATGCGTGATGCAAAAAATGGTGGCTATGGAACCTTGACAATTCGTGAAGCTTTTGAGAAATCTTCCAATGTTGGGATTTCGAAATTGGTAGATGAACATTTCGGATCCAGTCCTTCCAAATTCATGGCTTATTTAGATAAGGTAGGATTAAAGGAGCCTTTAGGGTTTCAATTGATCGGAGAGGGGAAACCTTTTTTCAAAACGCCTGGAGCAAAGGACTGGTATGGGACCTCACTTCCATGGATTTCTATTGGCTATGAAGTAAAACTGAATCCACTTCATACGCTTGCATTATATAATGCCGTGGCTAATGGAGGCAAAATGATGAAGCCATATATCGTTCAGTCGGTTTCTAAAGGCAATATCATCGAAGAGCAATATCAGCCAGAAGTCATCAGGAAACAGATCGCTTCTGAGAAAAACATCAAACTTCTTCAAGGTCTTTTGGAAGGAGTTGTGGAGAAAGGAACAGCGAGAAATATTGCCAATGCTGATTACAAGATCGCAGGTAAAACAGGTACCGCTCAGAAGCTGATTAACGGGCAGTATTCTAGAATTTACTACACAAGTTTCGCAGGCTATTTCCCTGCTGACAACCCAAAGTATTCAATGGTTGTCGTGATCGACAGTCCAAAAGGCTTTGCTGCATACGGAGGGGATGTCTCAGCTCCGGTTTTCAAAGAAATAGCAGACAAAATTTACGCACTTGATATAGAGCTGAATCCTGAAAATCAACAACAGATTTTAAGAGCTGAAATTGATGGAGCGCAATTGCCATATGTGAAAGCAGGTAAAGCGGAAGAGCTTCAAGGCATTTTCCAAGAACTCGGATTGAAGGCATCTGCTGCTAATCCTGAGGAATGGGTGAAGACAGTCGCTCAGGATGCAAGTGTACAGATGAGTGTCAATGATACGGACAAGTCGACTGTACCTGATGTGTCAGGACTTCCGCTTCGAGATGCGCTTTTCATCCTTGAGAATAAAGGAATGAAAGTCAACTACACTGGGAAAGGCAGAGTAAAAACGCAGTCTATTTCCGCTGGGACCGAATTAAGAAAGAACGCAACAATAAATCTGGTATTAGGATAAATGAAAGTACTAAAAGACATATTATATAAAGTATCACTTACCTCTACTACCGGAGACATGGAGTTGGGAGTGAAGGATATTGTCTTTGACAGCCGTCAGGTGACTGAGGGAAGTGCTTTCGTAGCGATCAAAGGTACTCAGGTAGACGGCCATGAATTCATAGAGAAAGCTATAGGGCTTGGAGCTCAGAGCATCGTTTGTGAGCAATTGCCAGAGAAACTAGTAGAAGGAATAAGCTACGTGGAAGTGGTGAATTCTGCCCGCGCGCTTGGTGTCATGGCAAGTAACTATTTTGACAATCCTTCTGAGAGTATCAAGGTAGTGGCGATCACAGGTACAAATGGAAAGACCACCACAGCCACTCTTTTGCATCAGCTTTTCATGCGGATGGGCTACAGCACCGGCTTGCTTTCCACAGTAGAAAATAAGATTAATGAAACTGTAATCCACGCGACTCATACTACGCCAGACGCGGTGAGTGTGCAAGCTTTGCTTCGCAAAATGGTGGAGGAAGGCTGTACGCATTGCTTTATGGAAGCGAGTTCGCATGCCATTGTGCAAGAGCGAATAGCTGGTTTGAAATTAGCCGGAGCAGTTTTCACAAATATCAGCCATGACCATTTGGATTATCATGGCACGTTTGACGAGTACATCAAGGCAAAAAAGAAGTTGTTTGATGAGCTTCCAAAAGGTGCTTTTGCACTGGTAAATGGTGATGATAAACGAGGATCTGTGATGCTTCAAAATTGCAAAGCTTCTCATCAGTATTTCGCACTTAAATCTCCTGCTGATTTTAAGGCCAAAATCATTTCCAATACACTCGAAGGACTGGAGCTAGACATCAACGGTAAGTTGATCTGGTTCAGGATGATCGGGGCATTCAATGCCTACAATCTTCTGGCGGTTTTGGGAGTCACTGTCCTTCTGGGCGAAGAGGAGGACGAAGTTCTTCGTGAGCTTTCAGGGATCCGCGGAGCTAAAGGGCGTTTCGATAGAATTTCCATTGCTGGAATCACTGCCATCGTAGATTATGCGCATACGCCAGATGCTTTGGATAATGTCCTTAAAACAATCAACGGTGCTAGAACGGGTGGAGAACAACTGATCACAGTAGTGGGCTGTGGAGGCAATCGTGACAAAACTAAGCGTCCCATCATGGCAAAAATTGCTGTTCAGGAAAGTGATAAAGCAATTCTTACTTCTGACAACCCTCGATTTGAAGTGCCGGAAGAAATACTAAAAGATATGCAGGCTGGGGTAGGTCCGTCTGAAATCAGAAAAACATTAACCATTGTGGATCGCAGAGAGGCAATTAAGACGGCTTGTATGCTTTCACAAAAAGGAGATATCATTCTTATCGCCGGCAAAGGCCATGAGGATTATCAGGAAATCAAAGGAGTGAAGCATCACTTCGATGATACCGAAGTAGTAACCGAGTTTTTACAACAATTGACACAGAGCTGAGATGTTATATCCACTTTTTGATTATTTGGACAAAGTGCTTGATATCCCTGGAACAGGGGTGTTTAGATTTATCTCATTCCGAGCTGGAATGGCTGCGCTATTTTCATTGATCATCACCATCTCTTTTGGTCACAAAATCATTGCTTGGATCAGAAATAAGCAGATCGGGGAGACAGTAAGAGATCTAGGTTTAGAAGGCGAAAAGCAGAAAAAAGGCACGCCGACGATGGGGGGCTTGATGATCATGGCTGCGATATTGATTCCGACTTTGCTTTTCGCAGATCTGAATAACATCTACATCATTCTTTTGCTGATCACTACGGTCTGGTTGGGAGCAATTGGCTTTGTAGATGATTACATCAAGGTTTTCAAGAAAAACAAAGAAGGTCTCGCCGGTAGATTTAAGATCATCGGTCAGATTGGCATCGGGATTATCGTGGGTTCCACACTTTATTTCAATGAAAGCGTAGTAATCCGTGAGTTTACCAATCCGGTTTCCATAGAAGAAGGTGTGGTAGAAACGCCAACGTACAGAGATGTGAAAGTGGCTAAAACCACTATTCCTTTTACCAAAAACAATGAGCTGAATTACGAGACTTTGCTTGGCTTTATGGGTGAGGCAATGACTCCGATTCTGTACATTTTCGTCGTGACTTTCATCATTACCGCGGTTTCCAACGGTGCTAATATCACAGATGGTATCGATGGATTGGCAGCAGGAACCTCTGCAATTATCGGATTGACAATTGCGATTTTCGCCTACCTAAGTGGTAATGCGATTTTCTCATCCTACCTCAATATCATGTACATCCCCAATTCAGGTGAGCTGGTGATTTTTGCTTCGGCCTTTATCGGAGCCTGCGTGGGATTCTTGTGGTACAATGCCTATCCGGCTCAGGTTTTTATGGGCGACACTGGCAGCTTGATGTTAGGTGGAGTAATTGCTGTTTTGGCGTTGACCCTTCGCAAGGAATTGCTGATTCCAGTGATGTGCGGAGTCTTCGTAATTGAAAATGCAAGTGTGATGCTCCAAGTGGGTTACTTCAAATACACTCGAAAAAAATACGGTGAAGGCAGAAGAATCTTCTTGATGTCTCCGCTACACCATCATTACCAAAAGAAAAATATCCCAGAGGCCAAAATCGTAACCCGATTCTGGATTGTGGGGATTCTTTTGGCGGTAATCACTTTGGCAACATTGAAACTTAGATAATAGAAATGCAAAAACTAGTCGTTCTGGGCGCGGGAGAAAGCGGATTGGGAGCAGCTATGCTTGCCAGACAGAAAGGCTATGCCGTTTTCGTTTCCGATGCAGGACAGATTTCTCTGGCGCGAAAGGCTGAAATGGAGCGGTTGGGAATTGCTTTTGAAGAAGGAAAGCATTCGGAGGAGGAAATCCTCAGTGCAGATCTTATCATCAAAAGTCCAGGCATTTCTCCAAAGACAGAAATGGCTGCAAAGGCATCTTTGGCAGGCATTCCGATTATCGATGAGTTAGAATTTGCTTTTGGCTACAGTACCGGAAAAGTGATTGCGATCACTGGAACCAATGGGAAGACTACCACGACTTTGCTGACTTATCACTTGATGAAGGAAGCTGGATTGGATGTGGGCTTGGCTGGAAATGTAGGGAAAAGCTGGGCTGCGCAGTTACTCGAAGAAGAACATGAATGGTGGGTGATCGAGTGCAGCAGTTTCCAGATAGATGGATTTGTCAACTTCAAACCTTCAGTTGCGATTCTTTGCAACATCACGCCAGATCATTTGGATCGCTACGAGTACAAGATTGAGAATTACATAGATTCCAAGTTTGGAATCTTTAAAAATATGACTTCTACCAATCAGGCTATTCTTTTTGCAGAAGATGCTTTGACTTTAGAAGGTTTGAAAAGCAATGAAGTAAAAGCTTCTACCCTTTGGGTTTCTGCTTTTGAACTTCAAAAAGAGGGAGCCTGGACAGATGCAGAGAATTTGACTTTTGCGGTAGCAGAGCAATCGGTAGTTGTACCGGTGGATTCACTTTCTCTCAAAGGGAAGCACAATCTTTTGAATGCCCTTTGCGCTGGTTCTGCAGCTTTGATCGCGGGTGTAAAGGATGTGGATTTGATGCTGGGATTCCAGACGTTCAAAAATGCGCCTCACCGAATGGAGTTGATCAAAGAAGTAGACGGAGTGAAATTCATCAATGATAGTAAAGGCACCAATGTGGAAGCTACGGCTTATGCGCTGGCGAGCTACGACAACCCATTGATCTGGATCGCCGGAGGCGTGGACAAGGGAAATGACTACACGGTTCTTTCTCCATTGACTGAAAAGGTGAAAAGCCTGATTTGCTTGGGCAAAGACAATGAGAAATTGAAATCAGCTTTTGGATCGTCTATAACGGACATTCGAGAGACACAAAATATAAAGGAGGCGGTTTCTTGGGGAAAAGAACTTGGGGAATCTGGAGATATAGTTTTGCTATCGCCAGCCTGTGCAAGCTTCGACTTGTTCAAAAATTATGAAGATCGCGGAATGCAATTCCGTGCCGCAGTAGAGAACCTTAAACCGAAAGCCATCGCATGAGTGAGTTTAAAGCATGGATAGATAGAAATTTCAAAGGCGACCCAATCATTTGGGGCATTGTCATTCTATTGTCGCTTTTCAGTATTCTGGTAGTGTATTCCGCTACGGGTTCTTTGGCGTACAAATATGCTGGTGGAAATACTGAGATCTACTTGATCAGACATTCCATGTTGATTTTTGTGTCGTTGGTAGTGATGTGGTTTGCGCATAAAATACCTTATAAGAGGTATGCGATGTATGCGAAGCTGGGTGTGGTTATTTCCATTCCATTGCTTTTGGTGACCTATATGTTCGGCTCCAACATCAATGAAGCTAATCGCTGGATTACAATTCCTGTGATCAACCAAGCTTTCCAGCCATCCGATTTGGCAAAGCTTTCACTGATAGCTGCTATAGCGTTGATGCTTGCCAAAAGACAAAAGAACATTAAAGACTTTAAAAGCACTTTCGTTCCGATTATTATCGCAGTAGGTCTGATTTGCGGACTTATCGCCATGGCCAATTTCTCTACAGCGATTTTGTTGTTGATTACATGTCTGCTGATTATGTTCATCGGTCGTGTTCCTCTTAAGTATCTGACGATTGTTTTGTTTGTAGGGCTTCTGGGATTGACAGTTGCAGGATTTACCGGTCAGCGTGGATCTACTTTAGTTTCCAGAGTTACCGCATTCTTCAACGAAGAGGAAGTTCCATTCCAAGCTGAGCAATCTTATATCGCAATCGCTACTGGAGGAATCGGCGGAAAAGGCCCAGGGAATTCTGAGCAAAGAAATTCGCTTCCGCATCCGTATTCAGATTTTATCTACGCTATTATCATCGAGGAGTATGGATTGATCGGAGGATTCTCCGTGCTCTTCCTGTACCTCGCGCTTCTTTATAGAGGCATGCGGATCGTGGCAAATTCAAATAAAGCATTTGGTGGATTACTATCTGCGGGATTGAGTTTCGCATTGGTTATTCAGGCATTAGTGAATATGGCCGTAGCCGTTGGCTTAGGGCCTATCACCGGACTTCCACTGCCGCTGTTGAGTATGGGAGGAACATCTCTCGTGTTTACGGGGATTTCTCTGGGAATTATTCTCTCAGTAAGTCGTGGGGATCATCAGGATGAATCACAGGCAAGTAGCTCCACGATTGGAAATAGAACAAGACTTAAAACCGCATAATTATTAACGCACAACGCACATATCGCATTTTGATCAGTGGTGGAGGTACCGGAGGGCATATCTATCCGGCTATCGCTATTGCACATGCCTGGAAGGAAAAATATCCTGCCAGCGAGATCTTATTTGTGGGTGCTTTGGGTAAAATGGAAATGCAGAAAGTCCCTGAAGCTGGGTACAAAATCAAAGGCCTTCCAGTGGCTGGGTTACAAAGAAGTTTGTCTCTGGAAAACCTGAAGTTTCCTTTCAAACTGTTGAAAAGCCTGACCCAGGCTTCCAAAATCATTACCGATTTTAATCCTGATGCGGTGGTGGGAGTAGGTGGCTATGCAAGCGGGCCTGTGCTATACGCTGCGCAAAGAAAGGGTATTCCAACGCTGGTACAGGAGCAAAACTCCTATGCTGGTTTGACTAATAAAATTTTGGCTAAACGAGCCAAAAAGATCTGTGTCGCTTATCCTGAAATGGATCGCTTTTTCCCAGCTGACAGAATTGCCTACACAGGAAACCCTGTTCGCAAGGACATTCTTGATCTATCAGGAAAAAGAGAAAAAGCGCTTGCTCATTTCGGGTTAGACCCTGCCAAGAAAACACTTCTCGTATTGGGAGGGTCACTTGGAGCAAGAACGCTAAATAATGCAGTGTTAGCAGATATGCAAAAACTGGAAGAAGAAGGCTATCAGGTGCTTTGGCAATGTGGCAAATTCTATTTCCAGGAAATGAAAACGAAGCTGGCCGATTCTGGACTGGCAACTATTCACCTGAAGGAATTTATCCGCGAGATGGATTTGGCTTATGCTGCTGCGGATGTGATTGTGTCTAGAGCTGGCGCATTGTCTGTTTCTGAGCTTTCGCTCGTAGGCAAGCCGGTGATTTTCATCCCGTCTCCAAATGTGGCTGAGGATCATCAGACTAAAAATGCCATGGCTTATGTAAGCCACAATGCTGCTTTGCTGCTGAATGACTCAGAAGCCGTAGGCGCTTTGGAACAAGAAGTAACCAAACTAATGAAGGACAGCGCGCTGTCTGAGGTATTAGGAAAAAATATTAAGAATCTGGCTAAGCCGAATGCGGCGATTGCCATTGTGGAAGAAGTAGAACAATTGATTGCATGAGTTTCGAAGGAATAAATAGCGTCCATTTGCTCGGTATAGGCGGCATAGGCATGAGTGCTTTGGCTCGCTGGTTCCGCCATGAAGGACATGCTGTGTCCGGCTATGACCGTACGCCTTCGCCACTTACGGATGAATTGATCGCTGAAGGAATGCAGATTTCTTTCGATGATAAATTAGAGACTATTCCAGCTGTTATCACAGACAATCCTGAGAAATCTCTGATCATTTGGACTCCGGCAATACCTAAGGAAAGTGCTCAGTTGCATTTTTTCAGGGATAGGGGCTTCCAATTGAAGAAGAGATCGGAAGTACTTGGTATGGTGACTAGGGCTTATTATTCGATTGCAGTAGCGGGAACGCATGGTAAGACGACCACTTCTTCCATGATTGCTCACATGCTGAAATCGGCAAAGAAACCTGTAGTGGCATTTCTTGGCGGAATAACTCAGAACTATCAAAGCAATCTGATTTTGGGAGGGAAGAAATCTAAGGGCCCAACTTTGGTAGTAGTGGAGGCTGATGAGTTTGACCGCTCATTTCTGCGACTTCATCCAAACGAGATTGTGCTTACTAGCGCCGATCCAGATCATTTGGATATCTACGGAGACGAGCAGCATATCTTGGATGGATTCCTTGAGTTTGTCAATCTGGTGGATAAAAAAGGGAGACTTTACATACAGCAGCAGGCTGGGCAAAGACTTGGAGAAGGCAAACTTCCAAAAGTTGCTACCCGAGAATATGGGTTAAGATCTTCAGGGATAAGCGCAGAAAATATTCAAGCGAGACCAGGATCCTTTGTGTTTGACTATGTGGATGGCAAGCAGGAGATCAAAGGCTTGGAGTTATTTATTCCTGGTTTTCACAATGTAGAAAATGCCTTGGCAGCAATAGCGATTGCATTGGATCATCAGATTTCAGAGGAGCAAATCCGAAAAGGACTAAGCTCTTTCAAAGGAGTGAAAAGAAGATTTGAAATTCATGTGAATGAAGGGAATCAGGTTTTCATTGATGACTATGCACATCATCCTGAGGAGATCAGAGCATGTTTAAGTTCTGTGCGGGCAATGTTCCCTGCGAAAAAATTGACGGTGATTTTCCAGCCACATTTATTCTCCCGCACGAGAGATTTTGCCGCAGGCTTCTCTGAGAGTTTATCACTTGCAGACTCAGTGATTTTATTGGATATCTATCCTGCGAGAGAATTACCAATCGAAGGAGTGACTTCAGCGATGTTGCTGGATGGGATCAATACGGAGCATAAGGAATTGGTGTCCAAAGAGGATTTGATGAGTCATTTGGATCAGACTTCTCCAGAAGTTCTGGTGACACTGGGTGCTGGCGACATAGATCGTTTGGTGCCAGTTATTGCATCATGGATGAAAGAAGGGCTTAATCGATATGCATTATGAAAAAGGCTAACCTAAAGAAAATAGTGGCTTTTGTGGTGCTCAGTTTGGTGCTGGTGGGCTTTATAGGGTTTGTGGAAAAGCAGACACTATATAAGACGTTCCAAGGGACAGAGATTGATATCGAAGGCGTGAGCGGAGTCTATTTCGTGGAAGATGCTGAGATCGCAAAGATTCTCAAAGAAGCATTTCCAGACTTGAAAGCAGGATTGATGCTAGAAGAAGTACCGATGAAAGCCATCGAAACTAGACTGCTGGGACATCCATTTGTCAAGTCTGTGGAAGCGATGTTGGGTCAAAAAGGGATTTTGAATTTGAAGATCAGCCAGCATCAGCCGATTGCCAGAATTGCACAGCCGATGGGAGCAGATGGCTACATCACCACTGAAGGGAAAGTCATTCCTACTTCGACTTCATATACTAGTCGTGTCTTGATTTTGGAAGGTGACTATGCAGAGAGATTGATGGATAAAGGCGAAATCAATGCGGATATGCCTGAGTTGATGGACTTGATCACTTTCATCACTGAAGATGAATTTTGGAATGCACAGATCACAGAATTAGAAGTGAATTCTAAGGATAACATTCGTCTTTTCCAGCAAGTGGGAAGGCAAATCATCGAGTTCGGTGATGCACATGATATAGAGAATAAGTTTGACCGGATTTCGGTCTTTTATAAGGAAATATTGCCTCGCAAGGGGTGGAATGCTTACAACCGTGTAAGCGTGAAGTTTAAGGATCAAATCGTCTGTGAATAATAGCTTGGATATGGAAAACAAAGAATTAATAGTAGGACTGGACATTGGGACAACCAAGATCTGTGTCATCGTAGGTCGCAAGAATGAGTATGGCAAACTCGAGGTTTTAGGCATGGGCAAAGCCGTTTCTGACGGAGTTGATCGTGGTGTAGTGACCAATATTGACAAGACTGTCCATGCTATAGAAAAAGCGGTAGAAGAAGCGTCAGAAATGGCAAATGTGGACATCGCAGATGTCATTGTTGGGATTGCAGGTCAACATATTCAAAGCAAGATTCAGAGTGGTAGCATAATGCGTCAACCGACGGATGATGAGATCACTATAGAAGACGTTAGAAGACTTTCCAGTGAGATGGAAAACATCCTTATTCCTCCGGGAAATACAATTATTCACGTGATGCCACAGGATTACACAGTGGATTACGAAGGAGGTATCAAAGATCCTGTTGGGATGTCTGGTACCCGTCTAGAAGCTGATTTCCATATTATCACAGCTCAGACCACCGCTATCAATAATATTAACAGATGTGTCCGCCGCGCAGATTTAGTTTCCAAGCAACTGATTCTGGAGCCATTGGCGAGTTCACTTTCTGTATTGAGTGATGATGAGAAAGAAGCAGGCGTTTGCCTGGTAGATATAGGAGGCGGAACCACAGACATCGCCATTTTCTACGAAAATATTATCCGTCATACAGCTGTGATTCCTTTAGGAGGAAATATCATTACGAAGGACATTAAAGAAGGCTGCATGGTGATGCAAAATCAGGCTGAACTACTGAAGACCAAATTTGGCAAAGCCATCACAGAAGAGGCAAATCCAAATGAGATCGTGTCGATTCCCGGCTTGAGAAATAGAGCTCCAAAGGAAATCTCTATTAGAAACCTAGCTTCTATCATTCAGGCAAGAATGGAAGAGATCATCGAGATCGTTCAGAACGAAATCATGCAAAGTGGTCATTACAAAAAACTGGCTGGAGGAATTGTCCTGACAGGTGGTGGATCGCAGATGCAATTCATTTCTCAGCTATTTGAATACATGACGGGGCTAGATACGAGGATCGGCTATCCAAACGAGCATTTGGGTAAGTCAGTGATCGAGGAAGTAAAGAGTCCGATGTATGCGACTTCAGTAGGTCTTGTACTGGCAGGCTTCAAAGCACTCGATGATAGAGATCAGGGGTACACCAACCGCACTGCCAATGGGAAACCAATGAAGAAAGCGAAGAACATGGACATCAATCCAAAAGATATATTCGATAAAATCGCCGGAAGACTGAAAGGGATTTTGAGTGATGATATCGGCGACGATAATAACTACTAGGGCTTATGACTGGGGGAGGTTGTCGGTGCTGCTGCCAATTTCCCCACTTTATCTAACCACTAAAACACAACCATAGAAAATTTCACCAATAATCATAAATATGTCAGATAACATGAAAGATTACAGATTTGATTTACACAAAAACCCGAAATCGATTATAAAAGTAATCGGTGTAGGAGGAGGCGGTTCTAATGCCGTAAACCACATGTTTGGTCTTGGGATTAAGGACGTAGAGTTTGTGGTAGTCAATACCGATGCTCAGGCGCTTAAGTCTAGCCCGGTTCCGCTTAGATTGCAATTAGGTGCCAATTTGACCGAAGGTCTAGGTGCTGGCGCAAATCCTGAGCAAGGAAAAAATGCAGCAATAGAATCAGAGGATGAGATCAGAGAACTATTGGCTGACAATACCAAAATGGTATTTATCACAGCTGGAATGGGTGGAGGTACCGGAACTGGTGCAGCTCCTGTAGTAGCTAGAATTGCAAAAGAATTGAATATCCTGACCGTGGGTATTGTTACCGCTCCATTCATGTTCGAAGGAAAGAAGAAAATGAATGTAGCTCAGTCAGGTATCGAAGCGCTTCGCGAGAATTGCGATACTGTATTGGTTATTTTGAATGATAAACTGAGAGAGATCTATGGTAATCTTGCCATCAGAACTGCTTTCAGCAAAGCAGATGATATACTTTCTACCGCTGCAAGATCAATCGCTGAGATCATCACTGTTCATCAGGATGTCAACGTGGATTTTGAAGATGTGAAGACAGTAATGAAAGACGCTGGTGCTGCCGTAATGGGATCTTCTACTGAGGAAGGTGAAGGACGTGCCATCCGAGCTGCCGGTGCTGCCATTTCTTCTCCATTGTTGAACAACGTGGACATCAAAGGAGCTGAGAAAATCTTGCTTTCTATCATGTCCGGTGAGGACGAGGAATTGTCAATGGACGAATTGAGCGAAATCACTGAATACATCCAGGAGAAAGCTGGCGACAATGCTGAGGTGATCTTCGGTCAAGGTATTGATCCGGAATTGGGCAAAGCTATCCGTGTGACTGTAATTGCTACAGGTTTCCAAATGGACAGATTGGCTGGTACGAAAAGAGAAGAAACTGCTAAGGCTATTGCTGCACCATCTCCTGCTCCTGCTCCAGTTGCAAAAACTCAGGTAGAAGAAATCGAAGAAGAGAAAACAGTAATCAATTTAGATTCAGGAAAATCTGAGAAAGTTAAGGAAGAGCCAGTTGCTAACGGATCTACTTTTGTATTCTCTATGCCAAAAACTCCTGCTCCTACACCAACTCCAGCGCCGGAAGTGAAGCCAGTTGCTGAAACTCCAAAGAGAGAAGAGCCAGTTGAAGCGCCTAAGCTAGCTCCAAAGAAAGAAAGCTTATTTTCTTTTATGAAAAAGGAGGAAGTGAAAGCTGAAGCTCCAAAGCCTGCGCAGGAGAAAATCGTCCATGATCTTTTCGAAGAAGAAGACGAGAAAAATACTGTAGAAGAGCCTAAGAAAGAGGAGCCTGCTACTCCAGCTTTTGCAAATGATTACTATGAGCAGATGAAGCAGAAGGCGATTCAGAGAGCTCACGAGCGTTTTGAAAAGCTAAAAGGTAACCGTGCATTCAACCCAACTCCGGAAGAATTGAAGGAGAAAATGGAAGTG
>TARA_R110002020_G_scaffold387042_1_pt1 | contig 23387 bp, 10 predicted proteins | sample TARA_R110002020 | Tara Oceans TARA_R110002020 (sample SAMEA4396489) | marine metagenome | biome: Westerlies Biome; feature: [MES] marine water layer (ENVO:01000295) within the mesopelagic zone...; material: water (ENVO:00002006), including particulate matter (ENVO:01000060) such...
ACATAAATAGTACTGTATTTAAACAACTCTTTATAAACATCTTTAAAGAATTGTCCTTGCATGTTTATAGTAAACAGCAGTGTAAAGATTAATAATCTAGTCATTATTTATATAGTTTAAACATTAATTTATACATTAATTTATTCCAAGCTTCTTGAATTTTATCAATACATTTAATAATATATTCTACTCCTCTTTTAAATTTTGTTATTAATATATTTTCTTTTTTTACTCCCCAATTTTTCCACATAATTTTAATTTTTTATTAATTCTAATATTTTTTCTACTCTATCTTTTTCATATCTTAGAGCTTTGATTTCTTCTTTTGTTAAACCAAGTTTAGTTAAAGTTTTAATTTGATCTACTTTTTTCTCATCTCTAATAGAATCGAATTGTTTTTGGTTTTTAGGATCATTAGATGTTTTAGAATCTTGTAATGTATATTTTTTACTTTTATTTTTCTTTTCACCTTTAATCCAATACTCTAATGTTCCTGTCCATTTTTCTAATGCATAATAATCTTTTCCTAATTCTCCCTCTGGTTTTTCTTTAGAATCAGATTTTACAAAACCTTGTGCTTTTATTCTATCTCTATCAACTATATATTGATCTTTAGCTTTTTCTCTTTCTCCTTTTTCTCTTTTAATAGTGCTTTCTAATCCCCAATATGGAAGACCTACGCTCCACGTATCCCATCCTAATACTAAAGCAACTCTTTGCCATGTTCGAGTTTCTTCATCCATAGCTGCTCTTAAGTTCATAGTTTTTCGCATTACCCTATCTAATGGTATATTAGTACTAGCAGATATAATTTGACTTATAGCTAAATAAGCTGGATTATCTAAACTCCATCCACGTTTTATCATTTCTTCTCTTTCCCAACTAAATGTTTTAAAACCACTTCGTAGTTTACGTACTTTAGAATCTAATACAGGAGAAAAATCAAACGCACTCCAAACAGCTTCTTCATATTTTGGAGTTTCCTTTCCATGTTGTTTGTTTAATTCAAGCATTATATTTTTAACAGTAGAAATAGCTGCTCCTCCAAATCCTAATCCAAATAATAATGAATCTAACATTCCATTAGCTATACGAGCAGTTTTATTTTGATCTTTTTCATCTTCATCTCCTTGAAACAATAGTGCGAATAAAGCATTTTGTAAACTATGGAAAATAATGTTTTGTACTGTAGTATAATATACAATTTGAGATATATGACTTAAATCACTTTCTCTTTGGGTTAGGCCAGGTATTCTTCTTCTATTATATAAATTTTGAATAGCTTTTTTACTTCTTCTATTATACTGCATTGTAACATTCTGGAAGGACAAAATAACACGACCTGCATTACTAGCTTGTTGTTGAGATATTTTACTAGGATTACTAGATTGTTGAGTTTCTTCTGCTATAGCATAAAAGTCTTCAAAAGCTTTAGCTTCAGCTTCTACTTTAGTATAAAGTTTTCCAGTGTCAGGATTAACTTGTTTTTCATAAGTTGCAGTTCTATTAATATAAAAAGTTGCTCCACCGGTAGCAATAGCTAAAGTATCCATTATTCTAGTAATAATAAACCCTTTATCTAATAAATAAGATATAACACCTTGTATTCCCCCTTTTCTACCTCTTTCAACTAACTCAGCCTCATTAACATTGATCTTTAAACCATCTCGTCTATTAACTAAATAATCAGAATTCATTAATTTCATTACTGTAGGAAAATAAGCTTTACTAGCAAAGGCTTTAGCTGCCGCGGCTATATTATTATCTCCCCAATTTACAAAGTTAATAGCTGAGGTTAACTGTAATAAACCAGATCGCATATTTACGAACATAATAGCTCCAACAGATGCATTTAACCAATCAAGTATTTCATTAACCACTCTACTATAACCTACAGGTCTATTACTACCTGATTTCATTCTACGTAATGAATCTTCTATTGCTTCTCTAAATTTACTACCATACAGAGCTTCAATTTTATTCATGTTTTTTGGAGAAAAAACAATATCTACATTAGTTTGCCATTCAGTTAATACTTGTTTTCTAAATACTGTATCTAATCCTCTTTGTATATCTGTAGCAATTGTACCAGCTTGCCAATTTTGTTGAGGTTTAGGATAATTTTCTGTTCTTTGTAATAACATTATTTCATCTGCAAATACATTTAACTCACTATCTGCTTCTACAGCTTTAATTAATCTTGCTTTATCAGTTTTAGATAATCCAGGAATATCCATCCCTAGTTTATTCCATATATAAACTCTTACTCCATGTGATTTACTATAAGGACCTACTCCTATTGAGTCTTGTAAAGGATTAGATAATTGAAGTTTTGATCCTTTTAAAGTAGGAAATTTTTTAATTAACGCGTTATAATCATTAGCCGCTGATACTTTAGCATCTAATATTTCTTGTTCAGCTTTATTATATGGATCTATTAAGTGTTTTTGTATCCATTCTAAATGTTTAGTTCCGTTTTCACCTTTTCCTGCAAAACTATACATTAAACCTAAGAAATCATCTGCCGAAGGACTCATAGTTAATATACGTTTTATTCCTTTAAAAACTCCTTTATCTTTTTGTTCACCTTCTAATTGAGCTCTAGCCTTTGAATATTCTTTGTATGATTCTTTACCAGTAGTATCTTGTAACATAGTATTAAAACTAGTATCTAATGTATCTTTTAAACTAGCTTTAGCTATTTGAACATCTGATTTAACATCAACTTGGTCTAATATTTGTTTAACTGCTTTTACATTAGGAATAGAATCATCCGCAAAATAAAAGTCATTATAACCTTCTTGAGTTTTAGACAATATCCAGTTAGCTTTAGCTTGTGGTGTACCATTTTCTAACCCTACTATATTTTCTAGAGGTATATTTAATCCAATTCCTTTCAAAAACTTTTGAATTCCAGGAGCTGAAGTTTGTGGACGAGCTGTTAATATATATATATCTCCACTTCCAAATTTATTCTGACGTTTTAAAGCTAGATCAGCTAATGGTCCTTTTTTAGCTCCTTTAACATCTTCAAATTGAGAAAAATCAAATGAAGCTCCCATTTGTTCTAGTTCTACAGCTCGTTCTGCAAATTCTGCAGGAGTTAATTCCATACTTACTTCTTGACTACTACCAGGCATAAATGAAGGAGCATATACTATAACCTTTTCTTTTGTTATAGCTAAAGTATCATCTAGATCAAATACACTAATTCCTTTATCTTTTAAGCTAGGTTTATTAGCAATAACTCTAGTTTTAAGAGAGTTTTTATAAGTATCCATTACTTCTTGTGCAGTCATATCTGGATTTAAAATAGTTGGAGCTACTTTAATAGAATTAAATTTAACTCTAGTGTTTTTAGCTATATTTACTGGAATAGATACTTTTAAGTGTTCTTTAGCTTTTTTCAAACTAAGTTCGCCTTTAACAACTCCCACTACTAATTCATTTTGATAATGAAGTAATGATCTATTTTGAGCTTGAATAGGATTTAATCCTAATCCCATTTCTTCTACTAAAGTTTTACCTGTTACAGGATTTACAATAGTATTTAAATTAACTCCTGATGCTGCTAATCGAGCTAAATCTGCATTTTTATCAAATATAGTTGTTCCAGGAATTAAAGTAGATTCATATCCTGAATTAGCTATTCTTGCATCATCAAGTTTAGATAATTGAATTTGAGCATAATTTTCTTTTAAAGCTTTAATAGTAGATTTAACTTTATTATATTTTATTGCCCATAATAATGCTGCTCCTACTGTTGATGCTGGTGGACTATGTTCTTCTCTAAATTTTTCACCTTTATTAAAGTTAGCACCTTTTCCATATTTAAACATTTTAGATGCTCCTTTAAATCCTGCGGCTATTTTTATTAATCCTCTAGTTGATTGATATGAAGCAGTTATAAAGGGAGCAATTTCCCTTAAAGGAACACCTTGTATATTGTGAGCTTCAGCTAAAAGCTGAGTGTAAAGTTCTAATGCTTTTTGATTTTCTTTTATTTGCTCTTTATTATCTTCTAAAAACTTTTTAGTAATTCTTTTACCTTTTGGTAATAATATTCTCTTAGGAGTTAAATCATTTAATTCTTTATTAAGAGGAGAATTATCATTTAAAGCAGCTTTTTCCATTAATCTTATATAAGCTGGATCATATCTTTTACTATAATAAGCTCCAGTTCTTGGTACAAAGTTTCCTTGATTAATACCAGTTTGAGATGCAGCTGGGGTTCCATCCTTTACCCATGTACCATCTCTTAATTGATAAAATTTGCTTACTCCTTTATCTTCTTTAGTGTATGTTTTTTCAGTTCTAGGATCTTTATCAACAAACTCTCCATCTACAAGTTTTCCATATTTTTGTTTTCTACCAAAATTACCAAATTGAGATAAATTTACTACTGAAGTTCCTAATCCTCCTTTTTCTACTACAGTTTCTAATAAAGCTTGAACTTCATCTATATTTTCACGAGTAATTTTTATAGGTTTACCTTTAGGTATTAAAATATTTAAAGCTGCATTTATATCTCTAGCTTGACTAACATCTCCGAGTTCTGTTAATTGATTTGCAGGAACATCATCCTTCAAAGAAGCTTTACTCTCATCAAAAGAAGTATCTTCTAAATTTCTTTTATCTAACTCAAATTGAAATTCTTGCATGAATGTTTGAACAGTTAAGGTAGAATCTTTAAAATCTAATCTATTTGCAATTTCTTGCATGAATGCTGGATCGCTTATTAGTTCTTGTATTTGTTCTATTGCTATTCCTTCTCCAATTAAACTCATCAAAGATTGATGATGCTTTTCATTGGCTTTAAAATATTCTTCTATTTTTTGTAATTTTCTATCCGTAATAGCAGGTATACTATATACAGGTTTTTCAAAATCTGTACGTTTGCCATCTTCTATTTTTTTAGTCTTAACTGTACCTATTTGTTTTATGCCAAACAATTTTCCAAATCTACGTTTAATACTAGCCACAGGAATAGAACTAATAAAATCTGTATTTTCAAATAGTTTTTCTACATTTTCAATATATTGTTTACTACCAAATACACCTAATTGATTTTTAATAAGTTTTCTATATTTAGGTGATTTTATTTTTTCTACTATATACTTAGCTACGTCTTTTGGTTTACTACCTACTCTCATGATTGCTTCTTCAATATCATTTTTAAGCAATGTCATTTGATCAGCACGGGTTTCGCCTGTTATATTATCTTTTATTACTTTAACCTTATTAGGAAAAACCTTTTTTCTTTTTCCTGTTGGTTCTTCTTTAATATCTAAATCAGGTTGTTCACTGGTTTGAAGGGATACTCCTTTTTCAATTAAAACATCTTGGCTTATTTGTTTTCCTTTTCTAGCATGTTCAGCTGCTAGTTTTGTACCTACTTTTAAACCTATAGTATTATAAAGATAATTAGAAACACTTTGTTTTTTCCCAGTTTCTGGATTTATAGGTTTATAATTTTGCATTATACCCTCAAATTCCATACCTATCATGCCTACAGCTTCTTGACCTTGTTCTGAAAGAACAGTATCACCTTTATCGTTTTTAGTAAAAAGTTTTAAAGGAACACCTCTTTCTGCTGCCCATCTTTTTAACGCAGCCATACTAGCTGCAGTATATTGTTGGGATAAATCAACTATATCCACATCTTCATAAGACAAACTGTCATTATTAGGGTCAGAAGCTATTTTATATTCTTCAGTAAGTTCATCTAGTGTTTTTGCTTCATCTTTTATACTAGGTTTATCTTCAGTTGGTTCTTCTAATAAATTTCTTGATCTTCTACCAACATTATATTGTCTTTTAACTAAATCTCCACCTGCTCTTTGTGTAAATAATCTATTTTGAGCAGTAGTAAATTTACCTTTTCTAACACTTCTGTTATAATCTTTAATAAAATTATAGATTTGTTTACCACCATCAGCTTTGTTAAAATTCCATTCTCCAAATCCCCATGAATGCCAAATTCTTCTAAACACATCATTTATCTTATCACCAACATTATCATTCATTACTATCGCACCATCTAATACACCTTCAGAAAATAAAGTTAATACTTCTTCTGCTTCTAATTCAGTAGAAATACTATCCATGCTTTTATACTTGTCTAATCTTCTTTTAAAATAACCTTTTTTTAATAAATCAGGATTAGCAGTTTTTACATATTCTAATAAACTATTTCCTAAAGCTATTGCAGATCCTTTACTGTTTTTTACAGTTTGATATAAAAGAGCGTGTAAAAACTCGTGGGCAGCTGTGTTTATTTTACCATCTTTAACAATCTCTGCTTCATTTAAAATTATTATTTGTTTTCCAGTTTTTGGATCATGGAAAAAATTTCCATAATTAGCAGAAGATTCTTGACTTAATTTCCATCCTTTTTTATTTAATTTTTCTATAATTTTTTCAACTGCTTTCTGATTTTGACCAGTCAATATAGATACATCTCCATCACTTTTATTTATTATATTTCTAATATTTCCTACCTGTTTAAGATAATCTGCTTTATTAGCATTCTTATTAGCTATTTCTATAATTTGTAAATTAATATCAAGAAGTTTCGCCTTATTAGGTTCGGTTAATTCTTTGTTATCAGTATCTTCAATTATTTCTTGTTGAGCTTTTTGTTGAATTAATAACCTAGCTAATCTATCACGTTGTCTACCATCTATATTACCTGGCATACTTACTCCTACATTTCTTAAAGTAGATAATTCAGCAATTGCTGCTCTTCCTTCAGAAGCAGAAATCAAATTATTACTTACATCTCTTCTAATTTTATCAATAGCATCATTAAAAAACTTATTAGTAGCATGAAAAGTAGGAGCTTGTTTACTCATATCAAAGTTAGTAACAATATCTCTAGCTATTCCTTTTAAATCTACCATACTTTGGTTTACTACTTTTCCGGCAAAAGGTAAAAAGAATCCAATTCTTCCTCCCACTTCAGCGCCTTCCATATCAAATTTTGCATCCCAAAAAGATTTCCCTACATCTCCATCATATTCTTGGATATTAGTTACAAAATCACTCATCCAACCCTGCATTCCTTCAGTAATAAACTCTGTTACTCCACCTTCTCCTATATTAGCTATACCTAACAGTAAAGCTTTTCTTCCTGCTGCGGTTTTTACATAATTAGCAATTTCTTTACTAAAGAATCTAGCAACAAATCTTTTACTTTGATTAACTGTTAGACCAGCTAGCTTTCCTATCTGAAACATTTCCATACTGGAAGATATTGCAGCTCCTCCTCCAGATAACAACATATCTCCATATTCAGGATTTCCTAATGCTTCAAACCATTCTTCTTCAGTAGGTTCTACTCCACCATTATCTCGCATTATTTCTTTTCTTATACCTTCTATATAGTTTCCAGTAAATTCTTGAGCATAAATACTTGCAGCTCCTAAATAAGACAATGCTTTTCCAGGCATGTCTAGTATTTTTAATGATGGTATTTTCCCAAATCCTTGTAGTAAAGCCCCAAGATAAGCTGGTCCCATTTGAGGTATCTGTTGTAGTAAATGACGTAAAGTATCCTTATTCTCTAATTCATATCTAGCCCCTTCACCTTCTCTATTTAAATCAATTATGTTTTTTTGCTCCATAAATGATTGAAATTTCTCAGCCATTTTTTTCTGTTCTTCAGGCCATATATCTTCTGCGGTTTGATAATATTTTTTAAGAGTACTTTTAATGCTTAATTTATCAAGTCCTTTTGACCATACAGGATGATAAAGGCCTTGATTTCTCTTTTGAAATCCTGTTGAAGTGCCCCATTTTTCAATATCAGGGACAAGACCTTCAATTTCTTTCATTCTTTTAGCGCACGCAGGATCATCTCCACACTCTTCAGCTTTTTTATACATCTTGCTTAACTCCATCAAAGTAGTTTCTTCAGTAACAAAATCAGGTAAATTTTCTTTATCTATGGTAGATATAGTTTTTAATTCTTCATATACTTGTTTACCCCAAATCATAGGAATATCTGCAGTTAGCATTTTCTTAACTTGCAGTTTCATTTTAGTAAAACTTTCTTTATATTCACCATATTCTGCTGCTTCTGCTTCTAAAACATCATATTCTGATTGTTTTATTTCGCCTTTTTCTAATTTAATACGTGCTACAGCTAATTCATCTTGCTTGGCTTCCCATTCCTGATCAATTTCACTCCAATCAGAGTGTTTACTTCGTTCAAAATCTAGATATTTATTCATAAACACCTCTTCTGCCGCTGCAACTATTTGTGCATGTCGGTTTTGATATACATCATCATGTAATAAAAGACCTTGATGTTTTTCTTTCATCAACCTCTCCCATTCAGCTTGAACTAATAATAAATCTTCTTCATTATTTAGTTTTCCTTCATCTTTATATTTTTTTACTAAATCATTAAAATCTACTTTATACATTTTTTCCATTGCTAATGTAGCAAATTCTGTTCTACTCTGTATAACCGCATCATTATTTAAAGATATATGTACAGTACTCCAATAATCTTTAGTAATCGAATCAAAATTATCATACTCCTCAAAATTAAAAGTATTCATTATAGAATTTAAATACTGTTTATAATCTGGAGAAATATCATAAAAATCCATAGGATCAGTTTCATAAACTCTTTTACCTCTTGCATTAACATAACCATGTTTATCTTCTTTTATGGCTCTAGTTTCTATTTGTTTATCTGTCCATTGAGGATTTTCTTTCTTTAATTTTAATTTATATTTTTCTCTTAATGTATTAAATTCTTTATCTAAAAGAGATATATTTTTTGGAAGAATTTTCTTTTTCCATACATTAGTAGGATGGTTAGGATCATTATAGTCATATGAAGCACTTTCTACAGCTGTTATATTTTCTGGTTTAGTAATAAGAATGTCTGGTACTTCTATAGCTTGAAGATTTTTATTTAATATTTCTAAATCATTATACTGTGGTATAGGAGTATTTTTAAAAGTATTAGCAAGATTTTCTTTTGTATCTTGCATAGACTCTGCATAAGGAGTCTCAGAAGGAACTACTGTATCATCATATTGAAGTTTAGCTTCGTCAGTAATATCAATATTTGGAACTCCACCGGTAGAGTCTGGGAAAAAATGCTCTATATTAGATAATGGAAGTCCATCGGCGTCTTCTATTGTATGCCCATCGATTTCTAATAAACTTAAATAATGATCTAAATTATCTATATTTTCCCAACCACTTCCTTTTTTAGGATTGTTTATATTAGAAATAATTTCATCAGTTTTATAAAAATGTCCATTAATTTTTACTTGATTAACAGGGTCATCTTCTGGAGGACTATAATTAAGTCTCGCCTCTGTTATCTTAGTGTTTATCTCTTCTTCTGTTAGTTGTGTTTCTTGATTTCTAAGATCATTTTCTAACTGAGCTAAGTATTTTTGTAAACCCGAGTCTTTCGTCTCTATACCGTTAGCCATATAATTTTATTTAAAATGTAGGTAAAGGAAGAGGAGGTGTTGCTCCTGCTGTTTCCATTGCTACTTCTTCTTCTTTATTAATAACTTCTTGTGGAGTATTTTGATAATAAACTATCATTCCTTGTTGCCATTCTTTAATACCTAAATGAGCTTTATAAAATTCAGGAATAGGCATTTCAAATTCATTAAGATGATCTATCATTAATTCATCTTGAGAAGTTAAATATCTTTTCATAAATGTAGGTTGATTACTATAAGAACTTCCTTCTTGTAGTTTTCTAGTTAAATTACTTTCTGTTAGTTGAAAGAAAAACCAAGCTTTTTGAGCATCTAACATACTAATAGGTGTCTGTGATGTACCTATCATACTAAGTTTATATCTATTACCGTTCCACCCAGCTTTTTGAACTGGAGGCATACTAGTATATAAACTGAATTCTCTTCCACTTAAAGGTTCAAAAAACCCTTCAGGTAAATCTATTTTAAAATTATTAGTAGAAAAAGAATATAATACCCCAGGATCTCCACTACCTACTGCAAATATTCCTTCAATAAAAGCACCTTTAGTTGCTTTATAAGTAACATTACTATCAATAGCCTCTGTATTAACAAATCTAATTTGATTTTGTTGAATAACTTCGTCATCTTCTTCTGATTTTATATCTTCTATAAAAACATCTCCCAAATTATTGGCATCTTGTTCCTCATCTCCAGTAGGCATATTACCTCCTAGAAAAAATTGAGGTTGAATATTTCCTTCAATTTCTATTCCAGCACTTGTCCATGCTTCTCCTACCTCCATAGTAGATAAAGTATCACTAATGTATATACTTAAAAAATTATCTTCTTTTATTTGATTAGAATCAACATCAGCAGTAATTCTATAATAAGGTGTATTTCCTACTAAAACCGTATTTTTTCCATTATATACATCTTGTCCAATATATTTTTGATGTTTAAAATGTTTTTGGAAAATATCTCCAAACATATTAAGAAATATTTCTTGAGTAAATACACTTTTTTTATCTTCTTCATCATAATAATATGACTTATATACTTTTACATCTGGAGTATAATCAAAACAATTACCCCATCCTAAAGCCATTAATAAACTAAGATCTTTTTCTCTTTCATCAACTCCGTTAAAATTTGTTTTAGATAAACGAGATATAAAAATAGGAAGATTTTTAGGTATAACTCCCTCTACTGCAACCATTAAATTTCCTCCTAATTGTTCAATTTCATTTAAACTCAACCAGTATCTTTCAATACGTTGTTTCATGAATTTTATTTCCTTTTGAGGTAGGTTTTGAGCATTACTACGTAACATAGTTTGCATTTCTAAAATTCCTCCAGGTTCTTCTAATTCTTTTATCTTGTCTTTTATAATTTGTTCACTTAATTTAGGATCTTCATAAGGATTATCAGTTTGAGGACCATTGACAAAACTTCTATATTGTAAACTTAGTTCCATAAGTAAATTACTTATATTGGCTTTTCTTAATACTGAAGTAGTGTGTAAGTTCTCTTGAGCAGTATTATGGGCTTTTAGTAGTTCTAGTGAGTTTTCCATTTTAACTTAACTTCTTAAATTCAACATCTATTTTAGAATAATCTACTCTATCATAACCGTTTTTGTGTTTTATAACTGCGTTTTGTGGAATTTCATCTGACATAACTCCCTGCCAAGTACCTTTTCCAAATATCTTATTGATATATTCAAAAGCATATATTCTTAAACCACTAGGTGAAGATCCTATTAGTTTAATATTTTCTTTTAATCTTCTATCTGAAAAAGCTCCTCCAATATTACCAACACTCTGAGCAGTTTGTCCCCATGCTTGAACTTCAGCCATAGCAGCATTTTGTTCAGCTTCAGCATAACCATCCATCATACCAGCTGCTCTTGCCATATCTGCATTAGTTCTAGCTTCTGTAACTGCAAACATATATTCTTCTCCTTTAGCTGCGAAATCTTGTTCTCTTGAAGCCTGACCAATCGTAAGATCTTGAAAACGTGTAGTGGCTGCGGTTTTTTGAGCTATCATAGCTTGTTCACCTCCAGCTCTTAATTCTGCATTCTTAGCTTCTTGGGATTCAATTGTTGCTGCAATACCTTTTTTACTTTTTAATGCCATCATAGCTAATGCTGTTGCACCCCCAGCTGCCATACCTGTAGCTTCCATAGTTTCTAAAGTATTAGCTAATGATATATCAGCTTCTTCTGCTTGCATCTCTGCCGCAGCGGTTGATACTTGAAGATTATTAAATGGATTAGTTATTTGTCCAGATAAATCACTTGCTAGTCCAGACAAGTCAGTTATACCTGCATAAGGATTTACAATGTCTTGTCGAGCATCTTTTAAATCCTCAAGTTCAGTTTCCCACCTATTTTTTTCTGATCTTGCTTCTTCCTTTGCTTTCTTTGCATCGGAAGCGGCCTTTACTCCAGCGGTTATTGCTACGCCGGCGGCTACTGCTGCTACTACTGCCATATTATTCTATGTTTTTAATTATCTCATAAGAAGGATCTGAATCTACAGTCCATCCTAATTTTTTATGTATTTTTATTAAACTTTTATTTCTACCAATAGAAAATATTTGTTTTTTTCCTTCTTCTTTGCACATTCTTTCTGCAGTATTTATAAAAAGTTCAATAGCTTCTTGCCTATCATTTTCTTTATACTCAGGATTTGATACAATCCATTCTAATAATACACCTGTAGAATTAGTAAAATATAAAAATCCTGCTACTATCAAAGTATCATCTTTATATACCATTAATCCACCTGTACCATTGTTAGGTAAAAATTCTCTTGGGGGATTCTGCCATTTTGGCCATGCATCCCACCATTTAACTAGAGTATCCCAATCAGATTCTTCTAGTTTTCTAATATTTAATTTCATATAATTATCTGTTTGTATAACTGCTGCCAACGGAGAACAATTGTTTGGGTCCTTGTTCATCAGTAAATTTGTCTGTTCTAAATGTAACAGTAGCATAGAAAGCTTTGATTCCTGTTTCACTAGCGCCTTCAAATATTACTTCGCCTGGTCTTGGAGCAGAATTATTTTTTATAGCTGCACAATAAGTATTTTGTTTTCTATCAAATCCAGCTCTATATTGTACGCCTACGTCTACATATGCTCCTTCATCATAACTATAAATAGCTGGATCTGTTATTAATGGAGTACCAAAGCCTCCATCTACATAAATATTTCCAGCATCTACACCAGTAGGGTCAGATATAATAGTTTTTACTTCCCATCCATTACTACCTTCATAACTTATAGTTTTAAAGGTTTTTATTCTTGTAGGATGAGGATTAAATACAAAAGTTACACTTGAATCATTTTTTGACTCATAAAAATCATTATAAGCTGTAGTTTGATAGTGTTTCCATAATTTAGCTTGATACCAACTATAAAAATTCCCTACATTACTTTTAAATTGTTCAGGAATATAAGAATAAAAACTAACCCAACCTTTAGAAATTTCATCAAAAGCTAATGTATAATCTTCTAGAGAGCTTTGTAAAGCTAATGTATAATTTTTATTATATACATCCCAAGTTCCTTTTATATCTCCTTGAAGAGTATTGTTAATAGTTAATCTATCTCTAAACCAATCTATCATTCCATTATTAGATATTTCTTCTATACCACTACCTCCTAATCTTAACACTGCAGATCTATCTTTGTCTGTCCAATATTTATTATATCCATATACTGCAAATGATCCAGGGTTATCAGAAATACCAAAATTCCCTTCAAACGCTTGTACCTGACCTATAACTAACATTGTACTAGCAGTAACTGGTTGACCTTCGGCAGTATAAATTGCATCTTTATCTATTAAAGCTCTATTAACTTTTCGTTCTTGGAATATTAGTAAGTTAGTATTTTCAGAAAATAGTTTTTGTATAGTACCACTTACTGGATCCACACTTCTAGTTATTTCTTCACCTGTTGGAAATTGATTAGTATTATTAACACCAGTTCTAGAATTAAATATTCCTGAATAGATTAAAGAACTTCCTCTACGTTGTTGATCTGGAGCATCTTCTACTATATAAGCTTTTACTCCAAAATCTACAGAAGTATTATTATAACCTCCACGTATTCTTGCTTCTTCTATATACCAATCTTCATTTACATTTGGCTCGATGTATCCATCACCTCCATTGTCTCTAGTAGTACCATTAGTAGTACCAGGATAATTCTTTAGTCTCTTTAACCAAAAGGAGTTAAAATATGATACTTCGAGTGTGACTGCCATTATCTATTATTATTACTTGTTTTTTATAATTCTTACTATGATCCAGTACAATTTGCACATAAACCACCTATTAGACCACTTGCTGAAGCTCCTTCATGTGCATCCCAGAAATCTACTTGAAAAGCATGACATTGTGGTTCCGTAGTTGCACCTAATCCAGTTATACCGTTATTTCTTACTGCATATTCTCCTGGTTCATCAAAATAATATAAGAAACAATTTATAGTACTACCTGCAGCAGCTGTAGTTAAAGTAGTGGTTGCAGGAATAGCGACGCCAGGACTAGTAGGGGAATCTGCAGGATCCCCATTTGCTATTGCGGAAGGTACAGCTGGTTGCCATACACCGGATGGAGGCCTATGTATAATAGTATAATCTGTAGTTGCATTATCCACAGCGGTAGCACCTACTCTTAATAATTTTATATTAATAGCTAGAGTTCCTTTATCAAGAGCTGCGCTATTAATAGCTGGAGGGATAGGAGCTGGGCAAATAGCAGGATTATAAGTTGTTCTTTGAGCAACATTATAAAAAGCTAAACCTGCACTATAAGGATTTCCAGTACCCCATGGATCTTCTCCTACTATTCCACCACCTGAGTTTGCTGCAACATATGTAGCGTAGGCTGGAGTAGCTGTAAAATATGCTTGAGTTCCAGTTGTAACAGCATTGTTATATCCAGTAGTTCCTCCAAAATAAAACTCTGCAGGATGTCCCGGATTTGCACCGGCATTTGGAGTAGTATTACCTCCACCATTAGCAAGCCCGCCTGTACCTGCTGTTCCCGCATACCATCCACTAGAACCACCCGTGTAATATCCTGTTGCTACACAAGCTCCACTCCATACAATACCAGATGGTACTGTATAAGGGTCTTGATTAATAGGCGCAGGTGTGGCAGCCATATAATCTAAACTACTAACATTAGTAGGTGTTTGTCTACAAACAAAGGGATATCCATCACCTCCTGAACATATAGCTCTAGGGGTTGAAGGAGTTCCAAATTGAATTTTAAACGTTCCTGCTCCAGTTAATGAATCTGTAGTTGTAACGGGACAACAAGCAGCTGCTGGAACACACGTGGCACAATCTTTTGGAGCAACAAAAAACTCATATAATGTATCTGGTTTAGGTGGTACTTGTAAAGGAACTGTTGAATCCCAAGACAAAGCTCCGGTAGTACAATCCACACTCCATATTTCTCCATAATCTGGAATAACTGTTTTTCCTAATTCCCAAGTTAAATTTGTTTGAGCACCTGAAGTACTTCCATTATCACCTTTAAAATCTCCAAAAACTGTAGTTATAGCAGGAGGGTTAGTAACATTAATTGTATCTCCTGGGGCAGCTATGTTTCCAGGATTTGTAGTTGCTGCACTTTCTTCAAAACCAGTTACATTAGGTCTATAGTTTAATAAATCTACTATTTGTGCGTTACTTAATGTTGTAAGTAATGGTCCGTCAATTGTAGGTAAACTTACTAAATAAGATATTGTATAATTTCTTATTGCATTTGGAGGTGGTACGGGAGGCATTGATGGTGTTATATTAAAATCAACAGGTAAAATATTTAATTCTAAATTCCATATTCCTCCTCCTAAATCATCTAAAACAAAAGGACAAGCGGGATTAGCAGGATCAACTGGATAAGAATTACTATTATTATCCACAATACTAGTAATTTCTGGAACGGCACTGGGTTGAACAGTACCATCTGCGTCTACAAAACTAAATCCATTAACTGCGCTAGCTCCAATAATATCACTTTCATAAAAATCTCCTGTAGTCTCTGTAACTGCATCTACTCCGGTAAAACTTAGTCTAACCTCATCATTAAGTGTTACAAAATTACCACATGTAGAAGTTTCATAAAATAATTCTAAATTAGTTTCCACTGGTTCAGTTTCGGAAATACTTAGGTAAGGTGTCATACATAGTATTTCGGGTGATGCAGGCAAGCTAAATTCACTTACTCTAGCTCCTAATGTAGCTAATATATCAGGATTTAAATTGGGTTGAGATTCTTGAACTCCAACCGTTAATACTCCACTTAATGGGTTTTGATCTATATTAAACACACTTGATAAAGCACCGGGTTCTCCCCAAGCTACTTGAGGTACGGTAATTGCTTCATTAATACTAGATGTATTAGAATAAGCTCCCTGTATAGCTGTTCCTCCTGATGTAGCACCCACTGTAAAAGGTACATTAGCTACTTCTAATCCACCTGTTCCAACAGGAGCCACAGTAATTACTTCATCTTTAAATCTTCCAGGAAAATATTGACAATTCCAAGCCGTATCTCTTAAACTCCAATAAGGACCAACTCCGGCACCACCGTTAAGATTATTAATATCCGGATTATTTACTCTTCCATATAAATTAACTGAGGCAGCAAATTCTGTATCTAAAGGACCTACTTCTTGTAAATCTCTAGGAAGTTTATTTATATTATCACTAAATACAGCGGTTAAAGCTAATTTACCCGCAGCTGTTTGTTCAATTACAGGATATCCTGCTATAAATCCAGGTAAATAAACATTATAATATTCTTGTTCTTGTTGTTTGATAGCTATTTTATAAGATAACCATCCTAATAGATTAGGAGGGTATACTGTAACTTGAATAATAGCATCAGTTCCTCCACATTTTACTAATAGTAATTGCCCATCAACAAATCCTGTTCCTGGGGTTACTATTCTTATTCCCGTAATAACTCCTCCTGTTTCAGAGGTTATTTCTACTTCTAATCCAGTTCCTAATCCTGGTCCTTCTCCAACAATAGGTTCATCATAAACAGCGTCACATATACCTAAAACATATCCTGTACCAGGATTTATTAGAGTTATTCTATCGGCACCAGTATCTTCATAGGCTTTATATAATCCAGGTTCACCGGTAATAGGAGATGAAACTACTGGAGTTATACCATTATTAAGTCTTAATCTTAAGACACTACCTAACCATTCGTAGGTTGATACATCATTTCCTCCTAAAGTTCCTGGAATATCACTTACTTCTTCCCATAATTTATATGGAACATATATAGTAGACCCATCTACGTTTGGTACATCATCATTAACTGAAAGAATAACACTTGATTGTCTTCCATATCTATCTCCTAAAATCCATCCAACTTGATAGTTTCTATTTTGTTTTAATGTGTGGTTAGGATATTGTATATAATTATCATAATTTATAGATTTATCTGCTCTGAACACTCCATAATCCATGCTTATTGGAGGGGTATGTCCTTCTAAATAATTTCCATATACAACTCTATTAGCTATAAGCTCTTGGCCTAAAGCTTTAACAGGTACATTATCATAAACCCTAGTAGTTTGGCTTTGAGGTAATGTTTTGTAAGGCTTTATAGATTTATAATCATAAGTAAAATAAAACTCAGTTGTAGATCCTCCTGCGCCAGAAGGAATAGCTTTTACATAATCTGTAAATGATGCTGCATTTGAAACAGGAATTGTATCTACGATTCTAGTAATTAAACTTTCTGATTCTTTATAAAGTATATCAATTTCTTTTATTTGATAATCATTTATTAAAGAAGTAGTAGCCGTAGCAATATCTGTTCCTCCTAAAGGAAAAGGAATTTGTAATCCAATATTATCTATCCTATTTTCAAACCATGCTAATACAGTAGAAGTATAAGCATCAATCATATCTTGCTCAGTAGGATTAGGTCCCATTCCAAAAAATCCGTATTGTTTAGGGATGTAACAAATTTGAGTAAAAGGAGCACTTAAAGAATATTCATTATCTACATATTTAAATCTATAACTAAATCTAACAAATTTTTCTTCTATTAAATCGGGATCACCTTTAAAAAGTGAATCATAAGAAGGGTTAGCAGAAACTCGTAGTTCTTCAGTTCCAGTTACTACTGTAATGTCTTTAGTTAAAGTAATTATAATAATACCTGGAATACCTGGAGTAATTGTATCTATAGATTGTATTTTTATATCATCACTAATAGATATATTTAAATCATCACTAGTTATTAAATCTCCTGGCACAGGAGTAGGTTGAGGACCACCTGTTGTAGCGTTATCAAAATTATAAACTAATTGTACAACACTACCACCTGTAATTACCCCAGCACCTAAACTATCTAAAGTAGTAACAAATCCATTATCTGCTAATTTATTAGATTCATTAGTCATCGTAGGACGACTAAAACTAAGATTTAAAGTAGCAACAGGATTAAGGGGTTGTTCTAAAAAGTTATTATATATAGTTACATCGTTACCAGTTATATTTATTACTTCCCAAAGCTCTTCATCAGTTTGATCAGTAAGTCCAGTTACTAAATCCCCCGATTCTATACCTGTAGGATCATTCATTGTTAAGATATAACCTAAAAGAGGGGCAGTTGCTATTATTCCACTATTACATAATTGAATAGTTCTATCAAAAACTAAAGGAGTTTCAAAAGGATAATATTTTGCAACAGATATTTGGTCTTCATTTGTATAATACTGAGGCCAATAAATATTAGCAGGATTAGCTTGTGTTATATTTATACGTCTAGGTTGGTTATTATTATCTGTCCAAAACAATAACTCCTCCATTTTATTTATTCCATGTATAGGAAAGTTTTTATTAAAATTTAAAAAAGCACCTCTTACTAATAAAGTTAAAACACTATTACTAGTATCCCAAGAATGAATCATATTAGCCCATCCTATAACAATTTCATCTCCTATACCTAAAGTTATACCTTGACTTATAGTAATATTAGTAGCGGTTACTTCAATCACTAAAGGATCTGGATCTCCATAAACTCCTGTGGGATCTTGTACTAGCATTCCTATTTCAATTCCTAAAACTTGAGGATCCAAAAGATTACCTAATGCATCATCTAATTGAATAGTTGTTGCTCCTGCCACTACAGCTGTAGAATATACTGTAATATCTCTAGGACATATCCCTACTCCTTCCCAAGCAGTACTCATAAAATAAAGGGTACTATTAGTATCATCACTAAAACTTCCTATTACTTGTGCATTATATCCTAAATCTAAGTTAGGTGCTACCGATCCATCATCATAACCAGTATATAATCTTGCTTCAAGATTTGTACCTTTTATATTCTCAAATTCACCAACATCAGATCCCTCTGATCTACTTATTTGTAGATTTTGAGCATCTCGATATTCGCCACTTGGTACTAATCTATCATCCAAGTCTTTATTCATCTTGGCTTTTAGAAAGGTATTCTTAATATCTGGCATAGTTTAATGTTTTATCCACTTAGATTTACCACGCATTACTTGAACTATTTCATCCAATTTAACATTTGATAACCTTATTTTTGTGTTTCTTAGTTTAGCACTCGCTTCTTTCTTGTATCTTTGTACTATATATTCGGGCTGACCAATTCTACTAGATAAAATAGCATAGTTTATATAAGCATAAAGAGCTCCTTCAGCTAGTTTAGGAACTTTACTATTTAAATCATAAGCAAGTCCATCAGATATATATTCTAATATTATTAATCTTCCTATTAAATTACTAGAAAAAGACATTTTACCTTCTCTTTCATTTAAAGTAAACCATCCATTAAAATTAGCATATTCAGGTTCCATACCATATTGTTGTCCCCATCCCCAATACCAGTAACCACCATAGCCCCAGCCATATCCAGCCCAATCAGCTCCAGCGTTATATAATTCCCAATTAAAATCTTGATTTAATAAATTGGTATTAGCTCTTCTCCATCTTTCTTCAGCAAGAGAACTTCCTTCTATATTATCTGCAAAATTATCTTGTGTAGGAACTCCTTGGTTATCTTGAACGGGAGTTTCATATGGATTACTAGTTAAATTATTAGCAGGATATATTATCCTCTGTACTCCCAATTGATCTATCCATGATACTCTTACATAATTAACATAAGATTGTGGTAATACTACACTTAAGCTAGGGGGAATACTTAATTCTTGAGATTCAATACTTTTTAATGTATCATAACTAAATTCTTGCAAACATCTTTTAGCATGAAAAATTACATCAGTTCTATTTACTCTAGGAATAAGTTTATCTTGACCTACAAATCCCACAATATAATTATTTACTATATCACCCAAGGTTAAATAAGAATATTCTCCATAATTTTGTTCTGTAGTAGTTCCATAAGCATCTCTAGCACCATAGTCTCCACCATCTAATCTTTTTAATTGAATTACTACTACATTATTTTGAGGTAATACAACTGGAACTGTTAAAGTACCTAAAGTTAAAGTATTATCTACTAGTGTAAATTGTGTTATATATTCTGTATAATTTATTCCATCAGGACTTGTATATAGTTTAAAATTATTTAAAGCATAATCTACTACTGTAGGATCCCAACTTCCTAAAATTAAATCAGTATCAAACGTAAAAGTCCATGTACTTTCTCCGGCAGGATTTTCTATTACAAATCCTTGTGCGCCCGCGTAATATTGTTCATTAGTTTCGGTGATTAATCCACCATCTGGAAAGGCCATATCTTATTAACTTTTTTCGTTAGTTTCTTCTGCAGCAACTGCTTGAGATGCTACTTGTATTATACTTGGGTCTTGAATTATTACTCCTGAATAAGCTAATATTCTAAGAATAATATCATTTTGTTCAGTTACATCTAATTCAAAATTAGTAGAACTTGTAGCACTATATAAAAATTCTCCTACACCTCCTATTGTGTAATTCCATACTACATTTGCAGGTTTTTTCAAATAAGTTATTGTAACATCTCCCTGAATAGTTGGAGGATGCATATATAATAAATCGTTCTCATAATTATATAATGGAAAATCTTCAGTTGGTTGAGTTAACGGGGAAAGTAATAATTGTGCTAACTCATTTCTTTGCACGTATTGTGCTATTTTAAAATTTTTATAGAGAACTGTACCTAGTCTATAAAAATCACTTGGGAATAATTGTACTACTAAATTACTAAGTAATGGTGGTGCTACAACCATTGTAAGTTGATTGGCTCCTGCATTCCACGTATAATCTATACCAGCAGCTTGTACTACACCATCTAATAATACTACTATTTGAGCTCCATTAGATTGAGCAGTTGTCCATAGTGTTACATTAAATATTGTATTTACTCCATCAATTGGTGGATTACCTACAAATGTTTCAACAACTGTAGGAACTATACTTGTAGTTGGTAAAGTAAAATGTGGACCTACATAATTTGCAGTTCCACTTGTTTGGAAGAATTGTAATTTTTCTTCAAGATTTTTTATATGATTAGCATACTCAGTGTCGTTCTGAGGTTTTCTATACTGTTGATTAAGATTACTAGCATAGGCTTCAAATATAGTAAGTTGTACTTGTGTAGCAACTTTATTAAATTCATCCGGAGTAATATATCCTCTTTGTTGTTGGTTTAATATTAATAAAACCGTTTTATAAACTATATCTACGTTTACTGCCATTATATTGATCTTAATTTAATATAGAGGCGGACGTATCCGCCCCTTATATTATTATTTATTTAGTCTTTTTTCGATAGACCTATAAACTTCCATACCTTCGTCGGTTTTAAACCACGAAGCTAAAGCTGAGTAAGCATTTTCATCAAAAGGAATTGTCATTAATTTCCTATCATTACTCCCCCATAAAACACTTTTGTTATCTTGAGAGATTTTAATTATGTTTTGTTCCGTTGCTGTAATTGCAAAGTTTCTTAACATAACGTTTTCATCAGCGGCTAACGCTAAGAATAAAGATGGATTAATTTTTGCTAATCTCATCACGTCTCTTCTAATCTCTGAAGAACTTAAGGAATTTACTTTAGAACCAATTTCTACTCTTAAAATAGCTTCTCTTTGTTCTACATCCATGTTTCTAGCGGAAGTTAAAGCATCTAATTCTACTTCTAAATGTTCTAATTCACTCATTGCTGCTTCAACGGGTTTTCTTTCATTATACTTTCTACCTAACATTGGATGATATAATGATAAGAGTTTTTGTAATGACTGTTGTTTTTTAGGCACTGCCAATACACCATCTCTAAATGTTATATGTCCTAATGTAGCTTCACCTTTTTGTTCATCCATAAAACATGAATTCATATTGGTGGCATAACGAATTTCTCGTTGAGTATTAGTTTCTTTATCAAACCACAATAAAGCATGCCTTCTACTATGCCGACTAGGAATAGTTAATGTTAAAGGTTCTTTATCTCCGATTAGATAATATTGTCTATCTTTTATTTCCCAACTATCTTTTTTCTTAGTTGGTACTTTTTTAACAGGTGCAGCAACCACTTTTGGTTCTTGTACTGCTACCTCTTCTTGTTTTTCATTTTTTGTCATGATATAATATAATTAAATAGTTAAAAATAAAGGTATAGGGTGCCGAAGCACCCTCACCTTATTAAACAATGTTATATTCCTTGGAATAAAACGAAATTGTTTCTTGCCTGAGTAACAAGGCATCTTTCTGAAAGGAAGTTAACTTCCATTGCATCAAGATCACTAGTGAAAGCTCCACCAGCTGAACCTGTTAACCAAGATTTCATTCTTCTGTCATCACCTTGAGACGCTCTATATCTTACATGTAAGAAAGGACGTCTAATGTTAGTACCAAGAATTTGATCATAAACAGTAGTTGTACCTGCAGGAACTAATACTCCTTCTATAGAAGCAGGACCAGTCATACCACCACGCGTTGAAGCGTCGTTAAGATATTTCCAGCTTGTTTTATAGAAATCATAAGAACCTCTTCTGAAACCACTAAAACCTAAGTTTAAAGCCATTTCTTCTGAGTTTTCAAATAGTCCGAAAGCAGTACCACCAGCCGCACCAGAGGATATACTAGCCAACATGTCATCAAAAGCTAAATCTGTAGCTCTATTTAAGAATAACATATTTTCTTCAATAGCACCCTGAGTATCTAAATTTCTAAGGATGTCATCAAAATCAGTAATACCTGTTGCAGGACTGAATCCTACCATTATATTACCACCATTTTGAATAGCAGCAAATAATCCTTCAGTACCTATTACAGTACCTAAACCAGCAACGGCAGAACCGACAGCTGATAATTCACCTTCAACTACAGACATTTCTAAGTAATCTTCAAATCTAAGTCTTGTTTCAGACTCAGCTTTTAGATACCATAGATATCCGCCTGTACCATCTTCAGTGGCAACTTCTACCCAACCGATCTGAGCCATATCAGAACCATTTACAACGTATTTGTTTCTGATAATAAGAGGGTTGTTATGAAATTGAGTGAAAGAAGGGTCAACACTTACATAACCAGTCGCAGCCGTAGCTGTATTATAGTTAGGAGTTGTAGATCCTTTCACATAATCAGAACCGTATACGAATACTTTTACAGCACCAACTAAACCAGCAGCAGCGATAGTCGCAGCTGTATAAGGTAAAGCAGTGATTTGTCTAGCAGTCGCAGGAACAGCGTTCCCAGGATCTGATGCACTTACCCAGCATTTTACTTCAGCACCGAAATCGTCCATAACAACAACAGTTGCTCCTACAGAAATTACGTTATTCACGCCTGCAACAGCACCTGGGTTAAGGTCGACAACATTAGCACCTAAAAGCGCGCAGCCATCATAAGCTATATGTAATCTATTTTGTTCTGACCAGATTACTTGGTCACTTGTC
>TARA_R110002020_G_scaffold209230_2_pt1 | contig 23362 bp, 31 predicted proteins | sample TARA_R110002020 | Tara Oceans TARA_R110002020 (sample SAMEA4396489) | marine metagenome | biome: Westerlies Biome; feature: [MES] marine water layer (ENVO:01000295) within the mesopelagic zone...; material: water (ENVO:00002006), including particulate matter (ENVO:01000060) such...
GCAATGGTTAATTGCAATGAGTCATAGCTTAGCAAATGACTTGAAGCAAGACTTTGGAAATTTAACTATGGAAGATATTGCACATTCTTTCCGTAATGGTGTAAGATGCACAGATGATGTAAGGTTTGTATTAAACGTACAGACTTATTATATATGGATTAAGAAACATAGACAATTAATTTGGAATGAATCATCTAAAGAACCAGAAAGACAAGATAAAAGAATACAATATAGAAGCCGTAAAGGAACAGGAATGAAATCAATTAGTAATATAAAAAAATTAAAATGAAAAAGAAAAGTGCAAAAGGTTATGATGATGATGATACTACTACATTAGATTGTATAGATTAGTATTAATATAAAAAAATTAAAACAATGATAGCAATAATAACATTCGGAGTTGGACTAATATCAGGCATGTATATAGTAACTCAAATTGAGAAATCAATAGACAAGAATATAAAAAAGAATAAATGATTTATAACAAAGATTTTAGAGATGTTATAAAAGATTTAGATAAAAACAATACTCTTATAATAACTGATCCTCCGTATAATGTTGGTTGGAAATATGATTCTTATAATGATAATTTAGAAGATCAAGAATATAGAGATTTGTTTATGCATTTTCAGGGCTACAAATTTATTATGATACATTACATAGAGGACATAATTGAGTATGTAGTGCCTTATATGGGTGTTCCTACAAAGGTAATACAATGGATATATAATAGTAATATGAGGAGGCAACATAGGAGTATAGCTTTTTTTAATTGCAAACCTGATCTAACAAAAGTAAAACAGCCATATAAAAATTTAACTGATAAAAGGATAATAGAAAGAATAAGAAACGGCAAAGAGGGTAGCAGAATTTATGATTGGTGGAAAATTAATCTAGTAAAAGCACACACATCAGAGAAGCAGGAATATACAAACCAAATACCAGAAGAAGTAATATCTAATATAATAAGAACTACATCTGAAAATGAAGTTGTTTTTGATCCTTTTATGGGTAGTGGAACTACACTTGCAGTAGCAAGCAAACTAGGACACAAATATATAGGCTGCGATATATCAACGAAAGCATACGATATAACAAAGAATAGATTAAGTAAAATAGAAAACAATTTATTTAATATATGAGTCCAATAGATATGAGTAGAGAGATAGTTGAAACTCTTACTGAGAATGAATTTATAAGAATGAAATTACATACTTGTATTTGCCATGAATTAACAGCAGATCAAATCAAAGAATTATATAAAGAAGTTAAATTAAATAATAATCAATTAAAATTAGAATTATGAATACAAGACAAACATCAATAGACTGCTATAACCAAATAAGAGCAAATGGTTTATTATCTAAAAGAAGGTTTGAGGTTTACGAAGCTTTATTATCTTCAGCGCCCTGCACATCTTCAGAAGCAATAAGAAATGCAAAAACTACATTTGGAGTATTTGGTGTTAGTTCTAGGTTTACAGAACTTAGGGATTTAGGAGTTATTTATGAGGTTAGAACAAGAGAATGTAGAGTAACAGGTAGAAATGTTATAGAATGGGATTTAACAGATAGACTACCTGTAGATATAAAAAAGTCTAATAAAACGAAGAAAGATAGGATTAATGAAGCTTTGACTTCTTTTCGTTTATTATATAAAAATAAAAATATAAGCACGTATGAGGATTGGAAAATGGTTGCTAATTTGATTAAGAGTATATAGATTATGAAAAAAGAAAAGAGCTTAGCTAAATTAAAAAAGGAAGTTGATAAATGGTTCTCTTTATATATTAGATTAAAGAATGCTCTACCGAATGGACTAGCAGTTTGCTGGACTTGTTCGGCAGTTAAACACTACAAAGAGATGCACGCAGGACACTTTCAAAGTAGGAGATTCCTAGCAACAAGATGGAATGAAGAAAATGTTATGGTACAGTGTCCTAAATGTAATCTATTTTCTCAGGGAGAACAGTACATCTTTGGGAAATTATTAGATGCAAGAATTGCAGATGGTACTTCTGATAAATTACATAAGCTAGCTAGAACTACTGTAAAATTTATGAGATGTGATTATATAGAAATGATTGAACTATATAAATGTAAAGTAAATGCTTTGAACTAAGAAGCTAATAGAGGATTGTGGATAAGTTTTAATCCTTTAATAAATATCTAGGTTTTATTATTCGTAAGATTGTTTTACGTGAAACCTATATATATCAATCATCAGCACGAAGCTATAGTACAAAGCTATTTAGACACTATATTTGATAGCGTCCGAGAAGTAGTAAAAGAGGAAGATAGATATAATGATTTTGTAGATATTGCAAATGTTATTATAGATTATCATAATCAATACAGCGGACATCAAGATATGGGGAACTTCCATGATTTTCTAATGATTATACCTATTAACTTTTCAACAATGGTTAGTGGGTTTTTTTGTGGATATGAAAACAAAACTAACGGAACTTCTGTAAAAATACATAGACATTTATTATCAGAGTTTGGACTGCATGTTTGCAGAGATCTTAAAAAATTAAAACCTATTGATGGTAACAATTGAAGATATATATAAAATCATAGGAGAATTAAGACAAGTATTTATGGGAATAGCCGGACAATATGTAAAGTCGGAATACAAAATGGAAGATGCAGTACAAGAGTTAAATGTAAAATTTCTAACAATGAATCCTGATACTCTAAAAAAAATATACAAAAATGATGGCAGGAAAGGATTGATTCGTTATGGAGCTGTAGTATTAAGGAGAGATTTTACAAGTACAAAAAGTTCTTACTATTATACTTATAGAAGATATTATAGTTTGTTTCCATCAAATACAGATTATGATATTAACTGTAAAAGTTTTAAGGAAACAGAAGAAACTAATAATACTTGGGAACTTTACGAACAAATGGATCTTGAATTAGATAAGTTATATTGGTATGATAGAGAGGTATATAAATTATATTATAATCCTGATAAAAAAGAAACACTAGATACTTTAGCAAAGAAAACAGGAATCAGTAGGAATAGTTTATTTACTACAATAGATAATGTAAGAAAGAAATTAAAAAAGGTTTTGGGAGATGAGTAGTTTCTTTGTAAATAAAGAAATATACAAAGCAAGATTAGAAGTTTGTAGAAGTTGTGATAAGTATATTAAGACTACAGGGAATTGTTCCGTTTGTTTATGTTTCATGAGAGTAAAAGCATCTATCGGACAAATGAGCTGTCCTTTAGAGAAATGGTTAGCAACAAGTAAACTTAAAAAGGCTGATGATATTCCTAATCATTTAATAAAAGAAGTAAAAGATCTATGGGAAAGAATAAAAAACGGGCAAGCTAAAAACCATGATGACAAAAAGAAAATGATAGAGTTATACAATACAATCTATGCAGGAAATTATAAGGTAACAACTAATTGCGCAAGTTGTTTAAACACTTGCTTTAAAGGAATTAAAAAAATAATAGATGAAAACAATTAAAGGCAAAAAAGTAGGGCGTAAAAAGAAACCTGTATATAATAGTATATTTGGAGATTATGATGACAAGAATTTAGATGAAAAGGTTATGACAATACCTAAAATAATTAATGAAGATATTGGTTGGGAGATGCAGTTTGGTTTTAAATACACAACTCAATCATACGAAACTCAATATCTACAAAGTAAATTTACCAGATGAAATATAAAAATATAAAACATATATTAAGACATCACATCAAAAGCAATATAAAATCTTTATGGACTTATGATGAAGATAAGAAAGAGTTTACTCAAATATATAAAAACTATGAAGATGAATTACAAATATATACTACCGAACAATTATTAAGGAGAATACAAACTTTAGAGGAAGATGAACTTTCAGTGTAAGAAATGTAATAAAACAAAAGACATTTACAAAGTTAAATTTACAGCTGTAGGTTCTGATTGGGTTTGTAAAGATGCTAGGTGCTGTGATAGTTACATGGAACAAGTAATAACAGATGAGTACAAAGATCTACCAGAAATCAAAAGAAATGAGATGATACATAGCAGACCTGATGGAGATAAGGAATGGAAGAAACTACAAGAACATTTACATGGAGGAGGATTAGCTGAAGAAAATAAAAACGAATAAAATACTTTATATTATATGAAACTAAAAATCAATGAGTTAATACTTAATAAAGACAATCCTAGAATTATTAAAGATGATAAGTTTAAGAAACTTGTAAAGTCTATAAAAGAGTTTCCTGAAATGTTAGATCTTAGACCTATTGTAATTGATGAGAACAATATTATATTAGGAGGAAATATGAGAACAAGAGCATGTATGGAAGCAGGACTAAAAGAAGTTCCTGTAAAAATTGCAAAAGGATTAACAGATAAACAAAAGAAAGAATTTATAATTAAAGACAATGTAGGTTTTGGAGAATGGGAATGGGATATATTAGGAAACGAATGGAACACAAAAGAATTAGATAATTGGGGGTTAGATGTTTGGCAGAATATAGATGATATTCAGGAGGAGGGATTAATAGATGATGATGAAATTCCTGAAGTAAAAGAAAGTAAAGTAAAGCGTGGGGATATTTGGAAGTTAGGAGAGCATAGAATAATGTGTGGTGACACTACAATAAAAGCCGACACAGAGGATCTAATGGGCGGAGAAAAGGCTGATTTGGTGTTTACTGATCCTCCTTGGAATGTTAATTATGGTGCAGTAGCAGAAAACAATGCTCAGGGATATAAACCAAGAACTATTTTAAATGATAAAATGGAAACCACAGACTTTAAAGAATTTATGAGTTCCTCCTTTTTAAATATGTCTGTAAGCTCAAAAGATGGCTGCCCTACCTATGTTGTAATGTCAGCACAGGAATGGGGAAATTTAATGTTAGCATTAAAAGATAATGAGTATCATTGGAGTTCTACTATTGTTTGGAATAAAGACCATCTTGTATTATCAAGGAAAGACTATCATACTAAATATGAACCAATATGGTATGGTTGGAAAGAGGGTGCTGCGAGACTTTGTCCGTTAAAAGACAGGAAGCAATCAGATGTATGGGATGTGAAAAGACCTATAAAATCTCCATTACATCCTACTACAAAACCAATAGAACTAATTGAGATTGCTATCAATAACAGTTCAATCAGGGATAGTATTGTTTTAGATTTATTTTTAGGCGGTGGATCAACACTAATAGCAGCCGAGAAACTTAAAAGAAAATGTTACGGAATGGAATTAGATGAGAAGTATTGTGATGTTATAATAGAAAGATGGGAACAGTTTACAGGACAAAAATCAGAGAAGATAAACTAAAAAAACCTACTCAAAATGAATAGGTTAATTTAGAAACTTCATACTTATCAAGATAATCCGTTTTGTAAGTCTAGAGCAAAGATAATAAAAATAATTAATATATGGACGAAAGTAGGCACATAAAAAAGGAATCAATGATTAAAGCTTTAGAAGCTAGCTTAGGAGTTGTAACAATAGCTTGTAAGAAAACAGACATACCAAGATCTACATTCTATAAATGGTTGAAGGAAGATAAGAAGTTTGCAAAACAAGTAAGAGATATTGAGAATATAGCTCTTGACTTTGCAGAGAGTCAATTACATAATCAAATAGAAGATGGTAATACATCAGCTACAATCTTTTACTTAAAGACTAAAGGAAAGAAAAGAGGATATATAGAACGCTCAGAGTTAGATCTTAATAGTGGAGATGAACCTATTAAAATCAATATAAAGATTGATGGAACTGACTATTGATCCTGAATATACTAGAACACAAAGTCAAGCAATAAAATACTTATTTGATGATAAGACAAATGATATACTTTTTGGAGGGGGAGCTGGAGGAGGAAAGACATTTGTTGGAGTAAGTTTTTTAATTATCATGTGTATTAAATATCCTGAAACTAGATATTTGATGGGAAGGTCTAAATTGGATAATCTCAAAAAGACTACTCTATTAACATTCTTTGAAGTTTGTAAAATGTGGAATATAATATCAGGTAAACATTATAACTTTAATGCGAGTAGTAATATAATTACATTTTGGAATGGTAGTGAGATTATGTTAAAAGATTTGTTTCACTATCCTGCAGATCCTAATTATGATTCTCTTGGAAGTTTGGAAATTACAGGAGCGTTTATAGATGAGGCAAACCAAATAACAGAGAAAGCAAAGAACATAGTAAACAGTAGAATAAGATATAAGTTAGATAAATACAATCTTATTCCTAAATTGTTACTGACTTGTAATCCATCAAAGAATTGGGTATATACTTCTTATTATAGAAAAGCTAAGGAAGGAAATATAGAACCTCATAAAAAGTTTATACAATCTTTAGTTGATGATAATCCTTATATCTCAGTACACTATAAAGGACAATTAGAAAAATTAGATGAGATAAGTAAACAGAGATTACTATTTGGTAATTGGGAGTATAACGCAGGAGAGGATAACTTATGTAATTATGATTCTATAATAAACCTATTTAATCAAAAAGGAATAGAGGGAGAGAAATATATAACTTGTGATGTTGCGAGATTTGGAACAGACAAAACGGTTATTCTGTATTGGGAAGGACTTACTATTAAAAAGATATTATCGTTCAGTAAATCAAGTATAACAGAGGTTGCAGAGGAGATTAAGATACTTCAAAGAAACGAGGGAGTAAATTTAAGAAATATAATCTTGGATCAAGATGGCGTAGGAGGAGGAGCGGTTGATATATTAAAGTGTAGAGGTTTTACAAATAATGCAAGAGCAATCAATAAAGAGAACTATCAGAATATAAAAACTCAATGCTATTATAAGTTAGCAGATATGATAAATAAAGCACAGATAGGAATTGATTGTAAAGATATAACACAAAAGAATCATATCATAGAAGAGCTGGAACAAGTTAGATCTAAAGATATGGATAAAGATAACAAACTACAAATACTACCTAAAGAAATTGTAAAGACAATTATAGGGCGTTCTCCTGATTACTCAGATGCAATGATGATGAGAATGTTCTATGAAGTTGATGCTAACTTTGGTAAGTATTACGTACAATAACGAATTTTAAACGAATTATTAATTAAATCCTTTATATAGTATGAACTTTACATTATTAAAATCAGGAATAGAATCAAAACACAAACTACCAAAACACTGGGATGAAATATCTTTAAAGAAATATGTAAGAGTAATGAAATCTTTAGAAGATAAAAAAGTAAAAACAGAACTAGAGAAAATAGTTGATATAGTAACAATACTATCTGATGTACCTGAGAAAGATATTTTAAGGCTACCTGTAAAAAATATAAATCAACTAGGATTACATCTAACTAAATTCTTAAAAACTCTACCGAATGATGAGTTGAATCATACATTAAAGATAAAAGGAGTTGAGTATGGTTTCCATCCTAAACTATCTGATATAAGTTTTGGAGAGTGGGTAGATATTGATGCTTTAATTACAGCGGGAGCAAATGATAACTTACATAAGATAATGTCTATTTTATATAGACCTATAATTGCAAAGAAGGGAGATAAATACCAGATAGAACCTTACGAACCCTGTAAAGATAGGGAACAGATTATGTTAGATAATTTAACAGTTGGGGACTTTTATGGAGTGTCGGTTTTTTTTTCAGATTTAGGGAGGGAGTTATTGAATCATACCCTAACATCTTCAATACAGAAACTGAAGGAAGCAAGGAAGGAAAGGGAGAAAATTTAATGAGTGAAAAGTGGGGCTGGTATAGTACCTTGTATCACTTAGCAGACCAGAAATTAGAAAATATGGAAGCAATAACAAAAATAGGAATATATGAATGTTTGACTTTTATAAGTTATAAACAAGATGAAATAGAAACAAATAATGTAAATATAAATCATGGCAATTAGATTCAAAACTTATAACAATGTAGTTAATACTCTCAAGTGTTTAGGAGAACAACATCTTGAAATAAAGAGTACAACTACAGGGGATATTACAGATATTGATTTAGAAAAAAATACTCTCTTTCCTCTCTACCATATTAATCCTGTTTCCGTTGATGTTAGTATGAGTCAAAAAACTTTTAACTTCCAGCTCTTTGTTATGGATATTGTAGATGCTGATGGGGATGCGGAACAAACTGTTTTAAGTGATACACTGCAAATCATAACAGATCTTATTGCAATATTAAAACATGGAGAGATACTATATGGATATGACGCATCACATGGAGAGGAGGAGAGGTATTTTGTAGATGATGATTTTTCAATAGAACCATTTACTGAAAGATTTGATAACTCGGTTACAGGTTGGATAGTTGATGTAGGAATAATAGTAGAGAGTGAATTAAACTCTTGTGATATACCAATAGATAATACTACAATATGCGTGAAATGATAGAAAAATTAAAACTCATTTGGATAGAAGCAACATATCCTAGAAAATATGAGATAGGAAAATATACAGTAATAGCAAAACCCTTTTCAATAACAATTAAAAAAAATAAATAGATGGCAGATTTAACAACCAGTATCACAGAATCAGTAACAATCAATGGGAGCGTAAGAGGATCTACAAACTCACAAACAATAACAGGTATAATAGACACATTTGAAAGAGTAGTATATTGTCCGGCTTTACAGACAACTATTATTGCAACTTTTGCAGATAATGTTTATACTAGCGCTGGAGCTATTAAAGCCGCAGGTGTAAAATATCTAAGGATAACTAACTTATCAACTCAGTATGATATGGAGTTAGGAATAATAGGAGCAGCAACTAATTACCAAGTACATATACCAGCAGGATATTCTCATATACTTTGCAGAACAGATGATGCAATGTTAGCTGAAGCTGATACAGATCCTTCATTCGGAACTATGGCAGATATAACAAGCATAGAAGCAAGACCTACAGCGGGAAGCAATGTAACAGTAGAGATATTTGTAGCTACCATAGATGCATAATGGCAAAAAAGAAGTTTCCTAGAGTTGAAAAGTATTTGCGTAAGTATGGTAAGTTTATTGTAAAACAAGCTAAGAGTATAATAAAAAAGAAAGGGAAACAAGACTCAGGTAAATTACTAAGATCTTTGAAGTATGTTATAAAAGAAAAGAAAGGAGTATTTGATATTGAGTTTCTAAGTGCTAAGCATGGAGATTTTATTGATAAGGGAGTACAAGGATTAGGTAAAAAGAATTTACCTTCAGGTTCAAAAGCTAAAAATGTTAGACCGAATAGAACTTATATTGATGCTGAAACAGGAAAGAGAAAACGAAGTCCTTATAAGTTTAAGACAGCTAATATAAGAAGTAGTATAATGGAAGCTTATATAATGAGAAAAGGATTAAGTTTTTCTAATGAAGATGGTAGCCGCATGAGTATTAAGAGTATGGCTTTCATAATTGGTAGAGCTATCAAAGCAAAAGGAATAGAAGGTATAAGTTTTTACTCTCAACCTATTGCAGCTTTTAGTAATAAATTGAGAAAGGAATTAATGCAAGAATTTGAAGCAGACGTATTAGATCAAATAATAATTAGGACACGAAAATCAGGAAATATATAAATAATGAATATAGAACAAAAACCATCAGCTAATTTATTAGCGACAGGATCTGAAATAATATTTTCAGTAAAAGATAACTCAGTAATAACAAATGTAAAAGGAAAATACATAGCTGAAGTATATATAGGAAATGATGGAGCTACACTAACAACAGGGAATCCAACTTGTGTATTAAAGGTAAATCCTAATAGTCACGGAATAGGAATATTTGATTTTGGTAGTATATTTGATAATTATGTAAGTCCTGATTATGAAGGAGGAGATGCAATGTCTACTAACTCTACTTGGAAATCTAAATATAAAGGAGTAAATTATTCTTTTGATTATCCTCATACTATACATATGGTTGATGAATTTGCTACTAATAAAAATTCAGTTAGATATTTTGCTATAAATTTCTATGTTGAATATGCTCTTAGTTTTACACAAGTTGTATTAGAAGATAGGACAAATCAAACCATGAGTGAAAGATACATTATGTTTAATGGCTACTTAGATAATACAGATATTTTATTTCAATCAAATGGAGGTTTCTCTTATAATTTTGAATTGAATAATTTTACTTTAAAAGATGATGATTCAAAGTTTCTTACAAATGCTCCTACTAAGCAATATGTAAGATTAAACGACTTTATGACTATTCCTTTCTTTAATAATTTAACAGTATCTAATAGTAGCTTTGAAATGGCGCCTAGTGGTGGATTGCCTTGTGTATCTAGTTTATTATTTACATTCTATTATAATGGTTCACAAACAGGAACTATATCAGCACAATCAAATACAGTTACAGATGGAGGGTTTTATGATATTACAATGGATAGCAACGGACATATAGTATTTGGTGGAATCGGACCAGCTAATTTAGCAAATGACAGCGTTCCTATTCCTGCCAATTGGGATTACTACACAGTACAAGCAAGAGATTCAGGAGGTAATTTTATTAGTAAAACTTATGAATTTTACCAACAGTATGATGATTGTAAAGGGTTTGAAACTATTAGATTAACTTGGTTGAATAAATGGGGTACATGGGATTACTATAATTTTACAAAGAAATCTACAAGGACTATTAACAAAAGTCCTGTAACATATCATCAATTAGGAGGTACTTGGAATGATCCTAAATATTCTATTAAAGGATATAAAGGAGGAAAGAGAATATTGAATAATGGAGCAAATGAGGAGATTACAATAAATTCAGATTATATAACAGAAGCAGAAGCAATTTGGTTAGAAGAATTATTTGTTAGTACTGATGTATTTATATTAAATGAAAATTCTACTGACACTTCTATAGGAACAGTAAAAAAATATATAGAACCGGTAATTGTAAAGTCTACTACTCATATTAGAAAAACACAAGCTAATGATAACTTAATTCAATATTCAATAGATCTAGAGAAAGCTAAAACTAAAAGAACACACAGAGTATAATGGCGCTACAATTATCAATATATCCTCAGACTAATCCTAACGGACAATATACTTATAATTCAAATGCTGTAAATCAAGAGTTAGTAATAGATCCTGTATTTTGGATAACAGGTTTTATAGGTATAAATTCTTTAGGTACAGCTACATCTCAAGATGCTATGATTTCATCATTAGGATTACCAGACTACCATTGGAAAGCTTGGTACTCATCAGGAACAACAGCTCCTACTTTTACAGCTTACAATGGAGGTACATCTCATTATATAGTTTTACAAGCAGCAGCTGGAGAAAGTACAGGAATATATCAAAAAATTTCAGGATTACAAGTAGGGCACGATTATGATGTAAAAATAACTTGCCAAAATACAGCAACAGGAACTAGTGCTTTATATGTAGGAAATATATTAGCTACAAGTTGGCAAGCATCAGGGAATTGGTATTATAACTTAGGACAGAATGTATTTGCTACTACTGGAAGTAATATTACAGGAACAATTACTCATACTTTTACGGCTACACATACTGAGGAAGTTATAGTAATAGATTACCAACCTTCTGAGGGAACAGATCTAAATATTAAAAAAGTATCTATAAAAGAGAATGCTACAACAGCTCAAGCTAATTTAACAAATGTAGATGATGGACAAGTTTTATTAGATTTGATGGATGCTAATAGTATTCCTATTACATTATCAATAGATAATTTTAAGAATGTAGGAGAGAAACCTCAATCATATAGTAAGGCTTTTAATCTTCCTTCTACAAAGAAAAACAATAGAATATTTAGTAGCTTATATGATGTTACTCGTTCTGTAAAAAGTGATTCATTTTCTTTCAATCCTCACAAGCAAACGAAAGCTATTTTAAAAGATAATGGTTTTGCTGTATTTGAAGGATATTTAAAACTATTATCAATTAAAGAAAAGAACGGAGTACCTTCTTATAATGTAAACTTACATAGTGATTCAATTTCTTTAAAAGCTGTATTAGATAAAAAAACCTTTAATGATTTTGATGGAGGAACTTATGGAGGAGGACTAGGACTAAGTGAATTAGACCACGCATATCATAAAACAAATGTAAAATTATCATGGCATGGAGTATTACCTATTGCGAACACAGGAGCAGCATATACAGGTTTTGCTGGTGCAGCATCAGCTACTACTACTGATGTATTAAAATATCCTTTTTGCATGTGGAGTACAGACATTTACGAATCTTCAGGAACAGGAACTTATCCTGCAGCTGGAAGTCCTGTACTAACTACACTACCAGATGCTTTTAGACCATGGATAAAAATTAAGTACTTATTTGATAGAATAATATCAGAAGCTGGTTTTTCATATAGTAGCGATTTTATAAATGAAGATCATTTTGGAAAATTATTTATGGACTTTAATTGGGGTAAAGAAGTTGATGTTACTCCTACTAATGATTCTCATGTAGGATATTTAGTTGGTACTACAGCAAATATATTTGGATCTTCTTATTCAAATCTTAAATTAGATAGTACAACTTACGCTAGTGTAAATGCGGCTGGAGGATTAGTAAGTATGGGATATAATCTAAGTACTCATAGATGGACTGCATCAGTTACTACTACTACTTACACTTTTGATGCAGTATGGAAATTTGATATATCAGTAGCTACTACTAATTTTGATTGTAGAGTAGTACATAAAAACAATGCAGGTACTGTACTAGCTCAGCAAGTATTTCCAGGAGTTGGTAGTGATGGTTCAGTTGTTACTTGGAACTATGTAGGTACACACACTTTAGATGCTACAGACTATTTAGAATTTCAATGCAGAGAAACATCAGGAGGAGTTGTAGAACAACATTCTGTTCCTGTATTTGGACCAATACCATCTATAACAGTTACTGCTGATACAAACCCTAGTATGGATTCTAATTTCCTATTATCAAAAAGAGGAAAGATAAAACAATGGGATTTTGTGAAAGATATATTTACTATGTTTAATCTTGTAGCAATGCAAGATAGACAGAATCCTAACAACCTAATAATAGAACCTTACAAAGATGTATTTATAGATGACTCTCAAAGTCAATATATATCTATCAATACTTTGGATTGGACTGATAAGGTTGATATTGATAGTATGGAGATAACTCCTATGAAACTTAAAGAGAGAGTAAAATTTGATTATAAGAAACCTAAAGACTATGCAAATAAAAATTATCAAGCATATACAGGAATGCAATTTGGAAGTTATGAAATAGATGCAAGTGATTTTGATTTAGCGTCGGGGGAACAAAAAATTGCTTTAAAGGTATTTAGTCCTACATTTCTTACTCCTGTCTTTGATGACTTTAATGTTATAATGACAGTGCCTAGTATTCTTGATGGTAATATTGATGACGGAACTACTGGACCAATTGACAATAATCCTAGAATATTATATGATGCATCAAATACATCTACTCCTTTAGCAGCTTCAACAACACCAGGGGTTCTTACTATGACTCCTGATGAATATTATATACCTGCATATCAAGGGTTGTCTAGTGAGAATCAAAGTAGGTTTGGATTAGTTTCTCATTTAGAAAAACACCCAGCAGGAATAGATAGTTTAGATCTTAATTTTGGTACTCATCAAATAGTAGGATATGGTGGTAGTCCTCCGGTACACAATCTTTTTAATACTTATTGGCAACCTTATTTTGATGAACTGTATCACCCTGATACAAGAGTAGTAAAACTAAATATAGCTTTAAACGCTCAAGATCTTTCAACATTCAATTTTAACAATCAGATAAGAATTAAGAATAGATTATATAGAGCAAATAAAATTGATTACAAACCTGAAGCTTTAAGTAAGGTTGAATTAATACTACTACCATAATGGAATATAAAAAGGACTTTAAAATAAAACCTTATAGAGTAAATGAATCAGGAGTAGTAGAATTTACAGATGGCACTACAAATACTTTATTAGCAAATGAACTTACTTGTAAAGCATACGGTTATAAATATGATAAGGAGAAGGGAGTATGTAGAGCTTATACTCCAAATAGAAAAGTATCAGAGTTATTAATAAGAAATGACTCTGTAAAAGGGTTTGGAGATAATATTACAAAAGGAATATCTAGTAATTCTTTAGCAGTAGGAAACAATCATAAATTATCACAAAATAAAAATTGTTTAGTTGTAGGAACTAATCATGAAATAACAAGTAGAATAACTGATGCGTCTATTACAGGAGGTACACTTGGTAAACCTGTAAATAGTGGAGAAGTATTACATGCTGGAGGTCAGGGAGATGGAGGGTTAGTTGGACAAATAGGAACTAGACATTTACATTTATCTGCAACGCATGTAAGTGGTAGTGATTTCAATTTATATATACAAGGAGATCTTACAAAACAAGAAGAAATAACACTACCTAAAAATAGTGTAAATATATATGAGATATTTATTTCAGGAATTTGTATAGGAGGTAGTAGTGGAACAATAGGAGATTATCAAAGTAGAAGATATACAGGAGCAGTAAGAGTAGATAGGAATGGAAATTTAGCTCATGTAGCAGAAGTCAATTCAAATGTATCTACTATTGGAACTACAGGAACTATATCATTTGTTACAAGTACAGATTATACGTTTAAAATATTAATAGCAGAATCCTCAAACGTACATACTACTTGGTCGGCATCAGTAAAAATATATCAGAATCAGTTAACAAAAGCAGAATTTGCACACTAAATAAATTATGGCAAAAAAAGGAAAATTAGATATGCAGTTTGTAGTAGATACTAGCAAACCTGCACAAAATATAAAAGAGTTACAAGATAGAATAGAAACATTAAGAGATACTATTGAAGGAGCTCCATTAGGATCTGCTGAATTTGAGCAGCTAACAGGACAGTTATCTAATGCTAGTTCTGAAATGAAAGTCCTTGAAAAAAATATGGAAGGACTAGAGCCCCAGCAAAAGGCCGAGGCCTTCCTCAAGATGGGAGAGGGTATCGCCGGAGCGTTCGCAGTCGGACAGGGTGCTATGGCTTTAATGGGGGTAGAGTCTGAGAGTATGGAGAAGTTACAAGTTAAGGTACAATCTGCAATTGCTATCGCTACAGGAATTAGAATGATGAGTGAGGCAGCTTTAATGGCAGGAATAGCAAAAAGAGTAATTGTAGAGAAACTTGCAATAGCACAAACTAAAGTTAGCGCACTTATGGCAGGAGGAGCAGCTATAGCAACTAAGCTTTGGGCAGTAGCACAAGGAGTTTTAACTGGCTCTATCGGAGTCAGTACAATAGCTCTTCATGTATTAAAAGCAGCAATTATATCAACAGGAATAGGAGCTTTAGTTGTAGTTATAGCATCATTAATAGGAATGAGTGGAGGCTGGAGTAAAGCTATAAAAACTAATACAGATGACCTTGTAAAATTAGGAGAAACAACTCTAGCGTTAAATAAAAATATAGAAAATGAAATACAATTAAAAAATAAACTTACAGACGCTACAAGTGAGGAGGCAAAAGAGATTATACTTTTACAAGAAAAATATAAAGAAAATACAGCAGCTCTAGATGATTTAAACGTGGAAACAGAAAGAAATGTAAAAAATCTAAAGAAATTAAAAGCAGGACATAATTTTAATGAGGCTTCTCAGAATTATATTTTAAGAATGGGACCAATTTTAGATAAAAATTCAGCTACAAGGAGAGAAAATTTAAGAGTTATAAACGACCAGATAAGAGCTTTAGAACAAAAAATAGTAACTGATGGCAAAGAAGCAGCAGAGCTAGAAAGAATAGATGCAGAAAATAAACAAAAAGAAGCTGATAGAAGATCTAGAGGGAAAGCAAGGAGAACTCAAAAAGAATCAGATGCTAAGAGTTTAAGAAAATTAGAGGAGGAGTTATTGTTATTAGAAGTGCAAGATACAGAAGAAAGGGCTCAGTTAAAAAGAGAACAAGATTTAGCTAATGAGTTATCTGATGCTAAAAATATCAGAGATAAAACAATACGATTAGAAACTTTAGCAAATATTCAGGATATTTACGACCAAAAGGAACTGAATAGATTACAGAAAATTGAAGATGAGAAACAGAAAATAATAGATGATGCAGCAGCAGAGAAAATAAAAGCAGATAAGGAAGCTCAAGATGAGATAGATAAAACAACAGACGCATATTTTGAGGAGATAAGGAGAAAGAATTTAGAAAATAGAGCTCGGGAGATTGAAGATGCTAATAAACATTTTGATGAAATGATGTTAGCTGAAGGATTGACTGGAGATGAAAAGATGAAACTCTTAATAGATCATCAGGAAACTATAAAAGGAATTAATGATGTATATGATGAGGAGGATTTAGCAAAAGAAGATGAGATAAATGCTCAAAAATTAGATGCTATTATGCAGTTAGCAGATGCCTTTAGTGCTAATATGAACGCTAGACTTACTGAGTTAGATAATGCAATGAATAGGGAGTTGGAGATGGAAGGACTCACACAAGAACAAAAGAAAACAATTAATGAAAAGTACCAGAAAAAGAAGGACAAAATTGCAGCAAGACAAAAAGCAATACAAGCCTCACAAGCAATTATCAATACTTTTGTAGGAGCTACTAGGGCTGTAGCTGATTTAGGTCCAATAGCTGGTCCTATTGCAGCGGGTGCAATTGTATTAGGAGGGTTAGCATCTGTAAGACAAATCTACGCTCAAGATGTAGGAGGAGGAGGAGGAGGAGGAGGAGGAGATGCTCCTGATGTAGAATCTACTTCAGCTCCAAAGACAGGATCTTTTACTTTATCAGGAGAAGCAGATAAACAAGATACAATTAAAGCGTACGTGGTTACTGATGAGGTTACGGACTCCCAATCACAACTTGAAGATATTAGACAGCAAGCAACAATATAAAGAGATTATATCAAAATAATATAAAACTCTCTTAAAACGAATAAAAAGTACATTAAAACTAAAAATTATGGCAAAAAAGAAAAAGAAAAGAACAAAACCTTATAAAATAACAGAACTTGTAATTAGTGATGATTCTGAATTGACTATTGATGCAATATCTTTAGTATCTCAACCTGCAATTGAAGTTGATTTTGTATTTTTTGGCAAAGAGAAAAATAATTTAACTCTCGCAAAAGTTGATGAAGAAAAAAGAATGCTAGTTTCTCCGGCTCTTATCCCTTCAAAACAGATATATAGATATGATGCTAATTTGGATCAGGATTATTATGTATTTTTCTCAAAAGATACCGTTCAGAAAGCTAGTGAATTATATTTGAAAAATAATAATCATCACAAAGCTACTTACGAACATTCTGAAAGAGTAGGAGGAGTCCTAACAGTTGAAAGTTGGATAATAGAAGATACTAAAAAAGACAAATCTAATCTTTATGGATTTAATCTACCTGTTGGTACATGGATGGTGAAAATGAAAATTGAAAATGAAGATATGTGGCAAAGAATCAAATCAAAAGAACTTAAAGGAATTTCTATTGAAGGTTACTTTGTAGATAAGATGCAAGCAATGAGTGAAACAGAAATTAAAGAAGAAACTATATTAGAAGCGTTAGCTGATATTTTGAAAATCAAATAAGTATATATTAATTCCTTTATATAGTACATTAATGTAAATCAAATCATAAAAAATTATTATGGAAATCAAAGACAAAATTTTAAAGGCTCTAGGACTTTCAGAGGAAGTTCTTTTAGGGTATCAAGCAAAACTTGAAGATGGTACAATCATCACATCAAGTTCTGAAAATTTAGAAGCGGGTGTAGATATATCTATTCTTATGGAAGATGGAACTTCTGTACCTTTACCTGTAGGAGAATACTCTACAGAAGATGGTGTAGGTTTCTCTGTTACAGAAGAAGGGAAAGTTGCAGAGATCTATGAGGAAGAAACAGAAGAAGAAGAAGTAGAGGCAGCTGAAGAAGAAGCTCCAGCAGAAGAAGGAGTAGAAGTAGAAGAAGTAGTAGAGGTAATAGAGGAGAGTGTAGATGTAGTTGCTGAAGCAATTAATGAAGCTACTCCAGAGGAAGTAACACCTGAAATAGCTCAAGTAGCAGCTGAAGCGGCTGTAGCAGCATTAGCTCCTGTAGTAGAGGAAGAAGTTGCATTATCAAGTGAGGGAGAAGCAATATTAGAAGTTTTAAGAAAAGAAATAGCAGATATGAAAGATACTATTACAGATCAAAAGTCTGCTATAGAAACACTATCAAAACAACCTGCAGGAACTCCTATTAAAGCAAATAAATTCTCAGTAAAAACAAATAAAGGAGTTGAAAAGAAATATTCAGAAATGGATAAGAGAGAAAAATTCATGTATAACTTGGAAAAAAATTAATTAATTAAAATTTAAAACAAAAAAAAATGGCATTAACAATCACATCATCATCGTACAATGGAGAACACGCAGGAGCTTATCTGAACGCAGCTCTCCGTACAGCAGATTCTTTAGAGTATATGACTATTAGAGAAAATGTAAACCACAAAGAAGTATTAAATAACGTGGCGTCAGCAGATTTGGTAAAAGACCAAACATGCGCGTTTAACGAAAACTCAGCTACACTTACATTAACTGAAAGAGTTTTAGAAGTAGAGCCTTTTCAAATTAACATTGACTTATGTAAAACTACAATGTTAGCAGATTGGACTCACAATAATCAAAATGACTTTGTTGCTTATGCAATGACTTTCTTAGCTGATTCAATTGCTGATTCAGTAGAATTTTCAATATGGCAAGGTTCAACTGGTACATCAGGACAATTTGATGGAATCAGTGCAACAGGTATGACTACTGACGCATCTACAGGTATTGGAGCAGCAGGAGAATACGCAGCATCAAATGTAATAGGAGAGATGGGTAACTTATTAGCAGCAATACCAGCAACAGTTTATAGAAAAGAGGATCTATACATTTACATGAGTGCAAAAACTTACAGATTCTATATATCTGCAATTTCTGCATTATCTGCATTTCCTTTCAATCACATGGGGCAATATACACCAGAATTTGAGGGCGTAAAAATTGCAGTTTGCCAAGGAGTTGAAGATGATGTTATGTATTGTGGAACAAAGTCAAATCTTTTCTTCGGAACTTCATTAAGTTCAGACCTTACATCTATAAAAGTTCTAGACATGAGTAATCTTGATGGGAGCGAAAATATTAGATGCGTAGCTACTTGGACTGCTGGGGTTCAGACTGGAGTTGCAGCAGACTTTACAAAACAATCGTAATTTATTAACTAAAAAACTAAAAGAAATGGCATGTGATTTAATAAAAGGACATTCGTTAGGATGTCGTGATGGCGTTGGGGGATTAGTTACGTTATGGTTTGCTCAATATGATGAAACTACGCTTACTTTAGCCGCTGGAGAAGTTACGGATATAGAAATGGGTTCTGCTCATATACACGGCTACCATATGAACCGTGGCGTAGGTTCAATTTCGGAAAGCATAGCAGGTTCAACCGAAAACGGAACTGTATTTTATACTCAGACAGCTACTTTAAAATTCAATAAATTAAGCAAGGAATATCAAAATGAGTTAAAGCTAATATCTCAAAATAGACTTGTAATTTTTGCTGAATTAAACCAACTTGATGATACAGGTGTAAGAACTGTAATATGTTTAGGTGCTCATAATGGGTGCCAACTAAATTCTGGTACTAATAGCTCAGGTACAGGTCTAGGAGATTTTAATGGTTATGAATGGACCTTTGAGGCTCAAGAACCTATGCCGATGTATGAAGTTTTACCTTATACAGCAGTAGCATTCGATCAAGGAGCGTTTACTTACGCAGGGAAAGTAACTAGCTAAAAACAACCTTAATTGGTTTTGTTTTCATATTTATTAAGAGAGGTGGCTTAGGCTACCTCTTTTTTTTCTAACTTTACAAAAAAAATATTATGTATAAATTAAAAAAGAAATACAAAGATAGTTCTGCTTGTAGGCAGGGTTGTGTTTTCAAACTTTCTAAAGTAAGACAAGATCAAGTAGAAGATTTAGGTCTTGAAAAATATTTTGAAAAATCAAAACCTAAAAAATCAAAACCTACTGATAAATTAAACGGACAATTAGACAATACAAATATTTAAGTCTAAATTCCTTTATATAGTATGATACACGGAACTTATGGTAGTACAGTAACAAGTTATTTAAGTCTTTTAGAAAGTAAAATTAATACATCTGTAGTTGATTCTAAATTGAGATGGTTGTTTAAGTTTACTAATGACATGACTAAGACTGTAAAATATAGTTATGGAAGGCTAACAGGAGGAGTAGTAAATGATAGATATGTTAAAAGTGAATTTTTACACAATACAACAGAAAGTGTATTTACTTCTAATATAAATTTCAAACCTTACGGATATTGGAGTTATGAAGTTTATGAAGTTAGTTGGATAGGAACAGTAGCAGTAAATGATACTAATGCTCCTAATAGTGAAACAGAAGTATTATCAGTAGCAAATGGAAACGGAGTAGTACAAGGGAAAGTACATGAAGGGAAACTATATGTAACAGAAACAGTAGGTTCAGAACAAATACAATATACAGAACATACAGAATCAACAACAAATTATTTATACGCAAATTAAAATAAAAAAAAATGAGTTTAATAGACAACAGCAACATATTACTTAGAGAGCAATTAGGTAAAGGTTCGGGAGTAGTATTTACAACAGTAGCACAAACATCTAAAGATTGGTATGCAGTGCATTTTGTTACAGAAAGTGTAGTAAGTGCAATAACAATGACTTATCATACTGGAGAATCAGCTTTACATACTACAATACCAGCAGGTACAGTTATTTTCGGTCACATAACTGCTATTACAATGACTTCAGGAGTTGCTATCGGTTACAAAGAGCACGATAATAATGCGGCAGCATAATGAAACTAGGACTAGGACTTAATCTAAAGACTTCTGGCGGGGCTTGGACTCCTGCTAATATATCTAGTTTAATACATTGGTACAGGTATGATACAGGTATTACAAAAGATGGTGATGAAGATATTACAGAATGGGCAGACCAAAAAGGAAGTAATGATTTAACTGCAGAAGGATCAGCTGGAGTAAGTCCTTTATATGCAAGTGGAGCAGTACATTTCAATTCAGCAGGAGATTTACTAACTCTTGATTCTGAAGTATCTTTAGGTACATTTTCTATTTATTGTAGAGTTGAGGGTAGCGATTTGACTAATGATAGTCTTTATGAAAAACATCCAGGAGTTTCAGCTTCAGACTTCTTTCAAATAAAAGCAACTGATGAAATAAGAGTAAAGGTGGGAGGTAGTGGTAGACATGATGTAAGTTCAGGAATTAGCTTATCTGTAGACACAAAATATAATCTAGGGTGGGAAAGAGAAGATACAGGAAGTACTACTGAGGACCAAATGTATGTATTTGTAGATGGAGTAAACAAACCTTTTGATTCTGGGCATGGTAAACTTGCAATTACTACAGCTCTTGCAGTTACAACATTTGGGAAACCTGCTGTAGAGAATAAATTTTACGAAATTGTTATCTGTAATAATTCTCTAAGTGCATCAGATAGAGTAAAATTAAACAATTACCTTAAAAAAATATAATGGAGAATATCTTAAATATTAATCTTGAAACTCAAACTTCTCCAGCTGTAAAAGAAGATTTTGGTAAAGAATATATATCTTACGGAACTAATGATGGAGAGTACCCTAATTTATATCCTCAATTTCTAATAGATCTTTATTACAACAGTTCAACACATTCGGCTATCATAAATTCTACAAGGGATATGATTGCAGGAGAAGGATTAATGATTGAAGAAAACGATAATGTAGAAGCGTATGTAAAACTACAACAGTTTATGCAAAATGTAAATGGTAAAGATACTTTACATGATGTTATAAAGAAAGTTGCATTTGATTATAAGTTACAGGGAGGTTTTGCTTTGAATGTTATTTGGAATAAAGCACGAACTGAAATATCAGAGGTACATCATTTACCTGTTGAGAAACTACGAGCAGGGAAACCGAATAAAATGGGAGTTATTGATACTTATTATATCTCATCAGATTGGAGTGATCCTAGAAAACACAAGCCTCAAGCAGTTCCTGCTTTTAATTTGAATGATAGAACAAGTCCTAGTCAGATTATATATGATGGAGATTATAGTCCTAGTATGGATATATATTATACACCAGATTATACTGCGGCTTGTAATTGGGCGTTAGTAGATCAAAAAGTTGCAGAGTTTCATCTTTCAAATATACAACATGGTTTTTCAGGATCTTATTTTATATCTTTTGCAAACGGAGTACCGACGCAAGAAGAAAGAAGGCAAATAGAAAGAAGTTTACAAGATAAATTTACAGGAGCAGCAGCAAGTGGTAAATTCGTACTTACATTTTCAGATGATAATACTAAAGTACCTAGTATCACTCCTATAGCTGTAAGTAATGCAGACAAACAATATCTAGCTTTACAGGAGTTATTAGTTCAAAATATACTCACAGGACATAGAGTTACAAGTCCGATGCTAATGGGTATTAAAAACAATACCGGATTAGGAAATAATGCAGATGAATTGAATCAAGCTTTTGAGATCTACTTAAATACTGTAATAAAGCCCTATCAGAATAGAATATTAAGATGTTTCGGTAAGATCTTTGATATAAATAATATGAATCTTCCTATTGAGATAATACAGAACAAACCTATTACAACTCAATTTACTTTAGAGGATATGAAATCTGTAATGACTCAAGATGAGATTAGAGAGGAGTTAGGATTACCTTCTTTAGCAGATGATGAATTAGTAGAGGAAGATGAGTACAGAAAAATGAGTAGTAATAAAACTCTTACAGATTGGATTGAAAATCATGGAGAGGATAGTCCTGATGAAAATTGGGAATTAATATCAGATGAAATAGTAGAAGATGAGCATGAGGAATTTGATTTTGAAGTAGAGTTAAATAATTTACACAAAGTAGAATTTGCAAGTACAGGAACAGCTAGACCTAATGCAGTTTCAGCAGAAGATGGAGAGGAAGGGTTTGATAGAGATTATAATCTATATAGAGTAAGATATAGGTACGCTACAGCAATATCAAGTCCTGATACTAGAGATTTTTGTAAAGGTATGTTATCTGCAAATAAATTATATAGAAAAGATGATATATTAATGATGGGAAGTATAGCAGTAAATAAAGGCTGGGGATTAGGAGGAGCTGATACCTATTCAATCTGGTTATACAAGGGCGGGGGCAATTGCGGTCACTATTGGAGAAGGGAGATTTACTTCTATAAATTAGGAGAATCAACAGGAAAGAAAATATCAGATGCTACTAAAATAATAACAACAACAGAAGCAAGGAGTAAAGGTTTCTATCCTAAAGCGAA
>TARA_R110002020_G_scaffold50716_2_pt1 | contig 23359 bp, 24 predicted proteins | sample TARA_R110002020 | Tara Oceans TARA_R110002020 (sample SAMEA4396489) | marine metagenome | biome: Westerlies Biome; feature: [MES] marine water layer (ENVO:01000295) within the mesopelagic zone...; material: water (ENVO:00002006), including particulate matter (ENVO:01000060) such...
CGCGAAAATTATCCGAACCCAAGCAGGATGGGTGCTGCACAGGCCTGGATTAATCAGGTTGCGGGCACGGTCGGTACGAAGACCTGCGGCCACGCCGACTACGAGGTTGAGGTCGGGACGGAGGGGGAGGAGTTGGCGCACGAGCCGAACCCCAATGTATGGTCTATTTCAAGAACTGATGACCACAATTTCGTATTTCAAGATATTACTGCAGATAAAGTTGTGCAATATATAAATCATGCTGGGCCAAGCGTCCCAAGGCGAAACTGGATAGTCTGGAAGGATCCGTGGCAGAATTGGGTTTCTATTGGATGCCCAGCGGAGACGGCCGCTCCGGAAGAGTGCGAAGTTATAAAGACAGAAATAATAGCGCTCATGGACGGGATTGCGGACGCACCCTAATACACCAAAGAGATAGTCTGTTAGGTTTTGTTGCAAACAATATTGTATTTTACTATAGGAGAAAATATGTTAGAATTATTAAAAACTACAGCTGGCTTTTTACACGAGCTTTTATTGTCAATTTGGGGGCTGCTATGCCTTGTCGCGGGATTTGGGTCAGAAGTGCTCGTTTCGCTACACACAGAAGCACCAAGGCTCGAAGGCCTTCTTGTCGGGATTGCATTGGCGTGGCTAATGCTTCGTCGTGACAAGCACCCATTACTGCGAGTTCTTAGCGCGCCACTCAAGCTTGTGTTAGACATACTTGACTTGGCATGGGACCAGTGCGTAGAGGTCGTCAAAGACGGCTGGGGCGTTGTATTCGGCTGGGTGAAGAAGTCATGGGGCCTTGCTGCCGACACCGTTAAAGGTGCCTGGAACAAAGTCCTTTCGCTTCTTAAGAATATAAAGGGAAAGTTGAGCAAAGACTGACCTTATACTGATAACTTTACTGATATAAAGCCCTGCTTCGTGCGGGGCTTTTATTTTACAAAGAATAAATTATTTATTGCTCTGCATTCTTCTTTAAATCCATTATTGTTTAACCATCCCCGAAGTTGTTTGATTTTGCTTTTTGTATCGTAAGAATAATTTTCTTTTTCTAATTTTATAAAGCTGCCATCTTCTTCTTCAGGCTCAGGGCTTGTTTCTTCAGGCTCATTAGCTATTGCTGTATCGTCTTCATTTAGATATTTATCGAATAATTCGCCAAAGTTGTACTTTTCTTCTTCCTTGAGGCCTTCTAAATATTCGGCATCCTCTTTGCTTGGCTTGTCCAAGTCAGCATCAGGACCCTTTAATATTTTTTCAATATCAAGATCAAGGCTTGATTTGTAAAGCTTAACAAGCAGTGGGTAAAATGTATATTTTGCCAATAAAGCAAGCCTGCTCTTTGTCAGGTCCCCTATTGAGTCGTTGCTAATAGGCTCCCTAGTCTCTATTGAGCCCTGCTCTGCAAACTCTTCTTGCAGGGCCCAGTCCATCGTTTTGTCTACAATATATGCCGTTCCGTATTTCTTTTCGCTCATATTGCTTAAGGCAGTCTCTGCATAAAAGTGGTCTGGAGTTGCTCGATACCTTTCTTCGATAAAGAAAGCCTCTGGACTCTCATCAATCATCTTTTCGACAAGCCCCTCAGTTGCCTCTGGATATTTTTCATATAAATTATATGAGTTAAACCAATCAGGCACCATTTTGAAGAGACTTTGAGCGGCCGAATGTATGTATCCAGGATATCTTTTCTCAAGAGATAGCCTTGATTTAATTGGTGATGGGGCCCCGGGATGTTTGTTATTTAAATCAAAGAATAGCCATGGATACTGCTTTATCATATACTCTATGGATTGTTGGGCTATTTCTGCGAAATCGTGATCTAAGTTTTTTCTAAAAATAAACTCAGGCTCTCTTGTTCCCATTACCTCTAGAATGTACCTTGTTACATCCTCAAACTCTTTGTGCTTGTTTAAATCAAAAAACTTCTTTATTCTGTCGTCCCAATCAACGTCGTAGTTGCTGTGGGTTTCGCCAATATACATAAGCCAGGCCTCTTCCTCTAAGTCGGCGTGTTTCTTATATAGTTTATTCTGAATAAAGTAACTTATCTCAACCCACTGGCTGGACACTCTCATCGGTGGGTCTATAATTATTTTTCTTTCGGCAAAACTTATAACCTCATCCGATATATTATGGTCAGGGTCTCTTGTTATATCTTGATCGATAAACAAGTCCTCCGCAGAGTGTTCTTTCACTAGACTCATCGCGGCTATGGAATGAAGGTCTGGGTACCTAGTGTAAAGATCCTTGTCGCTAACAAAGTAGTCTGAAAATCTTTCTGCATAGCCTTTAACCAAGGGGGCCTCTGCTCTTAGCAATCCTTCTTCACCGGCCGCCGACCTCACCTTTTTCCTTATATGTTCGTCAAAGATTAAATAGTTTAGACCGTTTAGAGCTTGGCTGATAAGATCAGGGTAGTAATCATATAGATCTTTTTCAAAGTAAACTTCAGAGGGACCTCCATGAGGAAGCTCGATGTCCATGGGATCGCCCACAGTCAGCTCTCCTTGCGCGTCATCAAAAGTTAAGGATGAGGACACTGCGCCTCGTAACTTATCGCGAACATTATCATTTATTTTATGTAAGCCCAAGCTAAATGGCAGGTCCCGAACCTTTTCCCATGCAACGTCAGACCTAACGGAGAATGTCTGTGCGCTATACCCGGCCCGAGGGTCGTTTCTTACGGTCCTTGGCACGCTATCCAGGTTAGATACGTCAAATATAACCCCACCCTGGAGGGCTTCTGGATCAAAAGGCCCCTCTGTGTTTTCAGAAATTGAGGAAGCGAGCTTGACCATTACTTCTTGCATCCACTTTTCTTTTTTATAAGTGCTAAACCCTCCGTGGTCTGCAATTGAGAATACATTATCAACATCAAATCCATCACTGTATTGCTCTGGCCGTTCGGCCGGATTCCAGTCAGCATATCCGGCCCGCTGATAGCCGGGTCCGATCCATCCGCCTCTCACCTCCCATCTTTCCGTGAACAAATCTTTGACTTTGTAAAAAATAGTTGGGTCATCAGCTTCTAAATATCTTCTTGACCAATATTCAAAAACATCTGATAGTAGCTCTTTATGCTTTTTATTTAGACCAGAATGTAATAGGATTGGGTGTTTAATATCAGACATATGTTTTACAATATCATCAAGTCTGCCCACCCCCTTTTTATACCAGCTAGATACCCATCCTCCTAAAAATGGCTTTAGGTGTCCAATTTCCACTTCCTCTTTGACGCCCTGCAAAGCAGCTGGGCGTGCCTCTTTTGTATCCAATATTGCAAGAACCTCTTCCTTGGTTGTGGGAGGGAAGGCCTTATAATCTGAATTTTCTAAATAATTAAACCCGCCAGTCATGATTCTGCTTAATTTTTCAAACCATTTTTTTGCGTGTATTGCACCTTCGACAGATGGGGGGTGATTATACTTTCCTTTGGCCTCAATTAGAACACTCCCACCACCGGAATTTGCAATTCTTATTGACACATGGGGATTATTCGACGGGTCTCTAACTGAATATATTTCCCCACTTGAATTTGTTTGATATAGTCCGGAACCGTAACCAAGGCATATTCCCATTTTATTGCCTTCTACAGTTCTATCGTTAGACCTATTTTTTTCATTATTGTATAGAGGCCCTTCGCCTATTGCTGGGACATATACAATATTCCAGCCATCGCCAAACTCGTGATGAATTTCGTTGGTTAAATATTTATCACCCGGTTCATCAATGCTTATGCTTTGTGCGTTCTCATGCCACCGAATTTGGGCTGCGTTTAGTGAGCTAAATTTTTCCGATATATCCCTGGGGTTGCTTAAGTCAAAGCTTACAAGATCCGATAGATCGCCCGGCTTTTTAACGCCCTTTTCGTTTATCAGATAATCTTTTATCTCATTAAGTTGGCTGAGGGCTTCATTTGAGTATGCGCCTATCTCTAAGAATATTAGTTCGTTTTTATTTAATATTTTAGAAAAATCTTCTTCTATTTTTATATTTGTAATATTTTCAATATCTTCATCGGAAAAATACTTGTTCTTGGATAATTCATGGAGCACATTATTCTTAGATGGCTGAGACCCGGACTCGTCCAATATTGATTTTTCGGCAGTATTCCAGTTTATATTTTTAGCGCTTTTACCAGAATGCTTGGATGAATATTTTGATATGGGAATCATATGTAACCTTGTATACTTTAATTTCTATAATTCATAAAAAATTAGTAGCAGGCAGGATCCTTATCTTAATGTCGTCCCAAAGATATCATCTATAAATGGATATATACCAGAAAAGTTATGTGTTGATATTGCGTGATGTATACCATGGTGATTGCGGAATTTAGAAGCCCTGTCCCTGGTGTGTATCTCATAATGCCTGTAAGAGTAAAGAAGCATAAATGATGCAACACCGATTGCGGCCCATGCATTTATAAAAACCCCAAAGGCCATTACTGCTGTTGCAATAATTAGTCGAGCCCAAATTGGGATAAATATAAATTCATCCATCCATATGTCGTCTGGGTGTGCGTGATGCATAGCGTGTAATCTTTTTATTTTTGATAAAACAGGAAGTCTCCCGAGTTTGCCGTGGAATACAAACCTGTGATTTAAGTATAATATCAGTGCACCTAAGAAATGGCCTGCAAAGATGAGAAAAATTGCGCTAAAAACATTCATTGCTTCTCCAAATATTTTTTAAAATCATAATAAAATAATACTAATAAAATTATTTTAACTGTGAACTTTAATCACCTGCTTACACATGGATCCAAAAATGAAAATACAGACATACTCTAATAATTACATCTACAAAACTGCTGATGATGCCGATGTTACCACTGACATTCCAAAAGACCGCTTGTTCTCCGGGACTTGGGCGGCTGATCAGCCCCCTCCCGATGGGGTTGCCGCAGGTACAAAGTATTACGAATATAGGCTTAATATGGCCTCTGACATACCATTTGATACGGTATATGTAACTGAAGGCAAGGGGGTATACAAACGGCGGTGTACTGAGGACTTCACTAATTTTGCAGCAGCCGCAAGAGAAAACCCCGACCTATTAGACGGCTATATAAGTGCAGATTTGGGAATAGGAGAATATTGCGTTTGGGAGCTAGATACAACCGGCCAGTTTCCGACATACGAAGCAGTCGTCCAGAGTTATACTGAAGCGGGAATTATAAATGAATCTGGAGGGGCATCATTTACTGGGAATATCGCAAGTTGGTCGTGGGGGAGTGAGAGCGCCTGCGACGACGGAGGAGCCTGTAGGGATTTCTTCACGAATACAAGCTGGAGTTCTCCCAGGCGTTCGAGCGAAGACGGGTCAAGCCTTTTAATATTTAGCAATGATGCAGCATATAGGCCAATTGATTGCGATAGGGCAATAGATCTTGAAACTGATGGCCGGGGGTCGCATGTTTGGGTTGATAACGTTTGTTATGCGCCAATTGATATTCGCATTAGAAATAGAATGCAGAGGAGTGATTATGATTATAGATGGCCAACGTATAAGGAGATTTGGAACACGAAGGTTTCTGCTGGATGGCTCTCAAATGAAGTCTGCACAGAGCCAACTCCCCCTATCCACGTAATAGAAGATAGGGTTAGTAGCCTTGGAGTATCAGGGCCGCCAGAGGGGTTTGTGCCGTGTCAGGGAGTTGCGGATGCTGAGCCGGTCGCAGAACAACAACCGGCCGCCGGGCCGGTTGTCGAACCACAGCCAGAGCAGCTACAGCCAGAGACGGAGGAGTCAGTGGCTGGTGTTGAGGCTCCGACCGAAGAAGCAAGCCCTGTTGGTGGCTTGATTGAAGCAGGTCCCCAAGGGGGATGGCAGGGGTATATAGAGGCGTACAGAGAAGCTTATGATAGTGATGCTGGCCATGAGGTGTGGGAGGCATGGATGAAGTCTCATCAGGCGTGGGGCGCGGACCACGATTATGACTCCTGGAGGGTGTGGTACAAGGCACAACACAGCTTGAGTGAGGACCCAAATAAGCCATGGCAGCATGGCGAAGATGCAGATTACAATAATATTGTTAGAACAAAGCGTTACATGATGCGAGCAGATCAAGCGATATCTGCAATGATGAGTGCGCTTGAAAGTGGCGGAGCAGAGAATGAGGCTAGGGATGCAGTTTATGCCGGCCTAGGCAGATGTGTTGATGGCTTGATAAGTCTTGCGAACAGCCTTGATGATCTTGGACACCCTAATGAAACTAACACTGTTGATTTGCTTATAAAATATCTTATTGGCGAAGGCAAAGAGTAAGAGTGAGCATATGATTAATAAAAAACTAATGCTGCTGGCAGAACAGCTACATAAGGGCGGGCTAACAAAGGAAGCCGCGCTAGTAGACCTGATGCTGAAAAATGCTTTTTTAATAGGCCCGCATACCCCATTTATCATAGAAGTTGCAGCGCCCGTTGTTGTCGAGGTTGCTGCGCCCGCAGTCGGAATGACTCTCTTGCAAGTTGCACAGTGGCTGGGGCTTGGGTCTTTGGTTCTTTTATCCAGTCAAGGCGGCGCGGGAAGCGCTTCGAACCCATTAACATTAGAAGAGATGGACGAAGCATTCGTCAATAGGGTGATTAAGCATATTAGTCAAAATTTAGATAATTCCATGGGGCAAGTTCAGCCATTTGATGACACATATTCTACATACTATGAGACATCTGGTGGAGCAGATATAGATATGGATATAAGTGACATTGACCCGAATTGGGATACGGATTCGCATGATCCAAACGATACAGATACTGATATTGCAGCAGATGCCGATATAGACGTTGCATCTTATGATGATGAAATGAGTGCCGATGAGGCAATGGGGTATTTAGAAGCGTTAAAGGAATTTTATGAAGACAACAGGTCTGGCGTGGATACGCTTATAATTGACGCTGCAGAGATTTACAACCTAAGGGATAATAGATATGGGCCCGGAGAGGGAGAGCTTGTAGAGTTAAGGCCCAATACCAACGTAGACGCTGGCCGGTCAGAAGAAACAGATAATGAAGAAAAAAAGAAAGATGATAAGCAGACGAACCTGTTTTGTGTTTTCGCAGAAAGAAAACGAGACGGCCCATTCGAAGGCTGGGAATACCATTTCTTTAAAGGCGGAAGGGCAATGGCAGAATATATATCTGGCGCAATAGAATTATCTGTAGAGGCGCAAAGAATAATGGGCACTATTTATGGCGGCAGCAACCCTGGCAGCTATCAGCATAGCGGAATGTTGAGCGAAACAGACCCATATAAACCTATAGCCACACTAAAGTCCTTATCCATAGGTACTATGAATTCATCAACACCTCCAAGTGAGTTTTCTGGAGTGGGGGTAGTGAAAAACTCTATGGAGATATGTGGGATTTTATTTCCGCATTTACCACCCGATGACAGGTCTTATCAGATTCTGAATGTATCTTCGAGCAGAAATTATTTTCCAATAATATCTGTTATAAGCCAAGACCCATTTTTTGGCGAGACAATGCTTGTATATAGAAGCGCGGCAATACAATCTACACACAGTATCGGAACTGGTGTGTGCTAGGATAACATGAAGCTTATAAACAGAAACCTAGTTGATTTGGATTCAAAAGATATGCCAAAGGGTCTTGGCCATGTGTCGAGGTATAGGCTCAAGAACGGAAACAAGTATGTTTTATATTTTATAGAGGCAAGATACTTTGGATTTGATGAGTTTTATTTAGAAACAGATAGGATTATTAATCAAGGGCGTTCGCTTGATGATTATGATTATAAGTTAGACTCTTATTTTAATGACGAAAGAAGGAGTCTCGGCTCTTGTTTTAGCGATCGCTAGACCGGAGGAGTCTATATGCCTCCAATCTCTCTAAGCGACCTTATTAGATCCTTCTCTTCTCTTGATATTTTTTTTGGGATTTCTATATTAATTACAACTCTATGATTCCCAAACTTATTGCTTTTATTTAATTTGGGGCAGCCCTTTCCGTTTAATATTAGCTCTGTTCCCTGCTGTGTGAGCCCTGGTATGGTTAGGTCGCATACACCATGCAGTGTTGGTATAGTTATTGAGCCCCCGAGGCATGCTGTGGAAAAATTTATTGACACTTTGTCATGAATATCGTCCTCCTTCCTTATAAAGCGCTTGTGCCTTTCAACAAAAACTTTTAAGTGCAGGTCGCCGGGCCTTGCCGCGCCAGGGGGATGCTCCCCCTTGCCTGCCAACCTCATGGTTATACCATTTGATACTCCTGGTGGCACAGCCACTTTTACGCGCTCTCTTTTATTTACCCCGCCGACTCCTTTGCAACTCTTGCACTTATTTTTTATTATCTTTCCGGAGCCAGAGCAACTATAGCATGCCTGTCTTATTGTTATAAAATCTTGCTGGTCGTATATTTGGCCCATGCCTTTGCATGTGGCGCAAGTTTCCGGCTTGTGGTCGCCTTCGCACCCGCTTCCGTTACATTTGTCGCAAGGAGCTATTCTTGGTATAGCTATTGTAACATTTTTTCCACTAAAAACATCATCAAGCGATATTGTTATAGATGCGGAGATATTCTTTCCAACCCTCCTCTTCTTCTTGGGTGGGGGCGAGCGCCTTTTTTTACCAAATCCAAACATATCTCCAAAGATATCTCCGAACCCTGTAAACGCGTCCTCTGACCCCCTTCCGTATGGATTGCCGCCGCGTCTTGGCATCGAATGACCAAACTGATCATACATCACTCTTTTCTCAGGATCTGATAGGGTGCTATACGCTTCGCTTGCTTCTTTGAATTTTGTATCCGCCCCGGGATCTTTGTTTTTATCCGGGTGATATTTTAAGGCCATTTTTCGGTATGCTTTTTTTATCTGCTCCTGTGTCGACTTTTTGTCTATTCCAAGAATTTTGTAATAATCATTTTTCATATCAAGACCTTTGGAGTATATATTACTTTGATGGTGTTAAAAACTTATTAATATTTTGTGTCAATGTTGGAAGCATTTACTATTAATTTTTATATAGAAATTAAATGATTTTGGATTAAAACAGTGATTAATAAACTTATAAATTTAGCAAATACCCTAGATGAAGCGGGCTTTAAAAAAGAGGCCGATAGCATTGACGCTATAATAAAGATCGCGTTTCTTGAAGACCCAGCTAAAGCAAAGTGGATTACTAATTTTCTTAAAGGCGCACGAACAGCCAATCTCGCCACACCAGCAAAAAATGTAACTCCTGTGGGATTAGGCATATTTTTAGTAGTTACGGTCGGCACAGAGCTTGGCCTGGACTATCTTGAAAGTCCATATGCCGAAGAGGCGCTTACAATGGATGAGATAGCAGATGCTATTGAAAAAATTAAATCTGCCAAAATAAATACTGATTTTATAGACGACTATGGATATCCAAGAGGCCATGGCGGCGGACAAGACGCACCTTCTGAGCCGGGCATTAAGCTGCCCCCAGGCGGCGGACATCCCCAGCCCGGAACGCGCGGGCACAAAGAATGGATGAAGGGATATGCCGCAGGAATTAATGGCGGTAGAAGCATTCCGGAGGGTGACGTTGGGATATATGAAGACGGATATGCTGATGGCCAAGCGATGGCAGAAAGAAAAGGCTTGGTGCTTCAATTTAAAGCAAAAATTAAAGAGGAGCTGGAGGAGGAAGAGGCCCCAGGCCACAGGATTGACCCAGAGGAAGAAGGCGATGATCGCGCAACATGTGATAAAATCGTTACAGTTTCATGTATAGCATTGAGGATAAACGAACAGAGGAAGCCTTCTGCAACTGGAGAAGAAGAGCTTGAGGAGGCACTTATGGATTTCGGGCGTCAAGAAGATCTTCTGGCTGGCGCTCCTCGTGGCGCAGATCATTGGACTGATGCCGTAAGAGAGAAGAAGCGATTTCGGGACAACCGCCTTTATGGCCCACAAGCCTGGGGCTACTTATACTTTGATACCACAGATAAAGACGGGTCATCCCTTAAAAAGGTGGTAGAAGATATTTGTGCATTTTTGCCACTAGGTGGTTTTAATAATGATATCTATGGCATTCAGTCATATTTGGCCGCTCAAGTTCATGCTAATATGATTTTGGGCATACCCACTGGGAGGCTTGTGCCCGGAGAGACGCTTCCAGGCCTAGTTGATGTAATTCCAATGACTCACAATGGAAATCCAAATATTGCCATGATTGATTTAAAGGAGTGGGCATGCAAGAAATATCCTGATTCTTTTAATTTGATATTAAAAGACCATGCAAATGGAGCGCCTTATTGCGATGATGGTGATTCAGAGGATAACCCCGGTGGATATATAGATCTGCTTTATAACGAAACGGTGCCAGGGGAGATTCACGACTTAGAGTGCCCCGGCTGCGATTGACATGGTAATTAAATGATTAACAAACTTATAAATCTCGCAAATTCTTTAGACGAGTCGGGCTTCAAAAAAGAGGCTGATAGGGTAGATGCGCTTATAAAAAAATTGGGCGCCGCTCAAGCGGTAATCCCTATTTCGCTTATGATCAAGATTCTTGCCGCGCTAATGCTTCCACTTTTGATTCCGCAGGAAACGAAAGAAGAGCTTGCAAGAAGAATTTTAGAGCGTGCGCAATCATACGACTTTGATGGCTCTACAGATAACCCGGAGGCGGAAGCATACAGGAGGTTGGAGCGGGCAACTGAAGAAATATTAAAAGAAGAGATGTCTAGAGACCAATCTGCAAGCCAACCGTCTGAAGAAGGAGGGGTTGCTTCTGAAGAAGGAGGGGTTGCTTCTGAAGAAGGAGGGGCTGCTTCTGAAAAAAGCAGCATTATTGAGTATTTAAAGTGGGTCTTAAGAGACCTAACGGGGTATCCCAAGCGATTGCCCGCCCCAGATATAGTTGGCACATCAGATGAATGGGATCCATCCAAAGAGGGCTATGCTATATCGTGCTGTTATATAGTTGCAAAAAGATATGGCGGATTTGACTTTCGGGGCCTATCTGACCAGCGACAGAGGTCTTTCACCGGATGGCAGGGTCGCCCAGAAGATGAAAATGATAATTTAATGGCAACATGGACTGATGATGATGGCAATGAGCAAACTCAGATATGGCTATATTTTGATGGGCCAACTATATCTTCCCACGAATTCAATATTTTATGCAAGTGGGCAAACGGAGAGTTTAACGCAGATATGAATGAATATGTTAAACGAACGGGCCATGACTGGTATGGCTATCCAGAGGATGATTACACTGTTAATAGGCGTGAGCAACAAGCCCCGCTTGCCTCGCTAAGGGTTCTTCTAAATAAGCTGCCTAAGGCCAGTAAGTCAAGAGAGCAGGGCGGAGGAATTATAGAAGAGCTTAGTGGAGTATCTGAAATTAAAAGTTATTTTGATGCAAAATCACCACCAACAATTGTTGGTGGGCTGAATCCCTGGACATCATCAATGAAAGATAAGATTAGAAGCTGGGTTTATAAATATAAGATAAGTCGGTCGCGTGCATACCTCAAGCCAAACATAAGCGTTTGGAATTTCTCATCATGGAAAGAGAATCCCAGCTGCAATAACTTTGTAGATCCGTCTCTTAGTAAAGATGAGGTAAGGGAGTATAATCCCGAGCGCCCTTACTGGTATGAGGTTGATGAGCGTCGATCAAACGCTCCTCATACCCGCATCGAAACAACATATGACTCTGAGACACGGAGATGGACTGCCGAGAACCCAGAGGGCGATGTAAGACAGTGGCGTGACCACATGGGGGATTATAGTAAGCCGCTTCCGAATGAGAGGAACGATTCAGGTTTGGGGATGGAAAGAACTCTTCACTCCCTACATTACTCTCCAAGGCCCGGCCAGGTAATTACGATTACGCCGATAGATACGCCGCTGCTACCTGGCCCAGACCCATTTGATTCGGCAATGGAAGAGTTGGATAAGTTAGAGGAATATACCGGATTCAAAACTCCGTCTGGAATCTTGCCGTATTCAGATGGTGATTGAGGATGATTAACAGGCTGATAGCGCTAGCAAACTACTTAGACGAGTCGGGCTTCAAAAAAGAGGCCGATAGGGTAAATGCGCTTATAAAGGACAATGCACCGCTCTTTGTCTACGGAACATTGCGCAAGGGAGAAAAGAATCATAAAATGCTTGAGGGGGCAAAGTCCCTAGGAGAGCTTGCCCTGAGGAGTTTTCGTCGCGTAGATGGAGACGGCCCGGCTATAATTCCCGGAGATAAAAATGATTCTGTTGATGGTGAGCTTTATGATGTTGATTTAAAAATTTTAAAGGAAATAGATGAGTATGAGGGTGAGGAGTATATAAGGGAGCTGGTTGAGTTAGAAGACGGCTCTAAAGCCTATGCTTATGTATATTTTCCAATAGAAAAAATCAAAGTAGGGGATGTTCATGATGCAGCAGACGCCGCAAAGATAAAGTGGGATGATAATGAAGAGTTTATGAATAGGACAGAAAAGCTTGTTGGCGAAAAACATTTAGACGATATGACAAAAGAAGAGTTGCATACTATTATCAGGGCCATAAAGACAGAGAGTTTCTAAATAATGATTAACAAACTTATAAAATTAGCAAACACCTTAGATGAATCAGGCTTTAAAAAAGAAGCTGACCAAATAGATTCACTTATTAGGAAAAATGGAGCGGTCCTGGCGCTTCCGCTTCTTATTCCAGCAATAATTGAAGCAGCGGTTCTTGCTGGATTGGCAACTGCTGCGGCATATATTATCGCCATAGCGCTTTCTGAGGCATATAATTATTTAAAAGAACTAGAGAAAGAGCATGCTTTAAGCAGAGAGAGTATTGAAGATGCAATAGATATAGGATTTAATAGTTCAAAATATAAAGAAGCTTTGAGGGGCAAGCCCGATCTTGGTCCTGAGTGGAAGCCACCAGAAGAAATAATGACAATAGTCATAAGCCTTCTGGCAGGTGCTTTTGGAGTTGAATATCTTTTGCGAGATGAAGCTAAGATCGGCTACCAGCAAAGAATAATAGAGAACAGAAAAGATAATGAAGATATTACTGAAATTGATATTGAAGAAATGTTAAGGGGTCTGGGCCAGCCTGATGTTGGCTCTGAGGAAGAAGATGAAGAGGAGAAGGTTAAAACAATTTCATGCTTGGCCGTCGAGCAGGATGATTGGGGCAACCCCGTTCATTATTTTTATTTTGATAGTGAAGCAGTTTCATTCTATACTGTTAATGCTTTATGCGCAGTAAAAGACGCACCTACTGTTGGGTGGCAGGTTCCAGGTCCATTAATATCGCAACCCGGAGTTGTGCTAGATCCACATAGGGGTTCAAACCCATCCGGGTCGAGCACTTGGATTAAGGGGGACCCGGAGACAGAAAAGAGCGCTCTTTTATCATGGTTTTGCACTAACTATCCAGAGTATGACGCCATGCAGGTGCACAACCAGGGAGCCGGGTCGGTACATTGCTCTGGAAAAGAATTTAGTGTTTTGTATGAATTTGTTGGCAAAATGCACGGCCCCTGGAGATGCAAGTAATAATCATTCATTCTGCATTAAAAAGGCCCATATAAGTAAATCGTATAATATAAATTCATGGAGAGAGATGTTTGTTAAACATAAGTTATTTTTACGATGGTGGTTATTTATCTCTATATTATCGGTCGCGATAATATACGCATGGGATAGCGGCGCATTTCACCTGCTATGGAATGTTGACTTTACAAAAATTAGTTTTTTTATAATTGGATTATTTGCCTTATCCTCTATTTTTTGCGGGAGGATTGCGTGGAGATTAAGCAAATACTTAAATCACAAAAGCCATGATATTATTTTAGTAAAAGATTTAGAAAAAGACATTGATGCCGGATGGTTTGTTAGTGATTTATTTTTTACAATAGGCATGGTCGGCACTGTAATAGGGTTTATTGTTATGCTTAGCGGATTTGATGGCATAGACTTTGGAGACCCAGATACTGCAAAGCAAATGATTGGAACCCTTGGCTTAGGTATGTCAACTGCGCTGTATACGACTCTGACGGGCCTCGTGTCCAGTGTGTTGCTTAAAATACAATGCTTTATGTTGGACTATGAGATGGGGAATCAGAAGTAATGAGATATAAGGGCAGTAACAGTCTTGCTTTTTTAGACCTACTGTTTAATACACTATTATGTTTTGTTATGCTATTTGCAATATCATTTTTATTGATAAACCCAATTCAAGATAATAAGAAGATCGATGTTAAAGCAGAGTTTCTTATAACTGTTAGTTGGCCAAATGAATTAAAAGATGACGTTGATGTATATGTCGAAGATCCCGTTGGAAATATTATATATTTTAAAAAGAAAAACGCAGGACTAATGCATTTGGATCGGGATGACCTTGGGCATAGAAATGACATGATAAAAACACCCGCTGGCAGCATAGAATACAATGAAAATAGAGAGGTCGTAACCTTACGAGGAGTGTACTCTGGAGAGTATACAATAAATATACATTTATATTCAAAATCAAAGTCAGAGGTCGTGCCCGTTACCGTAGAGATAGAGAAGTTAAATCCATATAAAAGGGTTTTGTTAAAAACAACTACTCTGACTAAAGTGGGAGAAGAAAAAACCGTATGCAGGATGAGGATTGGATCGGAGAAAAATGTTGAGTCAATAAATTATTTATTCAAAGCATTGGTATACGAGCCTCCAAGTATTGATGACTACAGGGATTATCTGGATGACTACTTAGAAGAGTATAGGCGGTAAATAATGAATTTAGCATTTGGCTTTTTTATCTTGAGCGCCATAGCTCTATGGATTTTTATAGGATCAAAGGGAAACTGGGTAACGAAAGCGCTCCTTATTTCTGCTATTTTATATTTTTTCGGCTCTGTAAATAGCTCTATGGACTCGTTCTCAGGATGGCCAACAAATGATTCTTTGCCAGAAAAGTTTCAAGTCTATTGGTTTGTGGTAGATGAGCCGAATTTGGCAAACAATAATCCTGGAAAGATATATATATGGATTGTTGATATAGAGGAAGAAGAGGGGCGTGGCAGTCATGGCTGCAATGGATTATTTTTAAGCTTTGAGGAAGATCACAATGGGGAGCCGAGAGTTTATGAAATCAAATACTCTACTAAGATGCACAAGAGGCTTCAAGACGTGATGCCGAGCTTATTAAGAGGAGCTCCTGTTTTGGGCGGTAAGCCAAAAAAGAAGACCGATGACACTGGCGTAATTTCAGAATTAAATGATAGTGATGTTAGCGATGAGTTTATGTTATATGACCTTCCGGAAATTTCAGTTGAACCAAAATAATATAAAATAACATCTTTATTAACTTAAAGTTAATAAGCTTATTTAGTATAATTATTTATTATGATTAAAATATTATTTATTATATCTATTATGCTTTTTGGATGTACAGAAGGTGATAAAGCAGGCTATGAAGCTGGGGACTCAAACCCCGACGTGAGCGGCACGACTGGCATTGTTAGCGAAGATCCTCCGGGCGCTGATGACTGGGATGATGATTCGGATACAAACAACGAAGACTCTTCGGGAGAAGATTCTGCTGATAGCGAAGAAGACGCCGACACTGATAGTGACAGTGGGGGCGAAGCTCCATTGGAGTCATACGCTGACTGTTCAAATGTAATAGACTGGAGGTACGAACCAGACCCGCTCAGCCATCCCTGTAACTTCAGGCTTGTAGATCAAAATGGAAATAATGTAGACCTATATGATTACGAGGGGGATGTTATAATGCTTGACTTCTCTACTATATGGTGTGGAGTGTGCAAAACAGTAGCTGCTCATGTTCAGCAGATGCATGATTCTCTTGATCCATTTAGTGCAATAACCATACTAACAGAAGATTCTTATGGCAATAGGCCGGGTGTGGACGATCTTCAAGATTGGGCAACAGAGTATAATATAACAACATCTCCGGTGTTGGCAGGAACAGACGATTTACTTGGAGAGAATCCAGACCAGTGGAACGTTAATGGGATTCCATGCTTCTTTGTAATAGATAAAGATTTCTACTTGAGAAAAATGCAGCCGGGCTGGAACGAAACAACTATGACAGAGTATATCGAAAGCTTAATTTTAGAATAATTATTATACTAATTATTGTATAATATCATGAATGGCGAAAGCTGTATATTATATAATAAAGAAGTAATTATGATTAAAGAACTAATAAGACTATCAAACCATTTGGATGCCAAGGGTTTAAGAAAAGAAGCTGACTATTTAGATGCTGTAATTAGGAAGGCAGCGAACGAACCATCTATGTTGACTAAAGAAAACGCCTCAAGCGAGCTTGCGTCAGCAGCAGAGGGTTCGCGTATATTTACTAAGTGCAGAGGAAGAACAAGTGACGCTTTTTCAAAAGAACAAGGCGGCTGGAGGAGTCTCTTCACAGTGTCTTTGAGCACCATTTTGAGAGACTATATAAAGGATGAGTTTGATTCGGAAATTGAAAGCGCCCTAAGAAGCCTTCCGTATGGTGAGACAGTTAATATACCGAAGGAAAAAATGAATCCGGGGACATTTGGTGGTGAGGACACATTTGATTTAGCAAAGGCGGGTGATGATAGCTTTGTGGAAGCAGGGTTAGCAGGCGACGAAGATCTTGCTGCATGGGTTTCGGGGATGATTGACTACCAGTGTGAGGTATACTTAAAATAGTGACCGACCCAACAACACCAAGAGATTTAATTAGAATCACATATGATAGGTTCTGCCAGCTTGTATTATTGAACGGAGCCTTAGAGGATTATCTTCTCTTTTCGTTTACCAAAGTAGTTTCCTTTGGCATCGGCCTAGGCTTGGGTTACTGGCTATGGGGCATAGTTTAGCAGCTATTAATAATTCCCCATTGGTTATGGCGACTCAAGGCATTACAGGCAAGCAGATCAAAGCAGATACCGTTGAGGGTGTTGATGTAAATGAAGCCACCCTAAGAGCACCGATAGTTCTTATTACGGCAACCGGAACAACCAACATATCTGCAGATACACATCATACAGTAATTGCGAATATTTCAAATGGAAACTCGGCAACAATAGGATTGCCAAGTGTTTCAAGCTGCCAAGGAAAAGTTTTCACAATTAAACGCATAGGGCCAGGATCAGTAACAGTTAGCGCGGCAGGTGAAGACAACATAGACATGGATGACGCATGGTCTCTGCCGGACATAGGAGAGAGCGTAACGATACAGAGCGATGGAGTTAGCAACTGGTGGGTTCTCAATGCTTACCTGCCGCCACCAGGTCCATAAGGCAGCTCATAAGAGCACACGATTTATAAGCCTCTTATATTCCAAAATACCAAGGAATATGAGGGGCTTCCTTTTGCCCGCCTAATTCATATAAGACCACACTAGTCGACCTTGTATAAATCTATATAAAAATGACTCATTAAACTATAAGTTACATAATGATTTTCATAAACAAACTATATATAGTTTTTATAAGGATCATAGCTACAGAACTATGATAATCAGCTTATATTGTTTATTCTAATTGAATATCATAGAGATATATACTATTTTTCTGACAAAGTGGTATAAAGTGGGGAGAAGTGGGTTAAAAGGGTAATCAGGTGGATCACATGACTACTAATTTTAGTTGATTTAAACGAGGCAATAATGAATAAAGAATCCCGGGCCAGAAGACTAAGATTATTATCTTTAAGCAGCCTGCACAAATCGGCTAGTTTGGCAGATGATATTGAAACAATAAAGGGGTTAACCACAACATTCGACTTTGATAAGTGCAAGCATCTGGATATATTTGCATACTCCGATAAGTATGATGCAGATGCCGATAGTATATATTGTCACTTTTATAATAAGGCAAAATCTAAGGCTTCCGCAGAAGAGGAGCGTTCGTCTCTCAAGAATACAGGCGGGACGTTCTATCCAAACCAGCCTCATACTTCACCGAAAGCAGATAAGGTTGATCTAGTAGGAGATGTTATTGATCGACTAAGTGATGTATTTATATACATGTTTAATAATCCAGAGTGCGATAGCAGCCAAGAGTTTAAACACTGGAGAAAACGACCTAACGAAGATTGGCATTTTAAGATGGACAGCGGATTAGAGTATCAAAGATGGGCTGGAGCGATGAGCCGCAGGATGAGCGAGTTTTTTAATCAGCACCTCGGATCCCCGCCTAGTGAAATCAAGGTTAGTAATGATGACCAAGAAACAACAAGGGAGGCTCTAGGGCCCCCACAATGCGGGATTGTTTAAAGCGATGAATAAAGAATCCCGGGCCAGAAGACTAAGATTATTATCTCTGAAAGGGTTAGCAAAGAGCGCGGAACTTTCCCTAGAAGAAAAGAAGCAGGCAAGAGAAGCTTCAATGAAACAGATAAAGGTATTGGCGGCAAAGTTAAATGCTGTTACCGAAGAGGATGATGAGAATAAACATAATACATGGACAGCAGAAGCTTCTTGCATAGAGGAAGGCGGAATAAAAGTCCCCGTAATAAAAATAAAATATAATAAGAGATGGCCGGAAACACAGAGGGGCCGGGATGCGCTTGTGGCAACTCTAATAAATAAGTTTACAAATAAAATATATGTAAAGCTAGATAAAGAATTTATGCAGCATAAGAGAATGTTCATAATACCTTGTCTTAACTGGAACTATCCAAACTGCAAAGAAGCTTCCGCAGACGAGGGCAGGTATAATCCATGCTTATATTTTCTTCAAAGAATACAGCCAAAAGAGTGGCCCATGAACGATAGCACGGAGCAAGAATAATATGCGTAATAAAATGGGCCGGAGGTTGATTTTGAAAAGGTTAAATAAGAAAGCCCTGGAGGCCCTTGATATAAAATTAAATCCATCGGAGCTTATGTTGATAATAAGAAGGGCAAGACAAACCTTTAATACTTCAGAGTGCATGTCGACACTATACAAAGAAACGGAGCCAAGAGAAGGTTCAGAATATCCTCAAATAACCAGGAGGGTAACAAGCGGGGATAAGCTGTACAAGGATGACTATAATATTATATATTGTGCAATATCGGAAGAGATAAGGAATATGGCCAATAACATGAAAACAGATGGAGTTATAGAAGGGTATACAGAACAGGATATAAAAAGAATATCTATAGAGAATATGAATAATGGGCTAGAGCTTATAATGGATAATCCCATTTGCGATAAGCTTATAGACGTAGGGCATGTAGATACATCTTCAGGTGGTGTAGAATATAGAACTCCAACAAATTCAGAATATACATGGGCTATGGATATACTTGTCCTACCAGAAACCACAGACCTTGAGATAAGTGGCTACGTTGACTTGACTGAAGAAATAGAAGAAATAAGCTACGAGTGCCAGAGACTACTATCGTAGTTTTATATAGGCACACAATAACATAATTTATTTTTTATACAGAGTTATATAAGAAGAGTACCCAGACTATAGATAAACCGTAGGGATCTGTAGGGAACTGGGGAAAACTGTAAAAATAATTAAAAATTACCCCCCTTAACGGGGCGAATCCGCGCGGACTTGGCACGGTTCTTGCAAGGGCTATATAACTATATAAACTTGGCACGGATCTTGCAAGGGCAAATGTTGGCACGATTATTGCAGGACAAAACAACATTTCTAATCTTTATCTGTATGCTATTATAGGTTGTGGGGAGAAAAGCTATCATCCGTCAAGCGGAACCCACTGCGCTTGACACTACATGGAGACTCTATGTCCCGTCGTTCCTTCTCTAACCTCTCCGAGCGTGCCGCTTTCGATGGCTCGGAGTTCCTTTCAACCTCCAACGATCACCAGTGGCTCGCCCGTGCGGTATTCGAGCGTCAATCGGGCCAGTCCTACAACGCCTTCCGCAAGGTGACCCCTGCCCAGCGCAAGGCTGAGGACGAGGAAGATCCCCAGGGTCGGGATTTCCCTTGCTTCGACCGCTGCATGTCCGATGCAACCCACTTCTTGCCGGTGTCCTGCAAGTTCGAGAGGGAAGCGCACCGCACGCCTCGGGGCTGTGTCCTGACCACTGGCACGGATAGCCACCGCCGGGGTGTGCAGGCTGCGCTCGATGCCGGAGTGCCCTACCCGGTGGTCTACGGTCACTTTGACCCGAAGGGTCAAGTCCGGAAGGGCCGCGCCCCGAATATGTGGCGGGTGTTCGTGTTCAATCTTGCCGACCACTGGACGGGTGAGTTCGCGCCTGCGTACAATCGCGACGGTACTGCGAACCCCGCGAAGCCTGCGCTTGCGTACACGATGAAGGGTCAGCCCTCCGGCGACGGTGCGCTGGTCTACCCGGCCCGCCACCCGCGTGTGGGTGAGGCGACGGACGAGCCGACGATCTTCTACAAGGCCCTGCGCGTCTACACGACCCGCATGGATATCGAGTGGGCTGAGTTCCACGCCGATCCGAATGGCCCGCTGGTTCCTGCGGCCATGCGTGACCACATCCTCGGTGAGTTGATCAACATGCCCCTCTGCGAGCGCAAGTAGGGGAGCACGGCAAGGGGCTGGCCGCAACAGCCCCGCAGACGCAATCATGCGTCCGTCGCCTCCTGCAAAGATGGAGGCCCTGGCCCACGGACGGGCACCAACCAAACAGACGGTCACATGCGTGACCTACCGGAGACTCTCTCATGATCCTTTCTACCAACCCAATCAAGATCGTGCTTGCACCCACGGCCGATCTTGCCGCCACTGTGGACGCCCATGTGACCGTGGAGGCTGAATATGGCTCCGTCGTTGCAACCGGGTCTGTGTACACGGCTGCACATCACCAGCCGGGCATGGAAGCCCTGCCTGCACCGTGCGAGGACGTGAACATCCCCGTGCTTGAGGACGGCGGAACCGTGCTCGTGTCCCACCTCGATCTGGATACCATCGGCGGGTGCTTGCGTGCGATGGATAGCAGCCTCATGGAAGCGTTCGTATATGACAGCTTCTGGAGGCTCGCTGGATTCGTGGACGTGAACGGCGCCCACAAGTTGGCGCAGGCGAACGCAAGCGAGAAGGATCTTGCTCGCCTCTATGCTTTCTGGGCATGGAAGCGTGCGAATGTTGGCCAGATGTCACGGGACGAGTGTACGGACGTGACCGATCTCATCTGGGATGCAGAGGGCGCTCTTGGCCTCATCCTCGATGGCTCGGCCTCGAACGACTACGGGGATGCAACCGAGCTTCTGGCTGCAGGTGTGCAGATGCGTGAGGAGGAGGCTGCACTCAATCGCAGTACGCTGGTTGAGACAAGCTCCAGCGTGATCACTCGTGTGACCAGCTTCGATCCTGCTGATGGTCAGGGCTTCTGCAACCACCTGTATACAGACACGAACGGCGAGCCCTACGCTGCCGTGGTTACCTTTGCCAAGTGTGGCGGTTCGATCACGATCTCGCTTGCGGATGCAATCAAGGGTGTGTCCTGTCGCGAGGTGATGCAGGAGATGTTCGGACCTGAGGCGGGTGGCCACGATGGAATTGCTGGCTCGCCCCGAAACGAGCGTATGAGCTTGCGCTCTGCGTTGAATGTTGCCTCTCGACTTGAGAGCCTGATCAACCCTGAGGGCTAGGCCCTCGGTTCTCGTGAGCGCGTGGGCAGTTTGATAGCTGCTGCCCACGCGTTCATCTGGACAGCTTTTTTTTCTCCCCAAACTAGCCGTGGGGAGAAAAGATTTATACCCATACATTTACTTGGGTGTAAAAGTTTCACATTTCTAATCTTTACCTGCACACTATTATATATATGTGAGCAGCAAGCGGCCGTGACCTGCTCATCCCCACTGGTGAGGGTATCATCTGCACGTTGACCTAAGCGTGAGTTTACGGGTACAGGGCGAAACCCGATGAAGTTAGGCAGTCGTACCCCCGATGTATGGCAACGCAAAGTGATCGAGCCGAGGCACGTCACGGGATTCTGGTGGACCATGGGCCACTGCTTCCCAAGGGGCGCTCCCCCTCGCTTCCGTTTTGCACGCGAGCCGCGCTGTACATCGGGGGTTTTCCCCCTACCACATTTTGGGTGTAAAAGGTTTCTCCCCAGATCTTGTTATCTGAGGCACCGCAGTTTGGGGAGAAAAGTTTCACATTTCTAATCTTTACCGCTGTACTATTATATAATGTACAGTGGAGGTGAGCACATGAGTAAGGGCAAGAAAAGCAAGAAGCGAGTCATCAAGAATCGCAGCGTTCCTGCACTGGGCATGATCCTCCGTACCGGCGGCCACGCTGGTGCACACAAGAATAAGGCCATTCGCGGGTCTGGTAAGGGTTCGGGCAAGCCTGCTCGTGCGCCTAAGCACAAGGGCCGCAAGGACTGGTGAGACTTTTGAGGCAGCCGGATAACTGATTGGGTTCAACTCCCATGGCCCTGACGGGTAGCATGATGGTATGCATCGGCCGGCAGCGGGAATCCACAACGGGGGCACCCTAATGCTCATCCAATGTGCAAGTCCTGGAGGGGGGAGGTTAGGGCCTCCCTCCCCTCATTCTTTTACCGCTGAGCATAGGCAGCGGGATATAAATAACGAGGCGTCTATCCACGCCTACAACCGATTCGTCGGGGAGCCTATGTTGGGATCACTAATGATGTGAGGGCGGTTAGCTCAGTTGGTAGAGCGCCAGCACACCCGGTAGCCTGTGGATGCATACATGGGCAAACACTCTAGGCCGATCACTTAGAGCAGGGTATGACATGCTGGAGGGTGCTATTGCACGGCCATAAGGTCCGGAGGTTCAAATCCTTCACCGCCCAGCATCGTTGGTCCCCGGTTTTGGGGAGAAAAAATACACACGTGTGGGCCTAAAAGTATTCTCCCCAGGTTTTGGCTTTGGGGAGAAAAGATTCACATTTCTAATCTTTATCTCTACACTATTATATAATGTAACCACCCACTTGAGGAAACATATGGACGAACTCACCCTCGAAATCCTGCTCCGCCGAATCGAGAAGCTCTCTGCGGCCCTTGCTATTGCTGAGCTTCCCAGCGACAGCAACCCTGAGCTTGATAAGGCTCGCGCGTGCTTCGAATCTTTCCTGGCTCACCCTGGCAAGATCGCAATGATCAAAGTCTTTCGAGCTTTGCACCCCGCTGGCGATGTTCCTGGCCTCCGAGATAGCAAGATCGCTATCGAGCAGTCTCCGGCATATCAGGCCATCGACGGTGGCTACACGGTTCCCACTGTCAACGTCGAGTGGCAGCCCGGTATGCCGACTGAGACTGACAATCCGGAGGACGATATTCTTCACCTCTGGACCCCACCTGGAATATAGGAGGATCTGCATATTTGCGTTCGACTGGTTGGATGAACGCGTCCTGGCGTAGCCTGCCCCATCCCCCTTCGGGGGGCTCTGGGGAGAAAAGATTTACACCCACGTGGACACAAAAGTATTCTCCCCAAACCTTTGGGT
>TARA_R110002020_G_scaffold129819_3_pt1 | contig 23348 bp, 24 predicted proteins | sample TARA_R110002020 | Tara Oceans TARA_R110002020 (sample SAMEA4396489) | marine metagenome | biome: Westerlies Biome; feature: [MES] marine water layer (ENVO:01000295) within the mesopelagic zone...; material: water (ENVO:00002006), including particulate matter (ENVO:01000060) such...
TAGCATTTCTTCCCTGTAACAATACAAATATATTAAATGTTTAAATAAAATATCAAAAAAATAAACAAAAATTAATGTTAAAATATATTATATAATTGATCGTGTGGGATACTTACCGTCCTCGGACAGGATAACATGACGGGACGCCGTACTGTGCCACTTTGTCATTTTGGGACATTGTGGTATTTTTTTTGAGAGTGATAAGCTGTAAATAACATAAACAGCACCAAAATATGGCAACAGGTAAGATAAATGTTTCAGTTGAGAACATATTTCCACTGATTAAAAAATTTCTTTACAGCGATCACGAAATATTTTTAAGGGAACTGGTATCCAACGCCACGGATGCGACCCTAAAATTAAAACACCTCACCACGATCGGGGAAACCGCGGTAGAATACGGCAATCCGATCATTGAAGTCAAAGTGGACAAGGAAGGAAAGAAAATCCACATAATCGACCAAGGATTGGGAATGACCGCCGAAGAGGTGCAGAAATACATAAACGAAGTGGCCTTTTCCGGTGCCGAGGAATTTTTGGACAAATACAAGGATTCGGCAAAGGATTCCGGGATCATAGGCCACTTTGGACTTGGTTTCTATTCGGCCTTTATGGTTGCAGAAAAGGTGGAAATCTTAACGAAGAGCTATAAGGACGAACCTGCGGTTCATTGGACATGCGATGGGTCTCCGAACTTTGAACTGGAAGAAGGCAGCAAAGAGGGCTGTGGAACGGAAATCATCTTGCACATAGCCGAGGACTCCACTGAATTTTTGGAGGAAGGCCGTATTCGGGAGCTTCTCCGCAAGTACAATAAGTTTATGCCCATTCCCATAAAATTCGGCACCAAGACCGAAACTTTGCCCAAACCTGAAGGGGCAAAGGAAGAGGATAAGGCTCCGACCAAGGAAGTGGACAATATAATCAACAACCCAACTCCCGCATGGACCAAACAACCGGTAGACTTGAACGATGAGGATTACAAGTCCTTTTATAGGGAGCTATATCCCATGCAATTTGAAGACCCACTTTTCCACATCCACCTAAATGTGGATTATCCGTTCAACCTTACGGGTATCCTATATTTTCCAAAGCTCACCAACGACCTGAACGTACAAAAGGACCGGATCCAGTTGTACCAGAACCAGGTCTTTGTCACCGATAATGTAGAGGGGATCGTTCCAGAATTCCTCACCATGCTAAGGGGCGTTATAGATTCCCCCGACATTCCCCTGAACGTGTCCAGGTCTTACCTACAGGCAGATGGTGCCGTCAAAAAGATTTCCACCTATATCACAAGAAAGGTGGGCGATAAACTATCGTCCCTCTTCAAGAACAATAGGGAGGATTTTGAATCGAAATGGAACGATATCAAGATCGTGATCGAATATGGGATGCTATCGGAGGAGAAGTTCTTTGAAAAAGCGGACAAGTTTGCCCTTTATCCCACAGTGGACGGTACCTTCCATACTTTTGAGGAGCTTCAGGCTAAATTGAAGGACCAACATACCGATAAGGATGGAAAACTTGTAATACTGTACGCTTCCAACAAAGAGGCGCAGCACAGTTATATAGAAACCGCCAAAGCCAAAGGCTTCGAAGTGCTCCTATTGGACTCCCCCATCGTGGCGCACCTGATGCAAAAATTGGAAACTTCCAAGGAGAACATTTCCTTTGCCCGTGTGGATGCGGACCATTTGGACAAGCTCATCAAAAAAGAGGACACGCAGATCTCCAAATTATCCGATGAGGAAAAGGAAACCCTTAAAAACGAACTGGAAGAGATCATTGCCAATAAGAGCTATACCATTCAACTGGAAGCCATGGACAGCGATGCCTCCCCATTTATGATCACCGAACCCGAGTTTCTGCGAAGGATGAAGGAAATGCAACAGTCCGGAGGCGGCGGTATGTTCGGGATGGGAAATATGCCCGAGATGTACAATTTGATCGTGAACACCAATTCCGACCTTGTAAACGAGATCCTTACGACCAAAACTGCCAAGAAAAAGGAGCGGTTGACAAAACAGGCACTGGATTTGGCAAGGCTATCAAAAGGACTGCTTAAAGGGGAAGAACTCACCAACTTTATCAAAAGAAGTTACGAGATCATAAAATAGATCTGTAATTAACGCACTAAGTGGGATTTATGATGCTCCAACGCCTGCCCGTCTCCAGCGGGCCTGCGTGATCTTAGTTTTCCACTATATGTCCCGCGAGCTTGCTCCGAGATTGTTGACTTGAGTACAAGGGGCCATTTTTATGGCCCTTTTTTTGTACTTTCACTTTATGGCATACCCTTGGCACCTTTACCTAATGGCGGCGATGTACATCGTTGCCGGAACAATGCATTTTATAAAACCTAAGGCGTATCTGCGCATTATGCCCAGGTATCTTCCCTATTCCGAACAACTGGTGTTCCTAAGTGGCATTGCCGAAATTATGTTGGGGGCGGGACTGTGCTTTCCCTTTTCGAAGGATCTTTCCATATATGGCATTATTGCCATGCTGTCCGTATTTCTAATGGTCCACATACATATGCTTACCGGGGAAAAGGCCGCAGCGGGAATCCCACGATGGGCTTTATGGGTGCGTTTGCCCCTGCAATTTGGGCTTATGTACTGGGCCTATTGGTACCTTTCCTTTTAGGATCAATACAATACGCTGCGTTTGTTCCAATAACTCTTCAAAACGAATACTTGGATAAAAATAAAAAAGGCAAGCGCTACTATCCCGTATAGGAACCCTTCGGAAACCTCCATTTTAAATATCTTTGCAAAGGCATGGTATTCCGCCAAACCCTCCATTTGGGCGAAAAACATCCAAGAGGTGCCGTTCCCGGACGTTTTCCACAGACCAAAAGGGAGCAGCACCCCTGCACACACTGCCATTGCCGCCCAGGCCCATTTTGGAATCAAGGGCTTATATACGATTTCCCCTGAAGGTACCGGCAAGGCGGCAATTTTGGAAATAACCGATGCCGTAAAATTGGGGGATGGCTCCTCCAATCCGGTCATCCTAACGGAATCCCTTATCAGGGCCTCCCATTTATCGTCTTCATTTTGCTCCATAACGGTATGTATTTTCCGGTTGAACCCTATCCCTTAACAGTTCCGCCAATCGCTTACGGGTCCTGAACAAACGGACCTTTACGGTATTGGGCGCCATATTGGTGATCTCCCCCACCTCCTTTAGGGTAAGTCCCTCATAATAATGAAGGGTGATCAATATGCCGTCCTCGGCCGATAATTGTTTTAGCGCAGTATCAATTATAGCACTTTTATCCCTAGCTTCCAAATCATCCAAAATATTCCCAAAAGTACTGTCCTGCGTCGGCGGACAGAGATCAAGGGACATTGTCTCTATCCTGCGCTTATGGCTCCTCACATAATCAAGGCTGCGGTGATACGCTATTTTATATACCCAAGTGGAAAATTTGGATTCGCCTTTAAAGGTCCCCAATACCTGATATATCTTAACAAAGGTATCTTGGGACACCTCCTCTGCCTCCTCCCTGTTCCCCAATATTTTAAGTGCCAAGGTGAGCACCATGTGTTTATAGCGATCTACCAAAACGGAAAAAGCTTGGAGATCGCCCGATAAAACCCGGTCTATGTACGGTTGGTCTGTATCTTGGCCCATTGCGGATAAGACGATGATCTGCATGAGATGGTTACAGTTTTTTCGGAAAAAATAAAAAGTGGTATTTGTGTAACCAGGAACGGAATATGTCCGTCCTACCCACAAACAGATTTATCAATCAATAAAAATCAAATATTATGGGATCGGAAGTAATTATCATGCCGTGCATTTTAGGAGTGGTCTTTGCCATTGCATACCTTTATTTTTCCACACGTAACAAGGAACGTTTGGCCCTTATCGAAAAGGGCGCGGATGCCAGTATTTTTGTAAAGGGGGCAAGGGAAAAAGCGGCCCCGTTCTGGAAAATTGTCATCCTGAACTTGTCCCTCCTCCTAATGGGCATAGGTCTTGCCATCTTTATGGCTTCCATTTTGGTAAGCACCCTACAGGTGGAAAGCAAAGTTGCCTATCCGGGCAGTATCTTCCTCTTCGCCGGAATAGGACTTTTGGTGGGGTTTTTCCTTACCAAACAATTGGACAGGGAGCAAATATAATTATTCCCACACCCTTTGAACATGTCTTCGCTAGGTAGCAAGGCATCCATTGAAAATACAATTACCATTTGAACACAAAAAATCTCACTTAGTGAGACAAACCACTCCTAACAAGGGTGGTTTTTTATTTATCTTTATAAAACGTATTGTCGCAATATAAATAACATCACCGTATTGAATAAAAATCACATGAAGGTAACATCAACCAATCTTGGTCCGGCCACTGCCATTATATGGAACGGTAGGGAAGAATACACTGGAATCTTTAAATACCCCACCCCCGAACCCATTGATTTGGGCAAAGAGGATGTGGGCGGTGATACGGTGGTGGACAGAAAGCATCATGGGGGCACCGATAAGGCATGTTATCTTTTCTCCGCCGACCAATATCCCTATTGGAAGGAAATGTACCCACATCTGGATTGGGACTGGGGCATGTTCGGGGAGAACCTTACCATGGAGGGACTGGATGAATCGAAGTTGGCCATTGGGGATATCTATAAATTGGGCACTGCACTGGTGCAGATATCCCAGCCAAGGGAGCCCTGTTATAAGTTGGGAATCCGTTTCGGGACCCAGAGCATCCTATCACAATTTATAGAACATGCCCATCCCGGCACCTATATTAGGATACTGGAGGAGGGAAAGGTAACCATAGGCGATAAAATGGAACTTGTGGAACTCTCACAAAACAGGTTGACGATCCAACAATTTTACCAACTGCTGTACAGCAAGGAAAAATCAAGGGAGTGGGTACAACTTGCGGTAAACAACGAAGCCCTGCCCCTAAAGAAAAGGGAAAGGCTACAAAAATATCTTTAGTAAAACCCACTGGCTTACATAGAAAACATATTTTATTTCTGAAAAAACATTGATTTATTGGGTGGGTATAAAACGTAAAAAAAGGGGCTAACTACACCCCTTTTCTCTCGAAAAAATTAACTTAACTTAAAATAAACCAATTATTCTACCACAATAGTCTCGTAGTAGGTATTTTTACTGTCCTTCAGCACCAATGTATAGGTACCTCGGAAAGCTTTTTCAAAGTTAAAGGCCTTTTCAACCACAATGGCATCCCTGATTACGGTCTCGTAAACCAGTGCATTTGCTTCATCGTACACTTTTACGTCCACATTCTTGCGGTCAAGGTTTAAAAGGTTCAGGTAGACCATTCCTCCCTTTTTCTTAAAGATGGGCTTTGCATCTTCCAGTACGTCGGCAATCCTTACGGCATCGCCTTCCACAATAATGGTATACTTTACCACTTTTTGCTCATTTTCCATTTTAAGGAAATAGGTTCCATTTCCCAAGGTCCCCAAATCGAATTTCTTGGAGTAAAGACCGGTATTGGATATTTTTTCCGAATATATGACATAGTCGTTGGAATCCAGAAATTTTATGGAAGCGTCCTTGGACTGGGTATCCAATTTAAAAACCAAACTTTTCGCATTTTCACCTGCTACTAAATAAGATTTTGGTTCGTTTGCCATGCCGACTACTGTAGTTAGCATAAAGGCAATTACTGCTGTAAATTTCAAAGTTGTTTTCATAATTCTTAGATTTAAGATTACTAAATCATTGATGGGACAAACATACGGCGCAAATAAAGCGGCCACTACAGCAGATTTCTCCAATTTCTATGCTATTTTACCCTCTTAACAAACACATAACGCTTCCATTGTTAATTTAGAGTATATTTTAGGTAAATTTGCAGAGACATAACTATTTAGTCTTATCTAATTTTATATTTCAACATTTTGGAATGATGAAAACGAAACCATCCTTTGAGGCCATAGAACCCGACTTCGGACATTCGTTTACGTACCAGAAATTCGATGAGCACCGCCTGAACAAAAACTACTCGTGGCATTATCATCCGGAAATGGAGCTGGTCTATGTAAACGGTGGGACGGGAAAACGCCAAATAGGCAGCCATGTATCCTTTTATACCCAAGGGGACCTTATATTGATAGGCTCCAATCTTCCCCATTGCGCCTTTACCGATAAACTTACGGGCAATAAAAGCGAGACCGTGGTACAGATGAAACAGGATTTTTTAGGGAACGACTTCTTCGACATCCCCGAAATGAAAAAAATCCAGAACCTTTTTGAAATTGCAAAGGGGGGAATCGCATTTTATGGCAAGACCAAAAGAAAAATCGGGGAAAAGATAGAAATACTGGAATATCAGACCGATTTCCAGCGATTGCTCTCCATTCTCAACATCCTGAACGAACTGGGCAATTCACAGGAATTTAAGGTATTGAACGCGGTTGGGTTCTCCATGGAGACCGAAGTGAAGGACAACGACCGGATCAATATTGTCTTTAACCATGTAAAGTTACATTTTAAGGAAGAGATCACCCTGGAAGACATTGCCGACATGGTGAGCATGACCGTACCATCTTTTTGCAGGTATTTCAAGAAAATAACAAATAAGACCTTTACCAAATTCGTAAATGAGTACCGACTGGTTCATGCCTCCAAACTACTGGCAGAGAAACCCATGAGCATTACGGAAGTCTGTTTTGAAAGCGGATTCAACAATTTCTCCCATTTTAATAAGCTCTTTAAGGCCTTTACGGGCCAGAACCCTTCGGAATACCGGAACCAGTTAAAGGCGGTCCTTCAATAATGCAAGATCCACTTTCAGCAAAAAACCGCCTTGACCTCCCGGACGCGGAAATCCTCTATTATCCCCATTTTCTTATGCACGATGAGGCAGATGGGCTCTTTACGGCGCTTTTGGAGAATGTTCCCTGGCAACAGGATCTGATCACCATTTTTGGGAAGACACACCCCCAACCCAGGTTGACAGCCCTTTACGGAAACGATTCCAAAACCTATTCCTATTCCAATATCCGCATGCGACCACATCCTTTTACAAAAGGGCTTTTGGCATTAAAGAAAAAGACAGAGGAAATCGCCCGGACAGGTTTCAGCAGTTGTCTCCTTAATCTATATAGGGACGGAAGGGACAGCAATGGGTGGCACGCCGACAATGAAAAGGAATTGGGGACGGACCCGATCATCGCCTCCATCAGTTTGGGGCAGGAAAGGTATTTCCATTTAAAACACCGGACACGTAAGGAGGAACGGCACAAACTGTTGTTGCAACATGGAAGCCTTTTGTTGATGAAGGGAAGTACCCAACACCATTGGCTTCACCAAATTCCCAAAACCGCCAAACCATTAAGGAAACGGATCAACCTGACCTTTCGGAACATTCTATGACAGGTTTTAGGCCAATCCAAGAAAAAAATTGGAAATCGGCAACAATTTCCCAAAACGGGCAAATTACATAAAAATACGTTGGATCTTGCTCGTCCCGGCCACTAAGTCCTAGGGATGTTCAGTCAAAAAGATCGTTCAGAACCTTTGCCAGCCTCAGGCCCCCTAGCTGTAATTGCTTAAGGGCGGTCTGGGTGTACTTAAAGGAGTATTGATACCCCAGTTTTTCCCCTACCGTTACCGAACCGTATATTTCGTTGGCAAGTTGTTGGGATTCCCCTACCCAGTCATAGACATCCCCCTCTTGCAGGGACTGGATTTCCTTTTTGGAAAGGACCGGTAAATTATCCGCCAGTTCGGAATAGCTCATTCCAAAATCATCGATCAGATTGGTATCCCATAACCTATGTAGATTGGTGCCCCTACCAAACCACTGCAGCTGTATATCGTTACCGCCTTTGTCCGCTTCCCTGCCCACGTGCATGGGCTGGTGCAGGTCCCCCACCAAATGGACCAACATCTTTAGGTAAAAAATCCGGTCTTCTTTGGAACTTGTCCCGTCCTTTACAATGGCGATACATTTTTGGATACCGGATACGACATCCCCTTCCGGACTGGGGGTGACCTCCGTATATTTTTTATCCTCCGGAAAATTGACATAATGCCATGGACCGAACTTTGCAAAACTTCGATCGGCCTTGATCTCGTCCGCATAAGTTGAGGCCATTGCCAGGCTCTCCCCGCTCAAAAGTTCGGCAATGGCCTTTTTTGCCTTTCTGGATAGATGCCTTTCCGCTACTTCCCCAACCGTACGATGTCCCGTTTTGGACCACACCATGTCATTGGCAAAGGAAATTTGGGCGAATAACAATAGAAATAAGGTAATCTGTTTCACGCTAGCCAATTTAGTTTTAAAAAAAACATTTTCATAAAGTCCTAGAAACCCCTTTGAATGGAGCAATAATTGGTCTTTTCCGGACAAAATGCGGGCAAGGTTCTTTTTAATTTCGCCAAAAATAAAGAAACAATCGATAAGGTCTTGTTAATACCGTACAGATTTTATTTTTTTATATGATCTTGCACTCCTTATGGTTAAACCCAACATTGTGATCGCCAAATATATCAAGTCCCCTGTCCTACGAAAGGTACTATATGTAGTTCTAGGGCTAATAGCCTGTTTTTTCCTTTTCTTGATGAGTATTTATGCGGGGGCCTGGGGCAAACTTCCCTCCAAAAAGGAACTTTCGGATTTTAAATACCAAAGGGCATCGGAAGTGTATACGGCCGATAGTGTGCTCATAGGAAAATACTACTTGTACGACCGGCAGCCCATTGCCTATTCCGATTTTCCCGAACACCTACTACAAGCCTTGGTGGCCATCGAAGATGAACGTTTTTATGGGCACAATGGGGTAGATTATACCAGCCTTTTCAGGGTGTTTTTTAAAACGATCCTGTTACAGGACCAATCTGCCGGTGGCGGAAGCACCCTTACCCAACAATTGGCCAAAAACCTATACCCTAGAAAAGGGGGAGGAAAAATACGCTTGGTGGCCGATAAATTTAAGGAAATGATCATCGCCTCCAGATTGGAAAGGGTCTTTACCAAAGAAGAGATCCTGGCACATTATTTAAATACCGTTTCCTTTGGCGATAATACCTTTGGGATAGAAAGTGCCTCCCTTAAATTCTTCAATAAAAAGACCCGGTCCCTTTTAAGGGAAGAGGCGGCCACCTTAGTAGGAATGCTTAAAGCAACCTATGGTTATAATCCAAGGGTATTTCCCGAAAATAGCCTATCCAGAAGAAACCTGGTATTGCAGGCAATGAACAGAAATGGATACCTATCGGAAAAAGCGAAGGACTCCCTTATAAAGATCCCCTTAAAATTGGATTACAGGGAATACGACTCAAATGACGGCGTGGCCCCTTACTTCAGGGAAGAAGTGCGCAAGCAACTTTTAAGATGGTGCAAGGAACGTAATGAAGAGGGCGCCGATTACAATGTATATACCTCCGGATTAAAAGTATATACGACCCTTAACTATAAGATGCAGGTCTTGGCAGAGGAGGCCATGCTTCAGCACATGGAATCCCTTCAGGAAACCTTTGAAAAAAGTTATGGGAAAAACGCACCTTGGCTCACCGATAAGGCACTTATAAAAAAGGTGGTCCGAAATTCAGGGCCCTATCGAAAATTAAAAAATAGTGGATTGGACGAAACCCAGATCATGGATAGCCTCCATAAAAAACACCCGATGACCTTGGTGGACTGGAATGGGGAAAAAACTACGGAAGCCAGTACCATAGACAGTCTGCAGCACTATCTAAAATTTCTGAATACCGGTTCCCTTTCCATTGATCCAGCTTCAGGGGCCGTAAGGACCTGGATAGGTGGCGTAAACTTTAAATACTTTAAATACGACCATATTTCCCAGAGCAAGAGACAAGTTGGATCCACCTTTAAACCGATCGTATATACGGCGGCCCTTGAAAAAGGAATAGATCCCTGTACCTATTTTTCGGCCCAAGAAGTGGCCTATGAAAATCTGGAAGGATGGTCCCCCGGAAATTCGGGGGACAAGGATGAGGCATACCTTAATTATTCCATGACCCAAGCATTGAGCCATTCCATCAATACGGTAGCCGTAAAAGTATTGGAAGAAACAGGGATTTCCAAAGTGATCGATCAAGCAAAAAAAATGGGACTCACCGGGGACCTGCCCAAACTGCCTTCATTGGCCCTTGGAACCGCAGAGCTGAAAATTGGGGAATTGATAGGGGCCTATGCGAGTTATGTTAATCAAGGGAAAGCCGTCACCCCTTTCTACATTACCCATATTACGGATGAAAAAGATTCGCTCCTTCAAAAATTTAAAAAAGAAGCGCCCCAGGAACGGGCCTACTCCGAGGAAACGGGTGCCATCATGTTGGAGATGATGAAAGCAACCATTAATGACGGTACCGCCTCCAGAATCCGCAATACGTACAAACTTCCCAATGCCATTGCGGGAAAGACCGGTACCACCCAAAATAACAAAGACGCTTGGTTTGTGGGTATCACCCCAAAACTGGTCAGTGTTACCTGGGTCGGTCTGGACCAGCACGAAATTGGTTTTAAAAGCACCAGCTTGGGACAAGGGGCAAGTGCGGCACTCCCCATATTTGCGCTCTGGATGCAAAAACTGAACGGCGAAAAAGAGTTCGACAGTATTACCAAGGCCACTTTTAAGCCTACCCCTTCACAAATTTTGGATCAAATGGACTGCGAACCCGTTAAAAGGGACGGTTTTTTTAAAAGGCTCTTTAAAAACCCCAACAAGACCAAAACCAAAAAATTCAAGACCAATTGATCATTCCCGACTTGTAATTTCATGGAAGCATAGGGTTAGGCTGCCTTAATTTAGCATGAATCGTTTTTTCAATAAAATAAAAGGGGGCAGCCCACGGGATAATATAAAATATTTTGATATATTTATGATATCATTTTAATATCTAAATAATCATCATGACCAACGAAAAAAATGTTATTCCGCTTAATGGATACCTGATGCTATTGGTTTTTGCTATCCTGGCCATCAGCAGTGCTCTACTCCTCTTCCGAACCGAAATGCCCTTGTATGCCGTCATCGGAATCGGATTGTGCCTATTGATGGCCCCCGGCTTTGTACTGGTAAATCCCAACAGTTCACGGGTACTTTTATTGTTTGGAAAATATGTGGGCACCATCAAGGCAAACGGCCTTTTTTGGGTCATCCCTTTTTATTCCAAAAGCAAAATTTCCCTGAGGGCCAGTAACTTCGACAGTGAACGGCTCAAAGTAAACGATAAAATGGGGAATCCCGTTATGATCAGTACCATATTGGTCTGGAGGGTAACGGATACGTACAAGGCCTCCTTTGAGGTAGATGACTATAAGAACTTTGTACGGGTGCAGACGGATGCCGCGGTCCGAAAACTGGCCAGTATGTACCCCTACGACAATTTTGCCGACGAGGGCCTTACCGAGGAGATCACACTTCGTTCCAGTGTAAACGAGGTAAGCGAAGCCTTGGAAAAAGAAGTACAGGAAAGGCTCTCCATGGCCGGGATAGAAGTATTGGAGGCCAGAATTGGCTATTTGGCCTACGCCCAGGAAATAGCCAATGCCATGCTTAAAAGACAGCAGGCCACCGCCATTGTGGCCGCAAGACATAAAATAGTGGAAGGCGCGGTAGGCATGGTGGAAATGGCACTGGACCACTTGTCACGGAAAAATTTGGTGGACCTGGACGAGGAAAGAAAGGCCGCCATGGTGAGCAATTTAATGGTAGTGCTATGTTCCGATAAGGATGTTTCACCAGTGGTAAATGCCGGAACGCTCAATCATTGATACCATGGGGACTTTTGTCGAGGTACAGCGAATGGATCAATGGTGGATAAAACTGATCATATACACCTTGTGGGGCTTTCTGGTTTTTTCCTGCTACCAATGGTTCATCAACAAAGTGCCAGTGGGCAATGTGCCTGAAACCGCAATCTTCGGCCAGCTCTTTACCGTGATAGCCGTATTGCTTACTTCCTTACTGCTGCTTTTTATAAAACTGACGGTTAGAATCGATAGGGAGGGCATACACTACCAATTTTTTCCGTTCCATTTAAAATTTAGGACAGTGGCATGGAATTCCATTGAAAGGTGTACCGTAAGACAGTACAATCCCATAATGGAATATGGCGGATGGGGATTGAGATGGTCCCCCAACAACGGAACGGCGTTTAACGTATGGGGCACAATGGGAATTCAGATCCACTTGACCACCGGTAAGAAGATCCTCTTGGGCACCCAGGACCCCGGGGCGGCCCAAAAGGCGCTGGAATCGTATAAAAAGCAACCATACCCATAATTGAAAGGAACATGATACAACGCAAAGTACGGCCACAAAGAAATGTATATCTGCTACTTTTACTGCTTCCCCTATTTTTAAGGCCGCAGCAAATCGATACTATGGAGCTTCCCCTTCAAAACGGCAGTATAACACTGCCGGGCACCCTCAGCTATCCGGTAGTGGAAGGCAGAATTCCCCTGGCAATTTTTGTACATGGATCTGGCAATATCGACAGGAACGGGAACCAGGCCGGGACGGGAGTAAGTGCAAATTATATAAAGGCACTGGCGGACAGTCTGAACCGCAGGGGAATCGCATTTTATAGATATGACAAAAGAACGGCCACAAAGACCAATATGGAAATTTCCAAGCAGGTTGTTATACGGGATTTTGCGGACGATGTAAAAGTGGGCATCGACCATTTTAAAAATGACATATCCTATGGACCGATATTCCTTATAGGGCATAGCCAGGGATCTTTGGTAGCCATGATGGCCGTTACGGAGGACGTAAAGGGGTTTATTTCCATTGCCGGTCCGGCGAGTACCATGGACAAGGTCCTCATAGAACAGGTATCCAAACAAAACCCAGGATTGGGAAAAATGGTGGAACAACATTTGGCCGAACTCTTGGAAAAGGATACCATTGCCGATCCACATCCTTTTTTAATGCAGTTGTTCGCTCCCCAAAATCAGAAATTCTTAAAAAATTGGGTGTCCCTGGACCCCGTTATGGAGTTAAAAAAAATCCGTGTTCCCGTACTCCTGCTCAATGGGGACCAAGACCTGCAGGTATCGGTGAAGGAAGCGGAAAACCTTAAACTGGCGCAGCCTTCCGCGGAACTGCACATTATCCCCAATATGAACCATGTACTGAAGGAAGTGCACAGTTTGGAAGAAAACCAAAAATCGTACTATCAGGAGAATTTTCCCATTTCGGGCACCTTGATAGCACATCTGGAAGACTTTATCAAAAAAATAGATGGGTAAAAAGAAAGCTTTTGCATTACGATTGAACGAAGATATGCTGAAGGCCATAGAAAAATGGTCCGCGGACGAATTCCGTAGTGTAAATGGGCAGATCGAATGGATCTTGATGAAAGCCTTAAAGGATGCTAAAAGGTTCCCAAAAAAAAAGGATGAAGACCCGTCCTAAGGCCAATACGTGAAAAAGCCATATATTTAATGTCCATATCGGGAAACCTACAAGTTGGGCAACCGAAAAAAAACTCAGCATATTCCAAAACCCCTAGTTAATGGATTTTAAAGTTTTATGTTCCGATCTTGACGGTACCCTTCTTACGACCAAAAGCAACGTTTCCACATTTACGATTTCAGAAATAAACAGGATAAAAGAACATATCAGGATCATTCTGGTATCGGCCCGGATGCCAAAAGCGATGACCTATCTCCAAAGAAATTTAGGGATTACCGACCATCCCCTCGTCTGTTACAATGGGGCCTTGGTACTGGAAGGCCAGTCCATCATAAAGTCCGTTACCTTACCATTGGAAAAGGTACAAAACGTATTTGACCTAGCCCAACCCTTGGGAATTGACCTGGGCCTGTACCATCATAACGAATGGTACGTGCCACATAATACGGAACGTGTGCGCAAGGAAATACATTATACCCAGGCCACCCCCATCTTCCGGGATACCAAAGCAACCCTTGAGGATTGGAAGCAGCGGGGAATCGGCCCCCATAAGATCATGCTGATGGGAGATAAAAACACCTCGGATATTATAACGCCCCAACTTTTGGAAATATTTATGGAACATATGCACGTATACCGTTCCAATGACACCCTTATCGAGGTGGCCCCTAAATCGGTTTCCAAATTATCGGGTATCCAGCTTTTATTGAAAAAGGATGAAACCTTGGAAGATGTGATCGCTTTTGGCGACAATTACAACGACATGGACATGTTACAGAATGTTGGCTGCGGGGTGGCCGTGGGCAATGCCAGGGAGGCGGTAAAACAGATTGCCCGCCATACGACCCTTAACAATACGGAAGACGGAGTGGCCCATTTCATTAAGCGGTATGTTTTAATTTAGTTATATTTGGCCCAATTGGAAACCGCGCTGCATGGAAGAACCTATTATTGTAGATGATACCGTTGTTTTTGGCCTTCTTGCCCTCTGTTTGGGCTTTATATTTTATACCTCCTCCCGTACCACGGGATTTTGGAAGTCCTTTTACAATATCGTTCCCGCAGTGCTGATGTGCTACCTACTTCCTGCGCTATTGGCAAGTGCGGGACTGGTTTCGGATGAAAGATCGGGGCTTTATTCCATGGCAAGCAACTACCTACTTCCTGCTGCCTTGGTGCTTATGACATTGAGCATAGACCTAAAGGCCATCATCAACTTGGGGTCCAAGGCGCTCATCATGTTCTTCACCGGTTCCGTGGGTATCATTATTGGAGGTCCCTTAGCCATCTTGATAGTTTCCATATTCTCCCCCGAAACTGTGGGCGGCAATGATTTTGATGCCATATGGAGGGGATTGGCGACCATTGCCGGAAGTTGGATCGGTGGGGGCGCGAACCAAGCCGCCATGCTGGAAATCTTCCAATACAATCCGGAGAAATACGGGGGAATGGTCCTTATCGACATAGTAGTGGCCAATATATGGATGGCCATTATATTATTGGGAGTGGGCAAGACCCAGAAAATTGACCGTTGGCTCAAGGCGGACACCTCAGCGATCGAGACCCTAAAGGTAAAGGTTTCCGCTCTTACCGAAAAGATCACCAGGGTACCTACCCTAAACGATTATATGATGTTGCTGTTTCTGGCGTTTGCTACAGTGGGCATTTCACATTTCCTGGGAGGATGGCTCAGTGCGCTTCTCACAACTTCTTTTGAATCGGTAAGGGATACAAAGAGCTTTCTTTCCTTTCTAGGGTCCAGCTTTTTTTGGATGGTGGTAATCGCCACCGTAGTGGGCATTTTACTATCCTTTACCAAAGCCAAGCAATATGAAGGGGCAGGGGCAAGTAAACTGGGAAGTGTCTTTGTCTACATTCTGGTGGCCACTATTGGGATGAAGATGGATTTGGGCAAGGTACTGGAAAATCCAGGCCTGATAGCCATTGGTTTTATATGGATAGCAATACATGCAGCCCTGTTGGTACTGGTGGCCAAACTTATTAAAGCGCCGTTTTTCTTTTTGGCCGTGGGCAGTCAGGCCAATGTAGGTGGAGCGGCCTCGGCACCTGTAGTAGCCGCGGAATTCCATCCATCCCTTACTTCCGTTGGCGTTCTTTTGGCGGTTTTCGGCTATGTGGTGGGTACCGGTGGCGCCCTGATATGTGCCTATCTTATGGAAATTGCCTCAAAAGTTTAATCCCTTTAAAAGGGTGCAGTTCTCACGATGCTCCGCATCGATTTGCATTTATTCCTTATTTTGAATACTTTTTGGACATGTACCGAGGTAGTTGATTTTTAGATAAACTTTTATCATATTTGCCGCACTAAACAAACACCATGAAAAACATTTTATTTTTGGCCATTATCTGTATCCTTATCGGCTCCTGCGCTGGGGATACCGAAAATACCATGACAGTTACCGGCAACGTAAAGGGTTTAAAAAAAGGTACCCTTTACCTACAGAAGGTAAAAAACGACCAACTTCTTACCATTGATTCCCTGATTGTGGACGGAAATGGCAATTTTGAGTTTAAAACGGAATTGGAAAGTCCCGAAGTATTCTACCTCTATCTGAACAAGAAGGACCATAATGATGTGAATGACAGGATTACCTTTTTTGGGGAGCCCGGAACCATCCGCATTACCACTTCATGGGATACATTTGACACCAAAGCGGTAATCGAAGGTTCCCCCTCTAACAAAAAACTGGAAGAATATAAAAAGAATATGTCAAGGTTCAATACAATGGACCTGGAATTGGTACGGGCCAGTTTAGATCCCAAAATACGGCAAGACAGCATCGCTTTGGATTCGCTGGCCCAATTAGGGGACCGTAACATTTTAAGGGGATATCTCTACAGCCTAAATTTTGCGCTGAACAATAAAGATTCCTATGTAGCTCCCTATATTGCCCTTACGGAAGTATCGGATGCCAATGTCAAGTACTTGGATTCGATCCATAATTCCCTAAGCCCTGAGGTAGCCGATTCCAAATATGGCAAGGAGCTTAAGGACTACATAGCCGAAGTTAAAAAAACGGCCCAATAATACTGTAAATGGTAAAGAAGGGTAGATGAAAGATCCCTGACGACCCATAAAACAAAAAAATCCGCCTAGAGCGGATTTTTTTTGATAATTTAAATGAGTTCAATATCTATTGTCCCAACTTGTTCACTTGCTGGACCAGGTCGGTCGCTTTTTTCTCCAGTTCCACCTTAACGGCCTTTAAATGTTTGCTCCTGTCATCAACGTCCTTTTTGTTCACTTTTTCGATCAGGTCGTCAAAGGTTTCAATTGCATTGTCCACTACAGCGGAACCCTCTTTTGAGTTCCTGTTATTGGAAGAAGCCTCCCATAGGTAGACCGCCTCTATGATATCGCCCAAAACAAAGTTGATATCCTTTTTTAAATTTCTGATACTTGCCATCTGTATTCCTTTAATTTTGCGCAAAAATACGCATTTTACACATAAAAAGGGGCATCTGCCCCTTTTATAAATAGTTGCCCCAAAATTTTCGCATTTTCGGGAGGCAAAAAGTATATTATGACTAAATGGTCACTTCCAGTAATTTCGCACCCTTGGTTTTTATGGTTAGGGACTTGGAAGATGCCGGAAGGAGCACCGTCTCCCCTCTTTCAATTGCTGCTTCCCCGTTCTCATTTGCAATGAGCGCACTTCCTCCTACGCACATAAATATGGTAAAGGAATCCCGATCGGCAAGATCCAGTTCATACTCTTTGGTAAGCTCTAGGAAATCGGTATTAAAATAAGGACAGTGCACCATTTGGTTAACGCGGTCCAGTCCCTTTTCATAGTCGATCTTAAAGTCGTCCTTTTTTTCGTAATCAATGGCATCCAAGGCCAGTTCGGTATGCAGTTCCCGTAGATTTCCATCCTTATCGCGCCTATTAAAATCGAATATCCTATAGGTCACGTCCGAGGTCTGTTGGATCTCTGCCAAGAGCACCCCGGCACCAATGGCATGGACCTTACCGGTATTGATGAAAAAAGTATCCCCTTCCTGTACGGTTTCGTAATTCATGAGATCCAAAAGGGTATTTTCTTCCATACTTTTGGCATATTCCTCCTTACTGACGTCCTTATTGAAGCCCACGATCAGGTTTGCATCCTTATCGGCATCCATAATGTACCACATTTCGGTTTTCCCAAAGGAACCATGTCTTTTCTTGGCCAGTTCGTCATTGGGATGTAGCTGTATGGAAAGGTCCTGTTTTGCATCGATAAATTTGATCAGGATGGGAAATTCCTTTCCAAACCTTGATACCACACTTTTGCCAAGTAGTTGATCGGGGTATTCTTCTATCAGGTCCTGCAGGGAACGCCCGGCCATTTCCCCTGCGGAAACAACGGATATATCCCCCTTAACGGTAGAAATCTCCCAACTTTCCCCTGTAATATCGCTTGTGATAGGTTTGCCCAATACGTCCTTTAATTTGGTCCCGCCCCAAAGCCTTTCCTTAAGAATGGGGTCGAATTTCAATGGATACATTTTCATTTTAATATAGTGTTTTACGCCCTCCCCATCTTGGAAAGGGAATCGGATTATATAAATTTCGTCGCTACGTTTCTATAAAAAGGCAAAGTAAAGGGATAATGAATCAATTTGTACATTCTTTTTTAAAAACTGATTCCAATGTGACGTTTTGATATTGCATAAAATGCGGTGACCGCCCTATATTCCACCCACGGAAATCACAGAGATTATAAGGAAGTAGGGAAACAGGAACCCTTATGGAATCTCTTGCCCACATAGGTCATGAACCTGAAAAAGTGACAAAATTCCGTGGCGTTTCGTAAAGTACGACCTCCAGCTCCAAAGCCATATCCAAATGGGGCCTTAGACGTTTCCATATAATTACGGCAATGTTTTCTGCCGTAGGGTTCAGTTCCTTAAATTCTGGAACTTCCAAGTTCAGGTTCTTATGATCAAAAGCCTCCTCTATATGAAGGGCGATAAGATCCTTTAATATTTTTACGTCCACCACAAAACCTGTCTCAGGGTCTATTTCACCGAATACGCTTACGATCAGTTCATAGTTGTGCCCATGGAAATTTGGGTTGTTGCACTTTCCGAATACCGAATCGTTCCTTTCAAAGCTCCAGTCGTTCCTGTACAGACGATGTGCCGCATTAAAATGTGCTTTCCGACTCACTTTCACTTTCATGGCCGTACGCTGTTTTGGATCAGATGATTATGGAACCGATCGAAAATGATCTTGAACCATTCGGTGTAGCGTTGGGGATGTAGGTCCATATCGGTTCTTACCTGATCGGGCATCATCCATTTCCATGCAGCGACCTCCTCAGGATTTATCTTCGGCAGCCCATTATAGGTGCCCACCATTACATGGTCCAGTTCGTGCTCGGTAAGTCCATTATCAAAAGGGGCCTTATAAATGAACGAAAATAGTTCCGTCAATTCCGTATTGAACCCCATTTCTTCCATCAATCGGCGTTTCCCTGCTTCCAAATTGGTCTCCCCTACCCTTTGGTGGCTGCAACAGGTGTTTGTCCACAATAGTGGGGAGTGGTATTTGTGCCCCGCCCTTTGCTGCAACATGGTCTCTCCCTTATCGTTCATTATAAAAACCGAAAATGCCCTGTGCAACAACGCTTTTTCATGTGCCTCCATCTTGGCCATGGTACCGATCTGCTGGTCCGATTCATTTACCAATATTACCTTTTCCTCTACCATTCCAGGTTTTTGATTTTATACCCTCCGATTTTGCCATTGGTCAATGACAAGCCTTCGACCCTATAAAAATAAACAATCTATGTTCTTTTATAGGGTAAAAATAAAACCTTTGCGCAACTAAAAAAAATGATAGGAGCGTACGGGCGAAGAATTAACTAGATACATGGAAGATCCCGATTAAGAATGAGTCCGCTAAAAGAACCTAGGTGTCTTTATATTGTCCAGTACTTTGATAAAATCGTATCTGAGTATCACCTCGAAGGACCCGTCGTTAAAGATGGCCCTTCCAAGTTCAGTGGTCTCACGATCGTACGCCAATCCCAGTAGGAGCTCATCGGAGACCTGAAAACCGACCAATCCGCTGAACGCTGCATCCCATCTATATCCCGCTCCGAGTATCAACTTGTCATTGTACATAAAGTTGGCGGATACGTCCACTTGGACCGGTGCCCCCTGAACCACCTTGGTAAGCAAGGTCGGCTTGAATTTCCAAAAATGGTCCATCTGGAAAACGTAGCCTGTTATCAGGTAAAAATTCATCTGTTCCTTGGCCGTTGAAAGGGAAGATTCCTGAAAATGGGTGGTCTGTAATATTCTGGGGACAGATATTCCCAAATAGTAGGAATCGGTATGATAATAGACCCCTGCCCCAATATTTGGTGAAAATTTGTTCTGCACATCCTGTTGTAAGGTGGGATCGGTACCGTTGGAATAATCCTGGTTGAGTTCCGAATAGTTGATATCCAATAAATGCCCACTGCCCTTGAGCCCAAAACTGATCCTGCCTTCCCTGGAGGTCCAGATCGTATAGGAAAAATCAATATCGAAATACGTTTCCGAGGTAGGCCCTATTTTGTCGTTTACGACCGAGAGTCCCAATCCTACGCCTCTATAACCGATGGGCGAATGTATATTAAGGGTCTGGGTAAGTGGAGCGCCCTCTAGGCCCACCCATTGGGAGCGGTGCAGGGCCGCAATGCTTAGGTGCCCCCTTGAGCCCGCATACCCGGGATTTACACTTACGGTATTGTACATATACTGTGTATATTGGGCATCCTGCTGACCATAGATCGAGAAAAAGCAGCTTAGGAAACCAAACACAAAAAGTATGGAGCTATGCTTTGATGAAACAAAAAATGGATTTGGGAACATTTTTATATTTTTATCTATTTATGTATATATAACCCGTAAGGGATTTCATTTGCCCCGCCTTCTCTTCATAGTCCAAAATGTAGAAATAGGTCCCTACAGGCAATTTATTGTCCTTTTCAACCGTAACCCGACCATTGGAAGTACCATCAAATACGTTCCCACTTGTGTTATAGGATTTGGTAACAAAGACCAATACGCCCCATCTATTGAAAATGGTAAGTGTATTGTTCGGATAGTTTTCCAGTCCACTTATCTTTAGCACATCATGTATACCATCGCCATTGGGGGTCACTACGTTGAAAACCTCTATTTTGTCCGATGCCAGTTCAACCAGATCGGAATCCAAATAATCAGGGATACCATCCGCGTCGGCATCGTCGTTTGCATAGTTTCCGTCCCTATCGTAGTCCTCATCAATGGTACCTATTCCATCATCATCATCATCGTCGTCCCTATAATCGGATTCCCCGTCCCCATCGGTATTGGGGAAGAAGGCAAAGGGGTCTGTAATGTTGGTATTGCCCGTGGATGTGATCATGCTCGGTTCGTATATATCATCCATCCCATTATTGTTTTTATCGGATCCGGTCGCCACCAAATTTGGGAATCCGGTATGGTCATTGTCGTACGCCTCAGTGAAATCGGGCACTTCGTCACCATCACTGTCAATGTCCAAATAATCGGGGAGTCCATCTCCATCCGTATCCACAGGGAAAAGTCCGATGGACCCGTTGCCCTCGTAAACGTCATCCAATCCATTGTTATTCAAATCCAATCCACTGGGCGGAACATAGGAATCGGTTGCTTGGGCCTCTACATTGTCCGGTATACCGTCATTATCACTGTCCAGATCCAAATAATCAGGTACCCCATCCATATCTGAATCGGTCGCGTTTGTGGCAGGATCGGCATCCACATCAAGGTTGAGGTCTTCAAAACTATCCAAGATACCATCATTATCGCTGTCAAGATCTACCATATCCGGTCCATTTACCACGATTGTGATGGTCGCGGTACTACAATTTCCCTGGTTATCACAAATGGTATAGGTAAAGGAATCCGATTCCGTGGAATCATCATTCGGAACATAGACCATGGTGTCATCCGAAGGATCATTTGGCGTACCGTTGTTGTTGACCGAAATACTGCCATTGGTGGGTTCGGTAGTGACCAATGTTCCGATAGAAGGGATATCGTTATCGTTCAATGACCAATCGGTAATTTGAACGGTTTCATTTTGGGAAGTATAAAAAAGATCGTTAAACGCATCCACGACTGGAACAACGGTGATGGTAACGGTCGCAGTACTGCAGTCGCCCATTGAATTACAGATGGTATAGGTAAAGGTTCCCTGTCCGTTGAAATTAGGGTTCGGAACATAGGTCAGCACATCGTCCGACGGATCATTGGGAGTATTATTATCGTTAACTGTCACTGTGCCGTTAAAGGGCGTGGAAGTGCTTAGGGTACCCACTGTTGGAATTCCCGAATCATTGTCAAATATGGGGACAACAATTGATTCATCTTCTTTGACCACCACAAGGTCGTCCACCAAATTGCTCGCTTGGTTCATACAGACCACTGTAAATTTGGGGAGCTCTATGGAATTTCCCACCTTTACAATAGTGGCGGTATAGGTCGCTACGGATTGACTTGCTGTGACTTTCGGCCTTAATTGGTCCCCGCTCAATATGGGCGTCCATCCAACAGTGGCACCTATTGGCACATTTGCCGAAATATCCAAAGTCACCTCATTTTCGGGTGCATTACAGTAGGTCAGAATAAAATATCCGGTGGCATTGCTACCACATAAAGTACCATCATAGGTTGCGAAATATATTCCAGGGGTGGTAGCTTCATAAAAAAATTGGGTTCCCAGAACGGTGTTGGTATCCGACGCCTCATACCATTTGTAATTGTGCTCATCCGAATTATTGGGTGCCTGCAATAAAAATTGCGCATGCAAGGAGTTCAGTCCTGCAAACACCAATAATAGGCTTCCAATAATAATCTTATGTATGGTGGTCGGTCTCAAATTTCGTCTGTTGGTTGATGCCTAATGGATTATTTTACTACAAAGACCACGTTGATAAGCGAATTATAATCCGCTGGGGCCGCAATTACGTTATAGGTCATTACACCTGTATTGCTGATGCTGACATTGGAAAATACCGTGTTGTCATAATAGGTAACATAATAATACAGCTCGTTTGCCGCATAGGTGGGTATGGAAGCCGGTGCCCCTGCGCTTCCCACTGCTGGCGTCGCAAATTGTGACGTATATTGTGTGTACAGGTTAATGGTCCTTCCCGTTCCCGTTGTGGAAGCATCCACGGCAATGGATGGAGGATAGAATATCCTGGCCGATTTGGATACGATCGGTGCCATATCCTGTACCGCCTGTTCAACGTTTGTTTCCGCAGTGCCATCCCCGTCCACATCAACAGTGGTATCCAAGTCCACTTCAGCAGCATTTTGAAGTTCATTGGTGGCATCGGTATCCCCATCGTTTGTTATATGTCCATTGATCAGCGCGGTATTGGCATTTATCGCATTGTTTGCCTGCACTTTGGCTTGATCTAAATCGGTCTGTACGGCAGCAATCGCAGCACTCTCTTCCAATGCCGAAAGGTCAGCAGTTGCGGTTCCCCCGTTTTCCAAAACAATGCTCAAAGTGGTCGTTCCATTATTGTATGTGGTCAGGGCATCGTTCAACTGTTGGTCGTCCGTAGCGGGATCTCCAGGGGCCCCTTGTGGACCTGCAGGACCTTGTGGACCTATTGGGCCTTGAGGACCTGCTGGACCCGCTGGACCCGGGTCACCATCAGGGCCCTTGTCCCCTGTAGCACCTGGTAATCCATTGGCACCTGGGGCTCCATCCGGACCTGGGTTTCCGTTCGCACCGGGCAAACCATTTGTACCAGAAGCTCCTTGTGGACCTGCGGGACCTTGGGGGCCTTGATCTCCTACGGCACCTTTGTCGCCAGTCTCTCCTTTATCACCTACTGGGCCCTGTGGACCTTGAAGACCTATCGGGCCCTGCTCGCCATCAATACCTTGGATACCTTGTGGACCTACTGGACCTTGTTCC